>MDTA01056911.1_pt1 | contig 10607 bp, 10 predicted proteins | sample 811151 | NCBI WGS metagenome assembly MDTA01 (sample SAMN05326648, study PRJNA326480) | marine metagenome | isolation source: seawater | place: Indian Ocean: South | collected 2010 | reverse complement strand
TGGGCTTTAGCCCATTTTTTTTTAGGAGCTTTTAAATGTTAAATAGAGGATTAGATAAATTAGAATTATTACGTATAGTTGATGCTGTAGCTAATGAAAAATCAATAGATAAAGAGTTAGTAATCGGCTCAATGGAAAGCGCAATTCAAAAAGCTGCACTTACCAAATTTGGAAATGATAATAATATCGAGGTTATAATCGATAGAGAAAGTGGAGAAATTAAAATTCAAAAAGTTTTAGAAATAGTAGAAAAAGTTGAGGACTCGGCTAGAGAGATATCAGTTAATGAGGCAAAAAAAATAAACCCAGGAAATAAAGAAATAAAAATTGGTGATAAAATATTTGAAGAATTACCCCAAGTCGATTTTGGTAGAATTGCCGCCCAAAGCGCTAAACAAGTTATAAGTAGTAGGGTTCGAGAAGCAGAGAAGAATAGACAGTTTCAAGATTTTATTGATAAACAAGGTCAAATTTTGAGCGGTATAATTAAACGTCTTGAGTATGGAAATGTAATAGTCGACTTAGGTAAAGCAGAAGGTGTTATTAAAAAAGATGAGTTAATACCTAGAGAGATTTTAAAAACAGGTGATAGAGTTAAAGCTTACTGCTATGAAGTAAAAAAAGAGTTGAAAGGTCATCAAATATTTTTATCCAGAGCTCATCCTCAATTTCTTGCAAAATTATTTTTTCAAGAAGTACCAGAAATTTATGAGGGAACAATAGAAATAAAATCTGTTGCACGTGATCCTGGAAGTAGAGCAAAAATTTGTGTTCATTCACAAGACTCATCAATAGATCCTGTAGGAGCTTGTGTTGGAATGAGAGGTAGCAGAGTTCAAACAATAGTAAACGAACTACACGGAGAAAAAATTGATATAATAAAATGGACAGAAGATCTTCCAACATTAATATCTGAGTCACTCTCGCCAGCTGAAATCCAAAGAGTTTTAATAGATCAAGATAATAAACGAATCGATATTATCTTAACTGAGGAAAATTTAAGTAAAGCTATAGGCAGAAGAGGTCAAAACGTTAGATTGGCATCAAAATTAACTAATTATGAAATAGACATCCTTACTGACAAAGAAGACTCAGAGAGAAGGCAAGCAGAATTTAAAGATAGAACAGAAACATTAATAAAGAATTTAGAAGTCGATGAAACTCTTGGTCAATTATTAGTTTCTGAGGGGTTCCCTACCATAGAAGATATTGCTCAATCTGATCCAGAAGATATCTCAAAAATAGACGCAATTGATGAAGAGACAGCTAAAGAATTAATAGAAAGATCAAAAGAAACTCTAGTAAAAGAAAAAGAAGAAGTTGCTCAAAAATTAAAGGAATTAGGTGTCGAAGAGTCTTTAATAAATTTAAAAGGAATGACCCAGGGAATGTTAGTAATTCTTGGGCAAAAAAATATTAAAAAATTGAGTGATTTTGCAGATTTGTCTTCTGATGAATTAATCGGAGGATTTGATGAAATCAAAGGAAAAAAAGTGAGAATTGAAGGTTACTTAGAGGAATTTTCTTTATCAAGAAAAGAGGCAGATGAATTGATTATGTCTGCTAGGGAGATTGTTTATAAATAATGTTATGGAAAAAGACAAAAAGAAAACACTTACTATTTCTTCAAGCCTAAAAAAAAAAATTGATACAACTTCTATAAGTTCAAGTGGTAAAAAATCGTTTTTTGTTGATAAGAAGAAAAGTTTTAAAGGAAATAAAAATTTTCCTAAAAAAAATCAACCTTTAACAAATACAGTTAACCCTGAATTAAAAAAAAAAGGTTTAAACAGAAAGTTTATAGAGCAACAAGCTACTAAGGCTTTTATTAAAAAGGATAATAAGCCTTCTGGTAAAAGTAAACTTAAACTGAAAAGCCCAATAGATAAAAGAGACTTTAAACTTACTGTTTCGAGAGCTCTAAATGTTGAAGAAATCGAAATAAAACAGAGAAGTTTAGCATCAGTAAAAAGGGCTAGATTAAAAGAGAAAAAAAATAAGCCTGAAGGTGAGGAAAAAAAAGAATTTAAAAAAGTTATTAGAGACGTAAAAATTCCTGAACAAATTACTATCCAAGAGCTATCAAATAGAATGGCTGAAAAATCAAGCGATATAATAAAATTTTTGTTTAATATGAAAGTTATAGCAACTATTAATCATAATATCGATAAAGACACTGCTGAATATATAGTTAAAGAATTTGGCCATAAACCAATCTTAGAAGATCAGTCAAAGATTGAAAAAATTAAAGTAAAAGAGAAATTAGAAGGTGAAATTAAAACTAGACCTCCAGTAGTAACAATTATGGGTCATGTAGATCATGGAAAGACTTCTTTATTAGATGCTCTGAGAAATTCTAACGTTGTATCAGGTGAACATGGAGGTATTACTCAGCACATAGGAGCCTATCAAGTTACTTCTGAAGATGGAAAGGTTATAACTTTTATTGATACACCGGGCCATGCAGCATTTACTGAAATGCGAGCTAGAGGCTCAAAGATAACTGATATAGTAGTACTAGTTGTTGCCGCTGACGATGGAATTAAACCTCAAACAGTGGAAGCAATCAAACATGCTAAAGCAGCAAAAGTACCCATTATAGTTGCAATTAATAAATGTGATTTACCAGAAAAAAATATTAGTAAAATTAAGAATGAAATGATGCAATATGAATTAATTGCAGAAGATCTGAGCGGGGATACATTATTTGTAGAGGTTTCGGCAACTCAAAAAATGAACTTAGATAAATTAAAAGAAAATATTCTTCTTCAATCTGAAATACTAGATTTAAAAACATCATTTTCAGGTCAAGCAAAAGGTGTAGTTATAGAGTCAAAAATTGATAAAGGTAAAGGTCCTGTCTCCACTGTGCTAATAAATCATGGAGAACTTAAAAGAGGAGATTATTTTATCTGTGGAGACACATGGGGAAAAATAAGAGCAATGATTAATTATGAAGGAAAAAATATTGATAAAGCTCTACCTTCAATGCCAGTTGAAATACTAGGTATGAATGCATCTGCTTTTGCAGGAGCTGAATTTATGGTTACAAAGAATGAAAATGAAGCGAAGGAATTAGTAGAATACAACAAGGATAATTCTGATAAAAATAAAGTTTTAGTTAAAGATAAAACTACACTCTTTGATAAGGCTAAAACTAAAGATGAGCTGAACATAATTATCAAATCTGACGTGCAAGGTTCAAGTGAGGCACTAAGAAATGCAATAAACAAGATTGAACACGAAGAAGTAGAAGCTAAAATCATACTTTCAGATATTGGTATGATTAACGAAACCGATGTCTCGTTAGCTAAAGCTTCAAATGCAATTTTAATCGGTTTTAATGTAAAGCCAAATAGGGAAGCCAAAAAGTTGGCAGAAGATCAAAAAGTGAATATTAAATTTTTTAATATTATTTATGAAGCATTAGAACATATAGAAAAATCTTTATCAGGATTACTTATACCTGACGTTAAAGAAACGGTTTTAGGCTCTGCAGAAATTCAGAAAATTTTTAAAGTATCTAATGCGGGCAAAATTGCTGGATCAAAAGTGTTAAATGGTGAAATAAAAAATAAATCTAAAGCTAGGATAATCAGAGATGGTGTTGTTGTTTATAGTGGGGAAATTCAAAGTATATTTAGGGAAAAAAATCAAGTTAAAGAAGTTGGAACTGGACTAGAATGCGGGATAAGTATAAAAGATTTTATTGATTTTAAAGAAAAAGACATAATAGAGTCTTATTTGGCCGAGGAAATACAAAGGTCTATATAATTTATGAAACATCAAAATACCCAAAGATCTTATAGTCAAAGGCAGCTTAGAGTTGGAGAACTAGTTAAACAAAATTTAGGTGAACTTTTCATAAGAAATGAAGCTAAGATTCCATCAATAAACTCAAAATTAATAACTGTAACTGAAGTCAGAATGACACCTGACCTGAAAACAGCGAGAGTATATGTTATTCCTTTGGGCGGTGTAGATATGACTGAAACAGTTAACGTCTTGACGGAATACTCTCATCTTGTTAGAAAAGCTCTGTCTAAAAGACTAGACGTAAAGTTTCTACCTAAACTCGTATTTGTTGAAGACAATTCTTTTGAATATGCTGAAAAGATAGAAAAAATTTTGAGAGAAATAAAAGAAAATGACACGGAAAAAAAAAGATATAATTAAGTCCTTAGCAGTTCACGGAAAAGATGTTGGTTCAATGGAAATACAAATAGGCTTATTGACAGACAAAATTTCAAAACTTTCAGAACATTTTAAAAAATTTAAGAAAGATAAACATTCTACTGTTGGGTTAACTAAATCTGTTAATAAAAGGAAAAAACTTTTAGTTTATTTGAAAAGAAGAAATCCCGAGTCATACCAAAAAGTTATCAAACAATTAAATTTAAGGAAATAATGTTTAAATCATATAAAGAGGAAATAGAAATTAACGGAAAAAAAATAGTTTTAGAGACAGGAAAAATAGCTCGTCAAGCAGATGGTGCAGTAATTGCGACTTGCGGCGAGACAGTAGTTTTAGCAACGGCTGTGGGCGCTAAAAAAATAAACGAGGGACAAGACTATTTTCCTTTATCGGTCAATTATCAGGAAAAATATTACGCAGCTGGAAAAATTCCTGGTGGATATTTTAAAAGGGAAGCAAGACCTACAGAAGCAGAAACTTTAATTTCTAGGTTAATTGATAGACCAATAAGACCTTTATTTCCATCTGGTTTTATGAATGAAGTACAATTATTACCAACGGTTTTATCTTATGATGGTGTTAATCAACCCGATATTTTATCAATTATAGCCTCATCTGCAGCTCTATCAATTTCAGGTTTGCCTTTTCAAGGACCTATCGCTGCCAGTAGAGTTGGTTACAAAGACGGTAAATATCTTTTAAACCCAAATGTTACAGAACTAAAAGACTCAGAATTAGATTTGGTAGTTGCTGGAACTAATGATGCTGTTTTGATGGTGGAGTCAGAAACATCAGGGTTATCAGAAAAAATTATGCTTGATGCAGTAAAATTTGGACATGAAAATTTTAAACCAATAATTAAAGCGATTGAAAATTTAAAAAAAAAAGCAGGTAAACCAAAATGGGAAATTGAAAAAATTGATCTGTCAAATGTAAAAGACAAAATTTCAAAAGCTTTTGAAGTAGATTTAAGAAAGGCTTTTAAAGAAACTGACAAAAAGAAAAGATCGTCATCTATTTCGGAAATAGATGTTAAGTGCAAAGAAATGTTCGCGGAAGATGAAAGCGTAACTGAAAATCAAGTAATGGGTGAGTTAAAGTCATTAGAAAAAGATATTGTTAGAACAGCTATTTTAAAAGATAAAAAAAGAATTGATGGTAGAGGCCTGTCTGATGTTAGAGAAATTAAATGTGAAGTTGGAGTTTTACCTAGAACACATGGTTCAGCTTTGTTTACAAGAGGAGAAACTCAGGCGTTAGTAGTTACTACTCTAGGTATGGCAGATGATGAACAAAGATTAGAGAGCCTAGATGGTATGCAAAGATCACACTTTATGCTTCACTATAATTTTCCCCCATTCTCAGTTGGTGAATGTGGTAGAATCGGTACTGGACGAAGAGAGATTGGACATGGAAAACTAGCCTGGAGAGCTATTAACTCCTCTTTACCAAAAAAGGAAAATTTTCCATACACTTTAAGAGTTGTATCAGAAATAACAGAGTCGAATGGATCATCATCTATGGCAACAGTTTGTGGAACTTCATTAGCATTAATGGACGCTGGAGTGCCAATTAAAGAGCCAGTGGCTGGAATAGCAATGGGTTTAATAAAAGAAGGTGAAGATTTTTCAGTTTTATCAGATATTTTAGGCGACGAAGATCATCTTGGTGACATGGATTTCAAAGTTGCTGGAACAAAAGAAGGTATAACTTCATTGCAGATGGATATTAAAATTACTGGAATAACTTTTGAGATAATGGAAAAAGCTTTAAGTCAAGCTAAAGCAGGGAGAGAAAAGATTCTTCAAGAGATGAATAAAGCGATTAAATCCTCAAGGAAAGAATTCTCAAAACATACACCAAAGATGGAAACAATTAAAGTTGATAAAAAAGATATTGCTACTGTTATTGGAAAAGGAGGAGCTACAATAAGGGAAATTGTTGAAACTTCGGGAGCAAAAGTAGATGTTAAAGATACAGGCGAAGTTACAGTTGCAGCGCCAGATGAAGAATCTAGAAATAAAGCACTGGATTTTATTAAAAATCTTGTGGCAAAACCTGAAATGGGAAAAATTTATAAAGGTAAAGTGGTAAAGATTATGGAGTTTGGTGCTTTTGTAAATTTTTTAGGCAAACAAGATGGTTTAGTACATATCTCTGAATTAGCAGCTAAAAGAGTAGCTAAAGTAGGAGATGTTGTGAAAGAGGGAGATGAAGTTTCTGTAAAAGTTGTTGGATTTGATAGAGGAAAAGTAAAATTATCAATAAAACAAGCAGTAGCCTAATTATATTTTGTATTCGAAATTCTGAGTTTTCTCATTAACTTGAAGTTCTATAGCACCATTTCTTAAATGAAAATTTCTCGCCATATCAGTTAGTGGAGAGAGGGTAACTAGCCTATTGAGGTGATTTGATTTTTTAATTTTTTTAAATACTTCTTTCACTATAAGTTTTCCTCCTCCTTTTTTCTTTGACCAAATTGTGTAAGCAATTGCTATTTTCCCTGTTTTTTGATCTCTTAAAGCACTTTGTAAGTATGCATCTTTTGTCATCAAATCTAATTCTTCAACTGTTTTTGGAATTTCATTTGTGAAACCAAAACACATTATAGCACATATTTCTTTTTTATATTTTACTCCAAAGATTTTTCTTCCAAAATTTGTTCTAAACTGAATATCTAATTCTGGTCTTACTGGGTCTTCTTTAGTATCACAAGAGTCTAGCTCAATTAATTCAGCTCCTTTTATCCAATCAAAGAAGTTCTCAATTTTTTCTTTTACTTTTTTATTTAATTTTTTCATATTTTAATTTTAACTTTAAATATTTTGAAAAGTTATGAAACCTTTGCAGGTCAGGATATATTTTTAGGATTAGGCATTCCTACTTTATTATAACCAGCATCAACATAATGTATTTCACCAGTCACACCAGATGCTAAATGACTCAATAAATATAGAGCAGAATTGCCTACATCTTGTATGTCGACGTTCCTTTTTAAAAATGAATGGTCCTCATTCCATTTATACAAAAACTTAGCATCTCCAATAGCTGAAGCTGCCAGAGTTTTTATAGGACCAGCACTAATAGCATTAACTCTAATTTTTTTTACTCCTAAATCTCTTGCTAAATATTTAACACTTGACTCGAGAGCGGATTTGCATACACCCATCACATTATAGTTTGGTATAGCTTTATTTGACTCATAAGTTAGAGTTAACAGGCTTCCGTTTTCTTTCATAATTTTTGAGGATTCCTTCGCTATCTCTGTGAAAGAAAAACATGAAATTAACATGCTTTTTAAAAAGTTTTCCCTTGAAGTATTTAAGTATTCGCCTGATAATTCAGATTTATCTGAAAATGCAATTGCATGTACAATAAAGTCTAGTTGACCCCACTTTAACTTAATGTCTTCAAAAAGCTTTATTATTTCTTCTTTTTTTTCAACGTCACAGCTAAATATATTTTTTGAATTTAATTTTTCAGCCAGCGGAATTACTCTTTTTTTTAAAGCATCTCCAAGGTATGTAAAAGCAAGCTCCGCACCTTCCGCTGCTAGTTTTTGAGATATACCCCAAGCTATAGAACGTTCATTAGCTACCCCCATAATTAAACCTTTTTTGCCCTTCATTAAATCCATCTATTATGTCCTTTCAAAAACTAAAGTAGCATTTGTTCCGCCAAATCCAAAACTGTTTGACATCACTGAATTTAGAGTAACATTTTTTTCAACCTTAGTAACAATTTGATATTTTTTAGCTTCTTCGTCCATATCTGTAATATTTGCCGAAGCAGCAATAAAATTATTTTTCATCATAATTAAACTGTAAATTGCCTCATGAACAGAAGTTGCACCCAAAGAATGTCCTGCTAAAGATTTTGTTGAGCTTATTTTAGGCTTATAATTTTTAAATACTTCTCCTACAGCTTTTAATTCGGTGATGTCACCGACAGGAGTAGATGTTCCATGTGTATTTATATAATCAATTTTATTTTTTGCAGTCTTTAAAGCCATATGCATACATCTTACTGCTCCTTCACCTGAAGGTGCTACCATATCATAACCATCTGAAGTAGCTCCATAACCTGTAAGTTCTGCGTAAATTTTTGCTCCTCTAGCTTTTGCATGTTCAAATTCCTCTAAAACTATTACACCCCCTCCACCAGATATAACAAATCCATCTCTTGTTTTATCGTAAGGTCTGGAAGCTTTTTCTGGATTATCATTATATTTTGATGATAGTGCTGTCATGGCATCAAACATAGCAGTCATTGCAAAATGAACTTCATCACTGCCTCCTGCAAAAATAATTTTTTGTTTCCCAAGTTGAATTAATTCCATGGCATTTCCAATACAGTGCCCACTTGTTGCGCACGCAGAGCTAATGGTATAATTGACACCCTTGATTTTGAATGGAACAGCTAAAGTTGCTGAAGCGGTGCTTGACATTGTTCTAGGTACTACGAAAGGTCCCATTCTTTTTGGACTTTTTTCTCTTGTTTTGTCTGCTGCTAAGATAACATTTTCGATTGATGGTCCACCTGAACCCATTATCATCCCAGTCGAAATATTACTTACATCTTTTTCCGTTAATCCAGAGTCTTTTACAGCCTCATTCATCGATATATAATTGTAAGCTGAGCCTGGACCCATAAATCTTATAAATTTTCTATCGACATGGTCTTCGAGTTTTATTTTCGGTTTTCCATGTACATTACTTTTTAAATTATACTCTTTGTACTCCTCTGCAAATGTGATTCCGGACTTTGAATTTATAAGGGATTTGTAAACTTCCTCTTGATTATTTCCAAGACAAGAAACAATTCCAATGCCTGTGATAACTACTCTCTTCATGATTTAAACAAACCTACTTTTAGATTTTCTGCAGTGTAAATTACTTTTCCGTCTGCACTTAATACTCCATTGGCTAAGCCGACTACTGCACCCTCTTTCTTTAGAATTCTTTTCATGTTTATTTCATATGTTGCCATTTTAATTCCCTTAAGCACCTCTCCGGTGAATTTTACAGAATTTACTCCTAATGCTCTTCCTTTCCCAGGTTCTCCGATCCAACCTAGATAAAAGCCCACTAGTTGCCACATTGCATCTAGGCCTAAACATCCTGGCATAACTGGATCATCTTTAAAGTGGCAATCAAAAAACCATAGATTCTCTTTTATATCAAGTTCTGCTTTTATAAATCCCTTTTTAAATTCTCCAACGTCCTTTTTAATTTCAGTAATTCTATCAAACATTAACATTGGCGGCAAAGGAAGTTTCGCATTTCCTTTTCCAAATAAATCGCCTTTAGCACAAGCAATCAAGTCATCATATTCAAAACTGTTTTTTTGCATAAATTTAAGTTAGCTGTTTTTACTTGATTTATATACACTTTTATATAAATATTTGTAAATAACTTAATAAATATTGAATTTTATGGACCAAAAAAACGACTTTGTAAATAAATTGAGAGCCTCAAAATTAAGGCCTACTAAACAAAGAATCTTAATAGCAGAAAATTTATTCAGTGCAAAAAAAACTTTTCATTTTACAGTTGAAACACTTTACAAAAAAATAAATGATAAAAATTGTGGTAAAGTTTCTTTAGCAACTATCTATAACACAATAGATGCATTCACTAGAGCTGGATATCTAAAAGAAATTTCAACTAGTAAAAATAAATGTTATTATGATACGAACATTAGGTCGCACCATCACTTTTATGATGAGGGATCAAAAAAGTTAATAGATATAGATTACAATCAAATTAAGCTAAGTAAAGTACCTACCCCTCCAAAAGGAAAAAAAATAAAAAATCTTGAGGTTGTAATTAGGTTGCAAAAGTGATCAGTCACATGTTGACTTTGCAGTTTAGAATAATTATAAACTAGAATTAAAACTATTATTGTATGAGTGTAGACTTTAAAAAAAACGGAAACGGCAAGTGTCCTGTTATGCATGGTGGTATAACAAAATCAGGAGAATCTAACACAGCAAGACTTTGGCCAAATAGTATAAACTTAGATATTTTGCATCAACACGACACAAAAACAAACCCTCTTCCAGGGTTCAATTACAAAAAAGAAGTTAAAAAATTAAATTTCAAAGCTCTAAAAAGAGATTTATTAAAATTAATGACGGATAGCCAAGAGTGGTGGCCAGCTGACTTAGGTAGTTACACTGGTCTAATGGTAAGGCTGACTTGGCACCAAGTAGGAACTTATAGAGAGTTTGATGGCAGGCCAAATGTTGGTTCGCATAGGTTCTCTCCACAAGACTCATGGCCTGATAATACAAATTTAGATAAAGCAAGAAGATTACTTTGGCCTATTAAAAAAAAATATGGCAATTCAATAAGCTGGGCTGATTTATTTATTCTTGCTGGTAATATTGCGTATGAGAGTATGGGTCTTA
>MDTA01002523.1_pt1 | contig 10607 bp, 9 predicted proteins | sample 811151 | NCBI WGS metagenome assembly MDTA01 (sample SAMN05326648, study PRJNA326480) | marine metagenome | isolation source: seawater | place: Indian Ocean: South | collected 2010 | reverse complement strand
GGAGTTTTTAGATTAAAATCTATATATAATTGTTTGATTGTGGACTTTCCGAATTTTAAAAACTGAATATTTTGATAAACTTTATTTACAGATGGCATTAGTCTAAATGCTGCAGCAAAAAAAATTGTAACATTTGCGATGACTGAACTTAAATTAGTATTGGATATAAAATTATAATTAATGAAAAATATAATTAAAGTTAAAAAAATAAATTCTATTAGTATCTTTGGGTAGCTTGATATAATTGTATAATTTCTATTTATTTTTGAAACTTTAATGTTTTCATCATTATATTTATTTGTAAAAAAATTAAATTTATTTAAAAGAGTTATTTCCTTTATGCCGGCCAGAGCTTGTAATAAATATTTGTATCTAAACATTGAATGTTGACGTCTTTTATTTCCCCACAATTTTAATTTATTGCCAAAAATTAAAAACCAAATTGAACCAAAGATAGTGAAAACAAATAAAAAAAATAATACAGATTTATAATCTATATAAAGTAACAAGCCCAATACAACACTTAATAGTAAAAATTCAGTAACTAAAAAGATAACTGGAAAAAGTGAAATTTTAACAAGTCTGCCAATTTCGTCATGTATATTTCTAATCAGTTCTGATGAATTTCTAGAGGTATGAAATATGTATGGTTGAGAAAGATATTTTTTTATCAATTCTTTACCAAATTTTATATTAATTTGGTAAGCAAAATTATTATTAAACCATACTGCAAATAAAAGAAATAATGTTCTGAGTGAATATATTAATAAAAATAGCACTAAAAAGAGTGTCATAAGTTTTGATTGATCTATTAAAATAATTTTATTCTTGATAAAATCTGGAAAATTCAAACCAAATATCCACTCTGGGGAAAAAATTACTTTCACAAGAGGAAAAATAGAGCCGAGGGTTATTAATTCAAAGATTGTTTTAAATATGATTACTAAAATTAAATTAAAGCAGGGTATGTATCCAATCTTTTTAAAAAAAAATTTTAATTCTTTATACATAATGTGTATTCTAAAATTTAATTATTTTCTTTTTTTTTAATAAAATAAGTATTTTTTTCATTTTACTTTTTTTAATTTTACATTTCTCAGCAATTAATTCTGATGGAGTTTTACCATCGCAATATGATATGACATTCATAAAATTTCTTATACTTTTATTTGGTATACCTCCGCCCGTAGTCGGGTACATATTTCTTTTTCCCATTTGAGGCTCTCCTATGAAATTGCTGATTGGAAAAATTTCTTTCTCTATTGAAATAATTAAATCTTTAATTAGTTTATAACCTCTAAACAAACCTTTAGAGTCAACAGTTGAGTTTAATTTATCTAGCGAAGTATGATATTCTTTATAATCACCGTATTTAGTTGTCATTAAAGATGCAAAATCTAAATTGGCACGAGGAGAACAATATTGTCTTTCATCACTTCCTCTATCAAGCCAGGTATATTTTTTAAATTTTATATGATTTTTTTTTAAAGATTTTAATGCTAAATAATTTGCTGTTGAATCTTGATTTTTAGATGGTAAATAAGAATAGCCTTTCTTATAACCCAAGCATACACAATTAAAACCAGCAACAAAATTTTTTTTCATTTTTTCAAGGTTTTCAAATAAATAGGCTAATGAACCTATAGTCTCAGGAATAAATAAAAGCCGATATGAATATCTATTTTTTTTTTTTAATAGTAGTTTTGCAATATAAGTCATAACGACTGGTCCAGATAACTCATTATTAGCTAATGAAGGGTGGCATATGTTTGTAGATAAAGTAATTTCTTTTTTGCTTTTTCCTTTTATAAAAATTTCACCATATCTCATGTATCCCTTTTTAAATTTAGTTTTAATAAGCACGTCATAATATGGATCATTTAATTTTTTATAATCATTGAATGAAACACAAAAACCCCAATCTTTTTTATAATAACTAGTTCTATAAGGAATTGCATTTGGCAGATTTTTTATTGTATGAATTTTCTTTTTAAGATCTTTATTTGAAAGTGTTCCATTAAATGACTTCGAAAAGGTTACTAAATGTAAATTATTGCAATTATAATCAACTACAACTTTTTTTTTTTTATTAATTATCATTGCTTTATTTACCTCCCATTCATATGGAATTTTCCAGTCGTAGATTTTTTTTCCAGACTTAACTTTTTTAATTTTTAATTTAGGTATTATGCTTTTTATAATTTTTAATGATTTATTAGTTGCTTTACCAGCTATGCTTCTATTAAGAGGCCAAAGCTTAACTGCTAAGTTTTGAAGTAAGTTTCCATTTTTCATATAAATTAATTTTTTTTTCTTAGTATAATTATTTTAAATTTTTAATTAAAAAATTATTGAGTTTTTTTCCACTATTACCATCAATATTTCCTAAATAATATAATAATACTTTTTTTTTGTTTTTATTGAATCTTTTCTTTCTTTTATAATCACCACTAAATTTTTGAATCTTATTTTCAAATTCTTTTTCATTTTTTACAAGAAACTCATTGAAGTTAAATTTTAACAAAAATTGTTTTGTAAAATTGTCTAATTTTTTAAACTGAGGAATGATTATATCTCTATTTGCAGCAATTGCTTCAAGAACAACTGTTGAATTAAAACAAACTACAATTTTTGAACTTTTTAAGAATAGATGTCCGGGACCACCATCTTCATAGTAACAATTTTTTGGCAAAATTGACGGAAGTTGAGTCCTTTTGTGGATTCCCGTTTTTCCTTTGAAAATAATTTTATATGAGGGATTTTTTTTTGCAAATCTAATTAATTGGCTGCAAACTAGTTTGTTAAGATTTTTCCAAGAAATTTTTTTATTATCATTTTTAAATTCTAAAAAACTATCAATATATTTTTTTTTATAAATTTTATATAACCAACTAGGAATTCCACGATTGTTTTCAATCATATAATAAACTATTTGTTTATTATTTGGTTGAATTTTTTGATAATCAAAAGCTAAATCTAAACGCGGACAACCTATCACTTCTATGTCTCTTGGGTTAACAATTCCTGATTTCACCATTCTTTTTTTTTCTGCCGCAGAGTAAACAGCTACTTTTTCTCCTTTAAATTTCCCTGAGTTTTTTTTATAAATGTTTTCAATAATTTTTTCTTCAATAGGCGAATGTACAGATTCTTTTTGAATTACAAAAAATTTTATTCCTACTACTTTTGAGGCTTCTTGTATTTCTCTATCTGATTTATAAAATAAGTTAAAACTAATTATTGCGGTAAGATTAAATTTATTTTTAAAAATTTTAAGTAACTCAATTAAAAATTTTCTATATAATAATTTTTTTTGATTAATAACTTTGTCAGAAGACAAATATTTATAATCATTTAAATTTTCACCTAAAAAATATCGAAATATTTTTCTAGGTAAGGATCTGGGCATTGTAAAGTATTGTATGCTTTTATTGTAATTCTTTTGACTAGTTATTAAATCTTCAAGACCTCCACTTTTTGGAAAAACTAATACTTTTATAATTTTTTCCGCAGGACTTTTCTTGTAAATTTTTTTTAATTTTCTAATGTTTAAATTAAGCAGATAATAACAAGCAATATACCAATTAAGAATTATAGTTATGTGTATTAATTTGATAGAGATAAATAAAATCAAAGAGTTAATTTTTTTGTTTACCTTTTTCATCAATTCCAAATTATTTTTTTATTAACTTTTATTTAATTTTAAATTTATATTTTTGTTAAACTTTTTTTATTACCAAGACAACCAACCCCCATCTAATGGTATATTCTGTGCATTTGTATGTTTGTTTTCCTCATCTAGTAAAAAATTTACCAAAGGTAAAATTTCTTTTAACTCTATCATTCTACCCATAGGAGTATTTTTAATATAATTTTTTTTGAAAAACCTATTTAAGCCTTTATTTTTTACTCCGCCTAAAATTATACTGTTAAATAGAAATTTTTTTCCAAATTTTGTACCCAAATATTTCATCATCATGTTACTGGCTGCTTTTGAAACTGAATAACCAATTTCTTTGGTAAAATTTTTATAAATAAAATGTTTTGGTGAATTAATGCTGTATATACTTGAAAAATTTATAATTCTTCCGGTTTTATTTTTTTTTAAATAATATTTTATAATTTTTAAATTTAGAAAAAAATTTATATTGAAATATTTTAAAATTTCATCTTCATTCAAAATTTCTTTTTTTTTTTGATCTAATTAATGGTGTTGAATTATATCCATGTGCAAATATAATCGCATAAATTTTTTGACTCATCAAATCAGACAACATTAGGTTATTTTTTGTATCAAATTCTTTATCGATTTTTAAAATATTGTAATTTTTTGAGAGTTTTTTACACAAAAAAGAACCAATTTGCCCCTTGTAACCTGTTATCAAAATTTTTTTTTTCATAAGTTTATTGCTTTGAAAGATACATGTTTACTTCTTCGTATGTTTTTACATCTCCAATATCAAAAACTAGTTCAAAAATATGGAAAAGTCCTATTTTTTTCTTTTTTTTGTGAAGAGAATTAATGAAATCATTCATATCTAAATATTTATTTTTTTTTAAGAACTTAAGCGCTGATTTATCAAAAACATATATTCCAGCTGAAATTTTTTTTGAAATATCTGGTTTTTCATCGATCAATTCCTTGCCTCTATTAATTACACCGTAAGGAATACTAAAATTATAATCCCTTGTACATACGGTGCAAAAATTTCCATTTTTTTTATGGTAATCGAGTAAAGATTTAAATTTTAAGTTTGTATAAATATCACCATTCATACAAATAATCGGTTCATTATTTTTAACATTTAGTAGTGATAGTGGCCCAGCTGTTCCAAGCTTTTTTTTTTCGATAATATAATTTAAATTAATTTTTTGTTTTTTATTTTTAAAATAAGTGACGATTTTTTTGGATAAATAATTTAAAGATATTGTAAAATTATTGAATCCTTGGGCTTCAAAGTTGTTAAGCACACTTTCAATTAACGGTATTTGACCAACATTCAACAGAGGTTTTGGTATATTTTCAGTAAGAGGAAACATTCTTTTTCCTCGACCCCCTGCTAAAATAAAAACTTTATTTTCTAACTTTTTATTATCTTCTGGAAAAATTATTTTATTTAATGTTCTATTTTTATTTAATAGTGGTAAAAAATTAATACTTTTTCTAGATAATAATTTTTTGTGAATATCATAACTTGAATTAATATATGAAAAAACGAATTTCTTTTTTAGATATGATGAAATTTTTTCATTTAGGTTATTTGATTTAAGTAAAATTCTTCTTATATCTCCATCTGTAAGCACACCTATAATTTTTGAATTTTTATTTTTTACTATACAAAACTTTAAAAAATTAGGGTCCAATTTCTCTAAATGTAAAAGAGTTTGTTTAATGCTATAATGGTCTTTCACAACATGTTTAAAATAATTATATTTTTTTAACATCTTAGTAGGTAATTTTTTTTAACAAAATTTTCGATTTTGGAATTTTTAAATTTTCTATAAATTTTGTGATTTTAATACCCGTTTTTCCTCCACCATATAAATTTTTTGACTTATTACATTTGTTACGAATTTTCATATCATAAATACATTTTAATATTGTGTCATAAATTTGATTAGTTGAATATTTTACATCGAAGACATTTGAACTTCTAAAACGTCCATTTTGTCTTGGTCCAATATTAACTACAGGACATTTAAATATAGCTGTTTCTTTAATACCTGAAGAAGAGTTTCCAACGCAAATTACTAGATTTTTAATTTTATTAAGCGCAAGTAATCCATGATAGTAATATCTACCTAATGAACTGAAAATATGAATATTTTTAAATTTTTTGAGTTTTTTAAGTTTTTTAATAATATCTTTTCCACCAAAATCACTGTTTGGATATGTTATAATAATCTTGATATCAAATTTATGTAATTTTTTTAATGCATTTAAAATTTTTGAAAAATTACGATTTTGGTTTTTATTTTCCAAAGGAACTGGGTGCTGTGTGAATAGAACTAAGGGACTATTTATTTTAAATTTAAGTTTTTTTTCAATTTCTTTTTTTGTTGCGTAATTTTTCTGAGAAACATAATCCATAGCGGAATATCCAAAATTTTTAACTCTCCACTTTTCCTCACCAAGATTTATTATTCTTTTTTTTGCATTCTCATTAGTAGTTATATGAATATGAGAAATTTTAGTCATCGCGTGTCTTACACTGTCATCCAATGTTCCACCCTCAGTTTTATCTCCCCCCTCAATATGTATTGTAGGAATATTCATCTGTGTTGAAGCAATTGTTGCGCCAAAAGTCTCAAATCTGTCTGCATAAACTAAGTTATAGTCAGGTTTTATTTTCTTTAAGCAGTAACAATATTTGTCTATTATTTCTGATATACTTTTTGGAGTATATTCAACAGCTTCTTTCTTGCTGTAATTGGCGCTTTTTAATTTTATTTTTTTGTGAATTTTAATTTTATCTTTATTTATTTCATTAATAGTTTTGCCAAAGTTTTTATCAAGGTGGCTACCTGATATTATGAAATATGTTTTAATTTTTTTGCTTTTTTTTAAGCTTTTAATAATTGGCGACAAAAGACCATACTCTGCTCGATTGCCAGAAAATATACAAACTTTTATCAAAGTTTTACATCTCCTTTTTTAATTTGTGTATTATTTTTAATATTATTTATAGCTTTCTTGCCTAAAATTTTTTTAAAATCTTTAGCTAGATAAAAACCAGTGCCAGGTCGTTTTACCCATAGATTTTTTAAACTAAATTTTTCTCCTTTTTTTATGTCTTTAATGCTTACTACAGAAGCAAAAGCAAACTTCATTGTAGAGTACTCTTGCATAACTGGTTTTTTTTTTCCTGGCATTGAAAAAAATATTTTGTTGCAACCATCTATTAAATCTTTTAATTGGTTGTAATCTATTGATGCACTTATATCAGGACCTTTTCTAGATTTTTTATCAATAAAATGTTTTTCAATTATTGAAGCGCCCATTGCGATTGCAGCAAAAGAAGTATAATTATCTCCAGTATGATCAGATAAGCCCAATATACAATTTGGAAAATTTTTTTTTAGTTCTTTAAGTGCATTTAATCTTATTAAATTATAGGGTGTTGGATATAAATTTGTAGTATGCATCAAAGCATATGGTATTTTGTATCTCTCAATAATTTTGACTGATTTTTTTATAGACTTGATGTCGTTCATGCCTGTGCTGAGTATTATAGGTTTTTTAAATTTACAAATATGCTCCAATAAGGGATAATTGTTACACTCCCCTGAACCTACTTTAAAAGCAGGTACATTTAGATTATTTAATCTATTTGCGGCTTCTCTTGAAAAAGGGGTGCTAATAAAAATCATTTTTTTTTTTTGTGTATATTTCTTTAGTAAAATTTCGTTTTTTTCTGAAATGCTGCAGTCCGATATTATCTTATATATATTTTCATTTGTGTGAACTGGCACAATTTTTTTAGCTTCGTTACTCATCTCAAATTCAGGAATATGTGTTTGGTGTTTTATTATTTCTGCCCCAGCTAATTTTGCTTTATCTATAATTTTCTTAGCTAAGGCAATCTTTCCTGAGTGATTTATCCCTAGTTCTACAATGATCAAAGGTTTGCATCCTTCGCCAATTTTCCTATCAAAGATTTTAAAACTTTTCACTTCTATATATTATATTTATTTATATTCTTGTAATTTTTTAAATTTTTAGGATCAAGGAACCACTTATAAGTCTCTATTAGTGCTTTTTTAAAATTTTCTTTTGAAGAATACTTTGGTTTCCAATTAGTTAAGTTATAAATTTTTTTATTAGACCCATGTAGTTTGTTTAATTCAGATTTTCTCAATCTCTTGTTTTCGATAATTATTTTTGGTTTTGAATTAGTATAATTTGATAAAATACGAATAATTTCTTTTATAGAGAATGAGTTATTAGACGAAATATTTACAACCTCTCCAACAACTTTTTTTGAATACAATAATTTGATTAATCCTTCTACTGTATCTTTAACATATACAAAGTCTCTCGAGGAATTAATATTTCCAATCTTTATTTTTTTATTTTTACTTTTTATTAATTGAGTAATTATTGTAGGTATCACTGCGCGTAGTGACTGCCTTGGACCAAAAGTATTAAATGGTCTTGCAACAACTATAGGTGTATCGTCTGATCTGTAAGAAGTTATTGCTAAATAGTCAGCAGCAATTTTAGATGCGGCGTAAGGGGACTCAGATCTTAATTTCAAATTTTCTGATAAAACTTTTATTTTTGAACTAATTGTATTTCCATAAACCTCGCTAGAAGAAATTTGGATAATTTTTTTTATTTTGTTTTTATTTTGTTTATATGCCCTAATAACATTGATTAAACCTTTTACATTTGTATTGATAAAACTTTCAGGATTTTTGAAAGAGTAAGGGACTGAAATTAAAGCTGCAAGATTGAATACATAATCTATATTTTTACATGCCTCGTTAATAGAATCGTAATCGGAAATATCGCCATGTATTATTTCAAGATTTTTATTCTTATTATCCTTAAGCCATCCAAGATCATTAGTCGATGAATATTTTACTAATCCTCTAACTTTAAAATTTTTTTCCAATAATCTATCAACTAATTGTGATCCTATAAAACCTCCAGCTCCAGTGACTAATACTTTTTTCATTATTAATATTTATCGTTTAACCTCTCAAAATTCATTTGTTTTACTGGACCTTCTAATTTATATTTTAGATTATTTAGTTTGTTAAATTTAGATATTTTCTCAAATACTTCAAAACAAGCTTTTTCATATTTTTTTAATAACTCATCACTGTGTCTATAATTTGCATAGCATTTTTCTGATGCTAAAAAATTTTTTTTTAACATTTCTTGTATGAAAAAAGTAAGTGCAACCGGCCAATCTTTAACCTCTAAATTAAAGTTAGCTAATGGGTCGATACCCTTAATATTAATATTTAAGTTCGAATTTATAGCAGCATCTTTCCAAATTTTTTTTATTTTTTTTCCAGTTTTTATTAATTTCATACCTAAATTGATTTTTTTATGCTTTTTAATAAATGTTAAAGCACACGCGGGGCCCAATCTTTCTGTCCAAAAAGCACTACTTATAAAAGTTTTAGTAGCTAAATTCATTACTCTTTTTTTTCCAATAATGGCTCCCATAGGAACTCCATTAGCTATTGTTTTGCCAAAAACTGCTATATCTGGATTTACATTAAAGCCCATATGTACACCAGATGCATCCATTCTCCATCCGCATGTTATTTCATCAAAAATTAAAATACATTTATTTTTAGTTGCAATTTTTCTGATTTCTTGGAGAAATCCCTTAGCTGGATAAAAATCTCTACAAGGTTCCATAACTATTGCAGCACAATTTTTTGCGTTTTTTTTTACAATTTTTTCTAAATCTCTCTCATTATTGAACTGAAAAGGTATTACTGAGTTAGTTAGGGATTTTGGAACACCTCTTGGATTAAGTCCTGATAACAAATGCTTATCTAAATTTTTATTTGTCTTCAAATTTGCAGCTAAATACCAGTCAAACCAGCCATGATAACCGCAAAAAAGAATTTTTTCTTTTTTTGTATAAGCTCTTGCGAGTCTAATAGCAACAGACATACTTTCACCGCCAGTTCTTGCGTACCTAACTTTGTCTGCCCAGGGATGAATTTTAAGTAGCATCTCTGCCAATTCAACATCTTCAGGTGGATTCAAGGTGGTCATTGAACCATTGTCGATTACATTTTTTGCTGTTCTTGTAATATCTCTATCTGAATAGCCTAAAACAGCTGTTCCAATTCCAACCATAGTAAAATCATAATACTTTTTCTTATCCAGACTCCAAATTTCTACTCCTTTCGCTTTGGAATAATAAATGGGCCATTTATTTCCTGGCAAATATAAATCGGGTCTTTTTCCAAATAATTGAGAGATACCAGGTATAAATTTTTTAGCTTTTTTATAAAGTAAGTCTCTTTTCATAATTTATCTATTTATTTTTCTAGTGTCTTTTTTTTTAATAGTTTTTAGTTTATCAATGTACAAACTATACCAATTAGCTTTGATTAATTTTTTATTTAATTTTGTATAATCCGGGTTCTTTTTTAAATAATTCATAATATCAAAAAATGAAAACTTTTTATTTTTTTTGTATAATTCTTTATATATTTTTGAAATTAAAATGAAATCCTCAAGATAGTCTAAGGTCAATCGATATGAATTATGTAAAGTATTTTTAATATAAATAGGTCGATAATTGCTTACTTTAAACAATTTTGGGTTATCCCAAATATAGGGGGTTACGTGTTCTTTTTGAAAATTTTTATTTGCAGATTTGTAGGCTTTTTTTAAAGCATTGAATGTAAATATTTCAACATCAAAACCGTCGGGGTAGCTTGGCGGGTGTATGTTGCTAAGATAGTCGCAGTTATTTTTTAAGAATTTTTTTATCATTTCATCTATAATCCTAAAATCCATTAAAGGACAGTCAGATGTAATTCTAATAATGATGTCGGATTTATAGTTTTTTGCACAAAAAAAATATCTTTTTAAGACGTTAAATTCATCACCTCTATAAAGAGAAATT
>MDTA01224378.1_pt1 | contig 10608 bp, 8 predicted proteins | sample 811151 | NCBI WGS metagenome assembly MDTA01 (sample SAMN05326648, study PRJNA326480) | marine metagenome | isolation source: seawater | place: Indian Ocean: South | collected 2010 | reverse complement strand
TTATTTTTATATTTATTTAAATATATTGATAAAATACATCTAAATTGTAATGTCAATATACAATGAAAACAACAACAATAAATAAAGAGGAAATTGATAAATTTTCTCGAATAGCTGAAGAGTGGTGGGATCCAGACGGAAAATTTAAACCATTACATTCTTTTAATCCAATTAGAATAAAATATATTAAAGACAATATTATTAAACATTTTAATATCAAAAAAAAAAATTTGCCTTTATCTAAGCTAAAGATTTTAGATATAGGATGTGGTGGTGGTTTAATTGCTGAACCTATGTGCAGGTTAGGAGCAAATGTTACAGGTATAGACGCTTCTGAAAAAAATATAAAAATCGCTAAAGCCCATTTAAATAAAAATAAATTAAAAATAAATTATAAGTGTACCTCTCCAGAGAATTTAAAAAGCAATGAAAAGTTTGATATAATTTTGAATTTAGAAATTATTGAACATGTAGAAAACGTAGAATTATTTTTGAAAAAAAGTTCTAGATTATTAAAAAAGGGTGGATTAATGTATATTGCAACTTTAAACAAAACATTTAAATCTTATATATTTGCAATAGTTGGTGCTGAATATGTTTTAAGATGGCTACCCATAGGTACACATGATTGGGAAAAATTTGTGGAGCCAACTAAACTAATTAAGTTTGGAGAAAAAAACTTACTCAAGCTAAATAATATCAATGGAATAAAATTTGATATTTTTTTAAATGAATGGAAATTGAGTAATGATAAATCAGTAAATTATATATCAGAATTTGTTAAAATTTAGTTATCATTATCGTTTATCCAAGGTATAACATCAGTTTCAATTCCCTCCTCTTTAAGCTCTTTTATTTGATCTAAAGATGCATCTCCATATATTCCTTTTTCTGATTTTTTTTTATCATAATGCATAATTCTTGCTTCATATGCAAAATTTTTACCAACATAATTAAAATTTTTTTTAATAAAATTTTTATACTCTTTTAATTTAGCTCTTATGTCTTTATTTTTGTTATCTTTTTTATTTAATTTTTTACTTTTTTTAATTACCAAAGGTGCCATTAATGATTTATCGACTTTTTTTGAATTGCAATTTATACAGCTAAGGAAATTTTTTTTCTTTAGTTTTTCAAACTCTTTTGAGGAAGCAAACCAGCTATCAAATATATTTTCACAGTCATTACAAATTAATTTATATTTTATCATTGATATTATGTTCGATAATCGGAATTAATTTCTATATATTTTTTAGTAAAGTCCATAGTATAAGCTGTGAATTCTTTTTTTCCAATACCTAGGTCTACCAAAATTTCTATATTTTCATTTTTCATGTAATTGGCTACTTCTTTTTCATCATAAGATTTAGATAAATTACCATTTTCAATAATCTTATGTGATCCAAAATTTAAAATTAATTTGTTAAGTTTTATATTTACATTTGATTTTCCTATTGCCATTACAACCCTTCCCCAATTAGGATCTTCACCACCTATGGCAGTTTTTACTAACGGTGAATTTGCAATTGAGAATGAAATCTTTTTTGCTTCCTGCTCATTTTTGCAATTTTTAACTTTTATAGAAACAAATTTTGATGCTCCCTCCCCATCTGCAGCTACTCTCTTTGCCAAATTTAACAACACATTAAAAAGAGATTTTTCAAAATTTTTGAGTTTTTCGTCGTTTATATTTTTAATTTCTGAATTATTAACTTTACCTGTCGCGAATATTGATACCATGTCATTTGTACTTGTATCTCCATCGCAAGTAATCGCATTAAATGAATTTGCAATATTTTTTCTTAACAATTTTTGTAATATATTTGTTGGAATAAATGCATCTGTAAATATAAATCCCAAAGTTGTAGCCATATTTGGATAAATCATTCCAGAACCTTTTGCTAAACCATAAATTTTTATTTTTTTATTACCAATTAAACATTCTTCCATTGCGAGCTTTGGAATTAAGTCTGTAGTTAAAATTCCCATGCCTGCTTTCATCCAAATATATTTATTTTGGGTGTATTTAATTTTATTTATTAAATCAGGTATTACAGAAATTATTTTATCCTTAGGGAATTTTTCACCTATTGTTCCAGTGCAGGCAAAAATTATATCTGAGGGTTTTATCTTTGTAGGTTTCTCTTCATCAGTTTTTTGTTTTTCAGAAAGTTTATTGGATAATTCATCTGCTAATAATTTTAAACTTTTATATCCCTCTTTCCCTGTAAAAGCATTTGCATTTCTTGTACTGACTAAGAGTGCTTTAATTTTTTTTGACTTTATATTTTGATTCCATTTTATATTTTCAGACACTATTTTTGACTGCGTATATACTGAAGCATAATTTGCACCATCTCTAAAATAAAACAAAACTAAATCATCTCTTTTTTTGTTATATAAATTGGCACTTGTGGTAGAAATAGATAACCCGTCAATGTGTTCTAGGTCTTGAAAATGACCCATTTTTGAGTTTTTATTTCTAGAATCAAAAAAGTTATTAAAGTTAAAAGTCATGCTATTTAAAATAATTATTTTAACACTATATAAGAATATACAATTAAACTATATACCATAATTAAAAATGCTAAATCCATTAAAATTTTTATCAAAAATTATTAAAACTGGAAACCAAAAAGAATTAGATAAAATAGACAACATTATAAAACAAATAAGTTTATTTGAGAAAGATATAGTAAATTTAAAAAATGACGAATTTCCAAAAAAAACAATTGATTTAAAAAACAAGATCAAGCAAGGACTTACATTAGATCAAATTTTACCTGAGGCTTTTGCTTTAGTAAGAGAAGCTTCAAAAAGAGTTAGATCAGAAAAACATTTTGAAGTTCAATTAATTGGTGGTGTTGTATTACATCAAAATAAAATTGCTGAAATGAAAACTGGAGAAGGAAAAACTCTTACTATTGCTCTAGCAGCATATTTGAATGCACTTAATAATCAAGGTGTGCATGTAGTAACAGTAAATGATTATCTTGCAAAAAGAGACTGCGAAAATATGGGTCAGATCTACAATTTTTTAGGTTTAAAGTCTGGTTACATAAATAATGGGCAATCTGATCAGGAAAGAAAATTAAATTATAACTGTGATATTACCTATGCAACAAATTCAGAACTAGGATTTGATTATTTAAGAGATAATATGAAGTATTCAAAAGAAAGCATGGTTCAAAGAGGTCATAACTACGCGATTGTTGATGAGATTGATTCTTGTCTTATAGATGAAGCAAGAACTCCGCTTATAATATCAGGTGCGGTTGATGATAAAACAGCGCAATATCTTGCTGTAGATAAATTAATAAAAAATTTAAAGTCTGAGGATCTAGAAATAGATGAAAAAGATAAAAATATACTATTGACCAATCAAGGAATCGATAATGTAGAAAAAATTTTTTCTTCAGCAGGAATGCTTAAAAATGATAATTTTTATGATCCTGAAAATCTGAATTTAGTTCATCTAGTAAATCAGGCACTTAGAGCAAACTATCTTTTTTTTAATGGAAGAGATTATATTGTTAAAGATAATCAAATTATAATAATTGATGAACAGACTGGTAGACAACTTCCTGGAAGAAGATTTGGGGATGGATTGCATCAAAGTATCGAAGCTAAAGAAAAAGTCAAAGTTCAGTCAGAAAATCAAACTATTGCATCAATAACTTATCAAAATTATTTCAAGCTTTATAAAAAATTATCTGGTTGTACCGGTACTGCCGCAACAGAAGCTGAGGAGTTTTTTGAAATATATAATTTACCAGTAGTATCTATTCCTACTAATAAAGAAATGATAAGGAAAGATTGGAATGATCAAATATTTAGAACAGCAAATGAAAAAGATGAAGCAATAATAAAAAAAATAAATAACATTAATTCCAATGGTCAACCTGTGTTAGTTTTTACCGCAAGTGTAAATAAATCTGAACATTATTCAAAACTTCTAAGTGAAAAAAAAATTGACCATTTGGTTTTAAATGCAAAAAATCATGAGAAAGAGGCAGAGATAATTGCTAATGCGGGTAAGAAAAATTCTGTAATTATTACAACAAGTATATCTGGTAGAGGAGTAGATATAAAACTTGGAGGCAAGGATTATAACGAAGGTTCTAAGTCAGAAATTAAATCTCTTGGTGGTCTTTTTGTTATTGGAACAGAAAGAATGGAGAGCAGAAGAGTTGATAATCAAGCTAGAGGTAGATCTGGAAGACAAGGAGATGAGGGAAATTCAGTTTTTTTTGTCAGTTTAGAGGATGATTTAATGAGAATTTTTGGCTCAGAGTCTATGAATAGCATGCTAGAAAAATTAGGATTAAAAGATGGTGAAAGTATCGATCATCCATGGATTAATAAAGCACTTGAAAGAGCACAACAAAAAGTTGAGGCTAGAAATTTTGATGTTAGAAAGACACTTTTAAAATTTGATAATGTTCTTAATGATCAGCGTCATGTTATTTTTACGCAAAGAAATAACATCATTAATTCAAATAGTTCTCTATCTATAAGCAACGATTTTTTAGATGAAATTATTTTAAAACTTATAAATTACAAAAAAAAATATCTATCAAATCCTAAAAATAGTGAATTTAAAAATTATTTTAAACAAATATCTGGAAAAGCTTTCTCTGAGGAGGAAATTGATTCATTTGTCCAAATAGATGAGGTTTCTTTTAAACAGAAGATTTTAGATAAATTTAAAAATCAAAGAACTCAACGAGAGAGTATATTAGGTAAAGATAGGTCAGATGATATTGAAAAGAGAATTTTATTGCAACTAATAGATCAAAACTGGACCTCACATATTCAATATCTTGAACAATTAAGAACTGTAATAGGATTAAGATCTTATGGTCAAAGAGATCCTCTTATTGAGTACAAGAAAGAAGCTTTTAGTTTGTTTGAAACCCTACTAAATAAACTTAAAACTGATTTTGTAACTATACTTTTAAATTTAAAAGTAATAACTGAAGAAAATAAAATACAGCAAGAAAAAGTTAAATCATCAGATCCAAAATGTCTTTATATGATAAAAAAAGATGAAAAAATTTCTAGAAATGAAAAATGTCCTGCAACAGGTAAAAAGTTTAAAAATTGCTGTGGAGCTTTATAAGAAAAAAAATAAAGCAATTATCAATAACAATAATAATAATGCAAAGTAAAATTTGTTTTTATTTTTGGAAATAATATTTTTAACTTTTTCTAAATAATTCATTTCCATTATTAAATTATCTGAATTATTTTTATTACTTACAAAACCCTTGGATCTTCCTATAGATAAAAATTTATTTTTTCTATGAATTAAAATTTCATCCTCACTCATGTTTGAAAAAAAATTTAAGTTTTTTCTTATTGATCCTCTAACATTATCTAAAATTAAATCTCTATCCCTATGTGCTCCACCAGTTGGCTCGGAAATTATTTCATCAATAATCTCTAATTTAAGAAGATCTTTTGCAGACATTTTCATAGCTTCTGATGCCTCTAAAGTTTTCTTTGGATCTCTCCATAAAATGGTTGCACAGCCCTCTGGAGATATAACTGAGTAGATTGCATTTTCTAACATTAAAACTTTATTTGACGAAGCTAATGCTATAGCTCCACCAGATCCTCCTTCACCTATTATTATTGAGACAGTTGGTACAGATAAATCCATAGAACATTCTATTGATCTTGCTATTGCTTCTGCCTGGCCCCTCTCCTCTGCTCCAACACCTGGATAAGCTCCGGGAGTATCTATAAAAACGACAATAGGAATTTTAAATTTATTTGCTAACTTCATTAACCTTATTGTTTTTCTATAACCTTCGGGTCTCATCATTCCAAAATTCCTATCTATTCTAGTTTCTAAATCTTCACCTTTTTCTTGTCCGATAACTAACACTGATTTTCCCTCAAATTTCGCAAAACCACTTATTACAGATTTATCTTCCCCATAAAATCTATCACCAGACAGTAAAACAAAATCTTCAAATAAATTATCTATAAAAAACTTTGCTTTTGGTCTATCCTCATGTCTTGCAACTAAAGCAGTTTCCCATGCATTTAGGTTTGAATAAATTTTTTCTAGTTTAGACTCTATTTCAGTTTGAAGATTTGAAATTTTGTCAGTATCAACCTTGCTTAATCCAGATTGGTTGTATGGATCTTTTAAATTTTCAAGTTCTGTCTCTAAATTTTTAATATCGTTTTCAAAATTTAAATAGTTTTTCATAGAAAATGAGTTATTATATCTAAAAACGGCAATAAAATGTCAATCTAAATAATTATATGTTAAGCAAAGTTGAAAAATATACAAAAATTGGAAATCTATCAGTATCTAATGAGTTATTTGATTTTATTAATAAGGAATTATTACCTGGAACAAAATTAAATCAAAATGATTTTTGGGAAAAATTTGATCTTTTTGCTCATGAATTAGCACCAGAAAATAGAAAATTAATAAAAATTAGAGAAAAAATTCAAATGGATATAGATAGTTGGCATATTGAGAATCCAAATATAAACAAAAAAGATTATCAAAAATTTTTAACTAATATAGGTTATTTGGTTAAAGCTGGTCCAGATTTTAAAATTGAAACAAAAAATATTGATCTTGAAATTTCAAGTGTTGCAGCTCCACAATTGGTTGTTCCGATAATGAATTCAAGATATGCGTTAAATGCTGCTAATGCTCGTTGGATGAGTTTATATGATAGCTTATATGGAACGGATATAATTCAATCAGAAGAATCAGCAAGTGAAAGATATGATCCTGAAAGGGGTGAAGAAGTAATAAAATATACTAAAAATTTTTTAGATAAACATTTCACTTTAAAGCAAAAGAGCTGGTCACAAGTTTCTGAAATAAAAATTGAAAAAAAAAATTTAGTTTTAAAATTGATAAATGAAAAAACTACAATTAAAGATAAGAGTAAATTTATCGGGTATAGGGGCAAAACAAACAAACCTGAGGCAGTAATATTAAAAAATAACAATCTTCATGTTGAAATCATAATTAATCCTGATGCTTTTAGTGCAAAAAGTGATCCTGCGGGTGTATCTGATATAATATTAGAATCTGCTGTAACAACTATTTGTGATCATGAAGACTCTGTTGCGGGAGTTGACGCGAAAGATAAAGTTTTAGGTTATAGAAACTGGTTAGGATTGATGAAAGGAAATCTTAAAGCTGAATTTGAAAAAAATGGAAAAAAGTTAATTAGAAAATTAAATCCAGATAGAAAATTTACTTTTAAAAATGGTGAAATATCCTATTTGCACGGAAGATCACTTTTATTGAATAGAAATGTTGGACATTTAATGACCAATCCTTCAATTCTTCTATCTGATGGATCTGAAATCCCAGAAGGCATCATGGATGCATTCATAATATCTGTTGCATGTTTACATGATTTAAAACTTAGAAAAAATTCCAGAAGTGGATCAATTTATATAGTTAAGCCTAAAATGCATGGCCCCAAAGAAGCAAAATTTACAGATACAATTTTTAGTAAAGTTGAAAGTGCAATTGGACTTAAAAAAAATACTATTAAGTGTGGGATCATGGACGAAGAAAGAAGAACCTCGGTGAATCTTAAAGAATGTATAAGAGCTTTAAAAAATAGAGTATTTTTTATAAATACTGGCTTTCTAGACAGAACAGGTGATGAAATGCATACTTCAATGGAAGCAGGACCTATGATTAAAAAGGGTGATATGAAAACATCATTATGGATAAATGCGTATGAAAATAATAATGTTGATATTGGATTAGCTTGTGGTTTTTCTGGTCTAGCTCAAATTGGTAAAGGAATGTGGGCAATGCCAGATAAAATGTCAGATATGATGAAGCAAAAAGTTTCACATCTTGAAGCCGGGGCAAATTGTGCATGGGTACCCTCACCTACTGCGGCCGCTCTTCATTCCATTCATTACCATGAGGTTGATGTTTTTAAAAAACAAGAAAAATTGAAAAAAAGAAAAAGAACCCAAGTTTCTGAACTTTTAAATATACCAATTATAAAAAATCCAAATTGGTCATTAGACGATATAAATAAGGAAATATCAAACAGCGCACAAACAATACTTGGTTATGTTGTAAGATGGATAGACCAAGGTATTGGATGCTCAAAAGTCCCTGATATTAACAATGTTGGATTAATGGAGGATAGAGCAACTTTAAGAATTTCATCTCAACATATAGCTAATTGGCTACATCATGGGGTTTGTAGTAAAAAGCAGGTTTTGGAAATTTTAAAAAAAATGGCAAAAATTGTCGATAAACAAAATATAAATGACCCATTATATAAAAATATGTCACCAGAATTTGATAAGTCAATTGCTTTTAAGACAGCTTGTGAGTTAATTTTTCAAGGGCGTCATCAACCATCTGGTTATACTGAACCCTTATTACATTTAAATAGAATTATTAAGAAAAATTAATCTATTTATATATTTTTCCTATTTTTAAAGGCCGAAACTAAAGTGCCATCATCTAAATTTTCAATTTCACCACCAATGGGCAAACCTTGGGCCAATTTTGAAATTTTAACTTTTGTATTTTTTAAACTATTTTGTATATAAAATGCTGTTGTTTGACCCTCAACTGTTGCACTTGTAGCTAAAATAACTTCATCAATTTTTTCATCTTTTATTCTTTTTATAAGAGACTCAATTAATAAATCTTGTTTAGATTCACCATTAGAATTCGATATTGTTCCTCCAAGAATATGATAATATCCTTGGTAAATATTTGAATTTTCAATTGTCCATTGATCAGAAATATTTTCAACTACACAAATCTTGCTAAATTTATTTTTAGAACCCGCACAATTATTACAACCTAAAGAATTTGATTTTAGTGTACCACAATTATTACATCTAGAAACACCACTATAAACCTCTGCTAAAGCTTTTGCCATTGGTTTAGTCAATTCCTCTCTATTATTAATTAATTTTAATACAATTCTTTTCGCTGATTTCGGTCCCAATCCTGGAAGTTTAGATATTAATTTTATTAATTCTTCTATTTCACTAATATTTTGCATTTGTTAAGTTGGCCATTTAAAACCTGGAACACCCAATCCACCAGTTGCCTTTGATATTTCTTCTGTAGTTTTAATTTTTAATTTATGTTTTGCATTATTATGGGCTGCTTTAATCAAATCCTCAACTACACTTTTTTCCCCTTTAAAAATTTCAGGCGATATAAATAAATTAATAATTTCGCCATCTCCATTTAATGTAATTTTTACAGCATTGCCTCCCGAAATGCCCTCTACTCTTATATTTTTAATCTTTTCTTGGCTATCTTTCATTAAATTTTCTAGTTCTTTAGCCTTGTCTAAAATTTTTGTTAAATCTGTCATTAATTATTTCTATCTATCTCTACATCTATAAGTTCCATATCTGGAATTAATTCTTCAATTTCCTTTACAATATTACTTTTTTTGGCTGCAGCTAAATTTTTTGATTTATCAATTTTATCATATTGTTTTATACTTGGATTTCCTTTTTCTTTTGAAAATGCAATAATCCATCGCACTTTAGTCCATTCATATAATTTGTGAGACAAATCTTTTACAAAATTATTATTTAAATTATCATTAAACGCAATTTCAATACTTTGATTTTTAAAACTCACCAAATTAACATTTGTCTCAAGTTCATATTTCAGTTGCAGTTCTTTTTTATCCACACAAATATTAATTAAATCTTGAAAACTATTTATTTTTATCTCTTCAAGTTTTTTTAATTTTTCCTCTTGAATAATATTTTTAATTTGACTGATAGTTTTATTTTTACCTTGAGTGGTATCTCTATTTTCAAATTTAGTCTGATTATTTAAATTAATTTCATTAGATTTATTTTCGTGATATTTAAGATCATCATTTTCACTATTTTCATCATTTTCATCATTTAGTTTCATAATATCCGAAAGATATATTAATCTTATAAGAAACATCTCAACTGATAAGTTTTGATTAGAAACCAAATCGATTTCCTCAAGAGTTTTTAAAGTGAACTGCCAAAAATTTAAAAGTACTTTTGTATCTAATTTTTTTGAAATTTGATTTATTTCATTAAATTCATTATCGTTAATTGAAAAATTATTTCCATCTAAATTTAAAGAGTCAATATTTTTAAAATAATAAAGAATTTCTAGAAAATCGTTTAGAAAGTTTTTTGGATCAATTCCCTTGTCGTAAATTGATCTGTATATTTCAATTACCTCTTTTTCATTACCATTTAAGATAAATTTAATTAAATTAATAATATAACTTTTATCAAAAAAACCAAAAATATTTTGAGCAGTATCTATATCAAGTTCTTTCCCGTTTGAAAAAGTTACAATAGCTCTATCTAATAGAGATAATGCATCTCTTACCGAACCTTCAGATATTTTTACAATTAATCTAATTACTTCATCACTAATATTGCCTTTTTCTTTTTCATTAATTTTTTTTATATAATTAAAAAGTTCCTTTGATTTTATTCTTGGCAAATCAAACCTCTGGCACCTTGAAATGACGGTAATTGGTATTTTCTTTACCTCTGTTGTAGCAAAGATAAATTTTAAATATTCAGGTGGCTCCTCTAGAGTTTTTAGTAGCGCAT
>MDTA01215865.1_pt1 | contig 10609 bp, 11 predicted proteins | sample 811151 | NCBI WGS metagenome assembly MDTA01 (sample SAMN05326648, study PRJNA326480) | marine metagenome | isolation source: seawater | place: Indian Ocean: South | collected 2010 | reverse complement strand
GGGCCAGAAGGTGGACCAGAAGGAGGGCTAGAAGGTGGACTGCTTGGTTTAGCAGATGGAGGCCCAGAAGGAGGGCCCGAAGGAGGGCCAGAAGGTGGACTGCTTGGTTTAGCAGATGGAGGCCCAGAAGGTGGGCCCGATGGAGGGCTAGAAGGTGGACTGCTAGGTTCTGGTGATAGAGACTCTTCATTTTCATCTAATTTACTTGAAACATCAGTTTCAACATTATCATTGATTGGTAAAGGAGGAGGAGTTGATGCAGTAATTACCGATGGTGGGGTTTCTTCTGCAGTTTGATTAGATTTATCAGGAGAGGAATCTAATGATTTGGAGAATGATAGTAAATCTGAAGACGGAGTCTCTTGCTCAACAACAGGTTGTGAAGTTTGTTCTACAAGATTAGGTTCTATGGAGGTAAGAGCCAAATCATTTTCTTGTACTGGGAGTGGCGCTGAAAGTAAAGTATCATTATTTTTCCAAGGAGGTGTTCTAATTTCTTCATCTGCGACTTCTGGTGCCTTACCAACCGAAATAGCAGTAGCACCTCCAGCAGCATTTTCTCCATAATATGATGTCATTTTAATTTCAGAGGAGTCAATGATGCCTCTCTCTTCAACATTGCCAAAGTCGCCCAAATCTCCACCGAATGCATTTGAAAATAAACCTGCAGCAATAGAATTTTTCACCACTCTTCCTTCTTTGGCTTCAAAAGTAAAATCTGCATTATAAGGTCCGAGATCTAGACTAATATTCGGCGAGCGAATCATAAATGTCCATTCGCCACTTTCTAAAGGGAACTCAAAAGTAAATTTTCTAGTTAGGCCAGGCCCTAGTGATGAAATTCCCTCATCGGAATCAACTTTTCTTTTATCACTTGTTTGAATAAAAATATCCAAACCTCCAACAGGTATAGCAGATTCATTAGAGACTTCAACAGATACTAAAATCACATCTTGGTCATCATCATCTATTTCCATTTTCGCTAATAACAAGCGACTTTCAAGCGGCGAAACTCTTTGAAAATGCTCTTCTGACATATGTCCCGCCCAAACACTACTAGAAGCAGTAATACTTGAACTAAATGTTTTTTTTTGGATCCTATTATCGAAGTTTTTGACGCGTTTCTACTGGTAGTGACCAATCTACTGCTGCGACAGTATTATTTTTCAAGTCAAGAGCAGTTCTATACTCTGATTTTTTCGAACGTGCCGCTAGTGAATCCCGAAGCCCAAACCAAAGTGGACCAACAATTGGTAAGAGATACAAAAGTTTCCCGAATGCCCTAGGTCCCCAATGATGTATTTCAATAGCAGTACCGTTATCATGGACAATCGCTATTCTAAATGCCCTTTGTCCAAAAGATCGCCCCAAACTCCTTCCGGAATATTTCCAATAAAGATAGAAAGATGTAAAGAATATTAGCCAAGTTACAATAAAAGGAAATACATACTCTGCAGATTCAGTTAGATAATTCCAACTGATTAAAACACTAAGAAATCTAAATCTGGTTAGTACTTCTAAAATTAAAGTTACCATTACTACATCTAGCATGAATGCACCGATTCTCTTCCATAATGGAGCGATTAACATTCCTTCTGGAGCGCTTCCAAGAACCGCTTGTGCTAAGGTTCCTCCGCCTTGGTAGACTTCAACTACATCATCGGCCATGTATGACGGTAGGGTGTGTGGTTTGTCAATATACGCATTTAGTCATTAGACAAATGCCATGCTAAGCAACCGCTTTCTTCAACCCAGTCAAGCCAAGAATCCCATGTTGAGTCATGCTTCAATGTAGATAAGTTACCAATCACGATAAGTCCTCTTTTTGCCCTAGTTAAGGCAACATTCATTCTTCTTTTATCTTTCAAAAAACCAATATCACCATTTTCATTTGCTCTAACTGTTGAGAAAACTATGACTTCCTTTTCGCGACCTTGATACCCATCAACACTCTTTATCTCAAGTCCACTATATTTCTCACCGTATTCTCTTCCACCTGCTTGTTCAAATAGATCACTTAAAATTCTAACTTGACCATTGTAAGGTGTAATAATTCCTATGTCCGTAGTCTGAATATCTCCGATTCCTAACAAGTCATCAACTACAGAAAGCACCTTGGCGGCTTCAGAGAAATTGGAACGACTACTGCCTTCCTCATCTAATTCTTCAGTACCTTCAACAGGAATAAATGCTACAGGCTTTTCCCAGTTTGGCCATATTAATCCGGCGGGGGCAGGTCTGTCAGATTTTGAACAACCATCGTCCAATTTATTTTGATAAAATCTAGAACTTGGGAATTCTCTTATCGAGGGGTGCATTCTATATTGTGTAGTTAGCATTTGAGCAGGAATTTGGCACTTATTCAATCTCTCGAAAAGTGATTGGCCCAAGCCTCCAATTTCAGCATTTTCGCTGATTACCGTTGGGGGAAGTTGTTTGTGGTCACCGACTAAAATTAGTTGTCTACACCCCCTATTTATTGGAACTAAAGCACTTGGCTCACTTGCTTGGGTAGCTTCATCGATTAGGATTATGGGAAATTTTCTGTTTCCTAGAATTTGATGTCCTGAACCGATAGTTGTGGCACAAACAACTTCCGCACTATCAAGTACAGATGCAGTCATTTCATCTTCAATACGTCTAATTTCTTTGAAATTATTTTTGATATCTCTATGGGTTAAACCCTTTTCTTTACCTTTCAACTTTGATAGACTTCTTCTTAATTCATCGTTTTCATCGCGTATGAAGGATAACTCTTCTTGAAGTGGATGGTCTTCAAGAAGAGCATCTAAAGTAGCATTACGTAGGTTTTCTCTAACCTTTACTGGACGCCCTATTCTTACCGCTTTAACCCCTAGGTCAAGCAGGCCTTCGAGTAGATTATCTACAGCTACATTTGACTCAGCAGTGGCAAGTATTGAGCCTTGTCCTTTTTTTGCTAATTCTTTCAATAAATGAACCGCAGTATGTGTTTTACCAGTTCCCGGTGGGCCTTGGATTAATGTTAACCTTCTTTGCATAGCAAGTTCTACTGCCGCCTGCTGAGAATCATTTAGTGACTCGATTTTCTTAAGATTATAATTTTTGATTTTTCCTTTGATATCAGGAGGCCTTTCTGCTGATGAGGCACAATCATGTAGAGAGCCGAGAAGTAAGTCTCGAAGTGGAGTTCCACCCTCTCCTTCTGTTGAATGGAATGAAATTAATGCTTCATGCATTCTATCATAAGCCACTCGATTTGCACCACGATCAATACGCCACCGCCCCTTTCTAAGATCTCTTGGCTTTTCAGTAACTACGATTCTAATTCTTGTCGGACCTCGGTCAAGAACAATCCCTTCATACACCTTCTCGCCCCAAGGCCTTGTTCTAGAAATTAGGACTATATCGCCATGTCCAAATCGATGAGTTGGCATTCTAGATTTATCTGGTAATTCAAATACAATAATTGGGTCTCCAAAAAATCTACCTTGACTTCTAGCGGTTAATTCAAAAAGAGTTAAACCGGCACTCACTAAACGTTGTTTGTTCCATTTTTTCCATCTTTCTTCAACTAATGCAGTTTCATCATCTAACTCAATTTTTATCAATTTACTAAATCGATTAAAATGATCTTGTCCTCTTTTCCAAATATGTGGAATCTCATCATCTAGTGAAACTCTTTCTTCAGGAATTTCATTTTGGGCACTATTTAATCGCCTAATCGAGCCCTTTTTACCCATATTACCGTGCCTCTCGCATCTCAAATCTGCCATTCACCAAATGAAGTATAAATTGCCCGTGTGACCCTATCACTTAAACCCTCTTTGTAAGGCCCGTTAACTGGTGGGTTCGGTGTTCGGGTGGCGTAAGAAGAACACCTCAGAGGATGAAAAGATATGTCCTTATTGTAATACCCCAAACCACGTCGAAGCAGAAAATTGCACTCTATGCTATTATGAATTCGATCGCTCAGCAAGAGACCAACCAATGGCCGCCCCTTCCTCCTCGGACTCTGAAATATTGTCTACTTTGATGAGCGATGATTTTGAAGAATTTGAAGAAGAAGATGCTGTTGAAGCGGTAATTACATTAGACGAAGTTACGGTTGAAGTTGACCAATTTGATCAATCATCGAATGACTCAGATACCTTTCAGTTTATCGAAAGTTCGGGCCCTACGCTTTCGGAAATAAAAAATTATCAAACTCCAGATGAAGTTCAATTGAGTGAATCAGATGCTCCATCGAAAGAAGTTGATTTTGTGGTTCCCGACTCAAATCCATTAGAGGAGGTAGCCGAGCCAGTTCACACCGGCCAGGGTTCATTATTTTCAGTTTATTCAGAATCAGATTTCGATGTAGATGAGGTTCAAAAAACCTCTTTACCGATACCAGGGAAAACAAATATGGATCCTCAAATAATTAGCGAAGCAGATGAAGTTGGTGAAATTGATTTATCAGTAGCAATTAATCAAGATGAATCAAATCACGAGATTCCAGATTTACCCGAAGATATTGACGAACCCTCTAATGAAATCTCTGAAGTAGTTGCAAAAACTCCCGAAGTTCCAGATATCCCCGAACAAATAACAAATACGCCGGAAATACCAGAAATACCAGATATCTCTAGTGAAATAGTTGAAACCCCTGAAGTCCCAGATGTTTCTAATGAAATTGTCGGAACCCCCGAAGCCCCAGAAATTCCAGTTCAAATTGAACAAAAAGCAAAACCAGCACCGGTTCCACAGCATAATAATCGAATTTGGCCCTGGCCCGCGAAGCAACCTTGGGATGAAAGACAAGTTTATCGCGAGGTAGTTTCTTTGTTGGAATTAGTCAAAAATGGAAAATTAGTTCAGGCCGCAGAGGTAATTGATAAACTCGGTCCTCACCTAGATAATAACCTAGATATGTTGACTCATATTGGAACAGTGATGCGTTATTTGGGAAGAGAAGAGCATTTACAGTGGATGTTAAAAATGGCACAAACTGTATATCCTAATGACCAGAGGGTATCTACAGCAATCACACATTTGTCAAATTAGAGGGATATAATGTCACATACTCCGGTGTTAAAAATTGACGAAGAGATTTCGTTAATTCCAGTAAATAAATCGATTTTATCATCGGTTATTGAAGCATATAACGAAGACCCCGAGTCTGCACTTATTGCATTACCTTGGTTGAATAGCCATGAAGAGATTAGAAATCAATTAAGGGACATGTTATTTGATGTTGAATCACAGTCAGATGCAGATCAACTACATTTTTGGAGTATAGTACTCGGGGAGAAAAACGAATTTGCAGGTTTAATCGGGCTCGGTGATGAATTACAATTATTACATTCAAATTATAATTTAGGCTATTGGGTTAGAATTGGCTTTAGACGTAATAAAATTGCAGTTCGTTGTGTTGATGAGATATTTTCTTGGTTAAAGTCTAGAAATAAATTTTTCAGAATTGAAATTACTGTACACCCTCACAACAAGGCTGGCCTTGCAACCGCTCAATCAATATGTAAAAAATGGAATGGCGAATTAGTAGATGAATTCATTGGTATTGAGATAGGAGATAGAACCGTTCCGCATAGAATCCATATTATTGATATCAAGTAAGGTGATTCTATTGGAAAGAACATGGTTGACTATCGACTGTGATGATTTTCGACATTTACCAAATCAGCAAGGACACCCAACGAGGAGTAAGAGTAATTTAGAAATCTCTGCCACTGATTTATCTCAACAATTCATTGCTGGTATGTTAGGTTTTGAAAGTTGGATGAAAAATCACAATCATCCTGTTACATTATTTGTTATTGCGGACCTTTTCGATTCTCCACATTTCACTGAATGGTTAACCTCAATATTAAGCAATTTTTCAGACCGTATTACAATCGGATGTCACGGTCTTTCGCATCGTTCTTGGTCTGCCTGGCCTGAAGACTATGATGGATTTAAGCAGGCATTAATTGAAGCTACTGCAATAATAAAAAATAGAGTGGGTGAAAATTGGCGGCCGTGGTTTAGGGCGCCAGGAGGATACATTGCTCCATGGATGGCTAAAGCCATAGTGGAATCAGGTTTTACAGTCGATTCATCGATAAATCCATCATGGCTGGTTAAGAAAAAAACTGGTAAAGGAAATAATTGGGAAAAGGTTAGAAAATCAATATCTAGTGCTGATTTAATCGAAAGAGAGTGGCTTAATATGTGGAGTTTGCCAGTCAATGGTCCTGCACTTTCTCTATTTCCTCTATCAATTATTTCTAAGATGGCTTGGAAAAAACTACCTTTGATATTAACAATTCAACAAGCATTAGAGGCCCCAAGTGATTCCGGATTTAAACTCTCAACAGTGTATTGGCATTTACTTGATCACGGTAGAAAAAATGGTAATTGGACGCCCCCTCTCCCCAATAGAATTTTTCTTTGTAACTAAACAAAAAATACTGAATCACTAAAAACCGCCAATTAAAGCACTACTCATGTTCAATGAGGTAGCGTGGAACAAACCAACTAGATGGCATCATGGGTTAAGTTCCAATAATTTAAATTATTTAGAAAGAGCAATTACAATGGTATTTTTTGCTGGTTTAACAGCAATATGTGCACAAATTGCATTTTCAGTACCATGGACTCCAGTACCTTACACATTCCAAACATTTGCCGTACTTGCAACAGGAGTTTACCTCAGAAGAAATGATGCGTTTATTTCTGGATGTATTTATTTGATTGCAGGAGCAATTGGTGCACCGGTTTTCGCCGAAGGTGGAGATATGCTATTTGATAGTGGTAAATTGATTGCTAGTGGCGGATATTTGATTTCTTTCCCGATTGCTTCAGCGCTAGTCGCTGAAGGATTAGATCGTTCAAGGAAGGCAGGAGTGGCAGATATAAAAGCACAAATTATCTGCTGGACAATAGCGATGATTCCAGTTTACATAGTTGGCACACTTTGGTTAGCAGAATCTTATTCGGAGGATTTAGCTCAAGCATTTGAATGGGGCGTTGAACCATTTTTGATTTGGGACTTTGCCAAGATAGTAGTAATGGCAATTATAACGACAAAAGTTTGGTCTTATTCCAAATCTGAATGATTTTCATTAAGCGATAAAATCGGTATTATTAACAAGGATTTTTGCAATATTGAAATGATATCACTAAGATATTATTATAATAGTGTGATTCTTGGGGTAAATTGGTGAAGGAATGGAATCACAAAGCGCAGCAATAGATGAGATACAATTTAGAGACATAGAAATTAAATCATTAAGTGGTTGGCTTGGATTATTTATTCACATGATAATAGTCCCAATATTGTTTTTAGGTAGTTTTGCACTTTATGCATTAGGTGCCGGTGGTATCGCTTTAGGTGGACTTTTACAGACATGTATTGGGATAATATGGTTTGTAATGTGGAATTCCTACGTTATTATAAATCCAAATGAATCAGTAGTTTGTCAATTCTTTGGCAAGTATGTCGGTTCAGTAAAGACAGAAGGATTCCGTTGGTTTGTCAATCCATTATATGAGAAGACAAAGGTCATTTTCAGAATTAGAAATTTTGAATCTGCAAAGTTGAAAGTTAACGATGTTAATGCAAATCCAATTGATATTGCCGCAGTAGTTGTTTGGCGTGTATTTGACGCCGCTGAAGCATTATTCGAAGTCGATGATTACGAAAACTATGTTCAAATCCAAAGTGAAGCTGCTCTTAGGGCGATGGCAACAAAGTATCCATACGATATTATTGAAGAGAAAGATCTAGGAGGAGTCGCACTTTCAAGCCACCAAGAAGTGGTTGCAACAGAACTTAGAGAATCGGTACAAGCAAGGTTAAGCCGAGCAGGAATCGAGGTTTTAGAAGCAAGAATAAGTCACTTGGCTTACGCTCCTGAGGTTGCTCAAGCAATGCTAAGAAGGCAGCAAGCAAGCGCAGTGGTTGCAGCAAGAAGAGAAATTGTTGATGGTGCAGTTGGAATGGTAGAACTTGCTTTGGCTCAATTAAGTGCTAAAGATATAATTGAACTTGATGAAGACAAGAAAGCTACTATGGTTAGTAATTTATTAGTGGTTCTATGTTCAGAAACAGATACAACGCCAGTAGTTAATACTGGTTCACTATATCAATGAGGGGAGAAAATTGAATGCAGCAGTATTTTGGTCAATATTTGGTAACCTTTTCGCTATAATTTGTTGCGGCGGGTACGCTGCATACACCTTTATCAGGCAAGGAACTCATGTAAGAGGAATCGGTTGGAAAAGTAAGAAAGAATACCCAAAATCATACTATTTCACCCTTGGAATAACGCTTTTAGTTGCTTTAGGTTCACTAGCAGGGATTATTTTTCGATTATACACATATTACTACGTGTGAGGGTTTAATTCACTAGTAATTCTAAATAATACAGAATCAAATAATTTTATACAAACGAGGAAGATAAAATGGAGAAAAAGAAACTACTCCTAAGAATCGACCCCAAACTCCATGATGATTTGAGAAGGTGGGCGGATGATGACTTTCGCTCAATCAATGCACAAATAGAGTTTTTACTAAGGAAGGCTGTAGCAGAAAATAGACGTGAATCCAATGATGCCAGAACAAAATAATTTTTGGAACCAAAATCCGCAATCTGATGGGACTATAAATCCCGAACAGATATCGCAACAACAGGCTTATTCGCAGAATCCAGAGCAGGCTTTTACCGGTCAACAAGCAGTATATACTCAAATTGATGGACAGCCATCGGTTATTCAAATTACTCAAGGTTATACCCCTGGCCTTTTCCCTCAAACCTCAGCAGTAACCGCAGTTGTTCTAGCGGCTCTATCCTTTGCCATGTGTGGTATTTTTACTGCAATTCCTGCTGTAATAATGGCTAGAAAGGCGCTTGATATTACCGACCAGATTCCAAATCATCCTGATGCTGGAACTGCTAAAGCGGCCTTTATCTTGGGATGGGTAAATATTGGGCTATTTATTGTTGGAATTTTATTCTGGGCATTTTTTATTGGACTAGGGGTTACTTTTGGATGGTATTAATCGTATTGAATATTTATATATCTTCGAAATAGTTATTGTTTGATTTTTATGAAAACAGAACATGTATTGTATTTTGCATATGGATCAAATCTTGATTTTGAAGATTGGTCTAAATGGTGTAAAAAAAGACAAGCTGACCCATCAGGATTAATTGAATTAGAACCAGTATTCCTCCCTGATTATGAAATTAAATTCCATTATTATTCAGGTAGCAGAGGAGGAGGAGCAGCCGACGTAATTCCATCATCTGTTGGAACTGTTGTACCTGGAGTTCTATTCCAACTCGATTCAAAAACTCTCAAATTAATGGATTCTAAAGAAGGCGTGAAATACAATTGTTATGAGAGAAAATGGGTAGATGTAATCAAATTTGATGGTAGTGTAGTAAATGCTCTAACTTATGTTGTCAGTCAAGAAAAAATAGAACAGAGATTCGTTGAACCGACTTTAGAATATACCAATTTAATTAGAAACGGTTTGAAGAAAAGAGGTTTGCCTACTGAATTCTTGGAATTGTCTCTAAGTACAAAATTGAATAATGCATCATTGAACCATATTTTTGTTTATGGTACTCTGATGAAACAAGAATCTAGGAATGAATTATTGAAAAATTATTCAACAGAATTTTTAGGTCAAAAATCAATAACAGGTAGACTATTAGATCTATCTAGTTTTCCTGGTATGATTCACGACGACCACTCAGTCATTATTGGCGAGTTATATCATTGTTATGAAATCAAAAATTGTCTTGAAAAATTAGATTGGATCGAAGGTTTCTATGGTTATGATTCAGATGATTCTCTATTTACCAGAATAATAACTAGAGTCCATGATGAATCTAATCCTAAATGGGCATGGACATACAAGTACAACGGAGAGTCAGACAAGATAATTGACTCAGGAAATTGGAGAGTCAGAAATTAATTTTAGTGTCATAATTATCCATAATTGGTAATAATTTACTAGATAGTCCTTTCAGACTTTCAACAACTCTTGTTTCAGGCTTAATCGCCTTCATCAATACATTTCTTGTTTCTTGACAAACCTTCATGTCAAAACTTTCCATTAATTGAACCAATTTTTTTTGTAAACGCCCACCGGTCCTATCCCAGTCCATCAAAACTGAGATTACTGGGCCAGAATCGGTTGGATTTCTTTGTCCATAAATTTCGAATAAAGAAGTTACGACTCTATCTATTGTCCATCCTCGATTTAATACCTCTATTTGGCCAGTAAAACCTAGACATTCTAATGCCTTCTTGTCTCTTTTTCCCTCTACTAAAATTGGAAAGTTCATATCTCGATTCCTACTTCTTTGTTCGCTCAATGCCAAACCTGCTAATTCGAATCTTTTATCTTGATTATTGGAATCTCTTGCAGTTTTTTTGACTCGCATAAAACCACCAATTATCTGCTTCAGCAATTTGTCCATTAAGCGGACATATTTTACTCACTCGGCGCGACATTCAAAGGAAAAACTAACGTTCATATACTATCCCGAAAAATGATGTACTGCGTCACATCAATGGGTGTTGCAAAACTCCAAGGTTTGTGCCTTATTCGCCAAATCCTTAAGGTCCACTACTT
>MDTA01191812.1_pt1 | contig 10609 bp, 12 predicted proteins | sample 811151 | NCBI WGS metagenome assembly MDTA01 (sample SAMN05326648, study PRJNA326480) | marine metagenome | isolation source: seawater | place: Indian Ocean: South | collected 2010 | reverse complement strand
GGCGGGGTTCAACGGCGAGCGGGTCGTGATGGTGGCCGCGGGCGATCAGCACACGGTGGCGCTCAGCGAGGCGGGGCGCGTGTTCACCTGGGGCAGCGGCGAATACGGGCGGCTGGGACATGGCGATCGTGAGAACCAGCGGGCGCCGCGGCAGGTGGAGGTCGGGCGGTTCGGGGGCGAAGGGGTCGTGTTTGTGGCGGCTGGGGGAGCCCACACGGTGGCGGTGACGGCCGGGGGGCGGCTGTACTCCTGGGGGTGTGGTTACTTTGGTCAGCTGGGGCATGGCGACACCAGCCACAGGCTGGTGCCGACGGTGGTGGGGGTGGGGGTGTTTGGGCGAGTGGTGATGGCCGCGTGCGGAGAGATCCACACGCTGGTGGTGACGCAGGAAGGCGCTTTGTGGGTGTGCGGGTCTGGACACTATGGGCAGCTTGGCCTCAACGGCAAGGAAACTTGGCACGTGTTTCAGCGGGTGGGGGCAAGTGCTTTTGGCGGCGCGAGGGTTGTGGCGGCCGCGGCTGGCAAAATACACTCGGTGGCGGTGACGGAGGCTGGCGCGCTTTGGACCTGGGGCCATGGCTCTTTTGGGCGCTTAGGCCACGGCGACGATGAGCGCCGTTTGGTGCCCAACCGCGTCGCCGCTGCGTCCCTAAATAACAGAAAGATCGGACGCTGCCGCTCATTGCCTGAGGACCACGTGCTTGCGTTTACCATGGGCACGCACGACCGTTTGGGCGAGGCATCTCCGGTGGAAACCATGGCCGGAAAGCCCGAGCTGGTGTCCATGATTGCAAGGGCAGGCGACAGGTGGGTGGGCGGCAAGGCGGGGGAATCAGAGGGCCTCATCCGGCTGCTTGGCGGGGTGTCGGCAGACAGGAGGGAAAGATACGTGCAATCGATTTACTGCGAGTCCACCGTGCCGAACAGACAACCACGACACTGCAGGAAATGTCAGGTGCCGCACTAGAGGTTCAGAGTCAACCCAACCTGAAACGTCCACCGACCGCACCATCATGTCATCGAGCCGTGCAGAACCACAAACTATTTTTAGTTGACAAAGGGCGTAAGCTACGTACAAAGTATATGAGTAAAAAACAAAATGCGAACACAGGGCCTCACAGAACTCCATTCTCATTTTTACAGAGCGAAAATGTCGGCTGCCACTCACCACCGACATAGATATGAAAATATTTACAGAGATTTACATGTATCAATAGCCCTGCAACAAATACTGGGCAGCAACAAGTTTTGCTGCAATACATTAGAAAAGATAAGCCAGCTGTTGTCAAAACTAGCGGAAGAGAACATCGACATCAGCGTTACCAATGCAGGATTGCACATCTCGAAGAGCCTGTTTGTACCATATGAAATCATGCCCGTAGACTTGCGCACAGATATCCTGGACATCATAGATAGCGAAACGCCCGACTATGCCGATATGCCCCAAAAAGAGGAGAGTTCATACATCATGAAATATAAGCTTGCAGAGAAGCACGGCGTTGCAAAAGTCGGATTGGTTAGAATGCTTTGCGCACTCTTTCTGACCCTGAAAGGCCCCGCGGGAGAACTCGCAGATTTCAATGGTGCATTGTTTGATCACATTCTCCAGCTAGCACTGAATGGAAGACAAATACCATACACAACAGTCATGGAAGAATTGGCAAGGCATGGATACGTTCCCGGTGCGTAATTTCATCTGCGGCATGATAGTCTCGTCGACCTCACACGGAGATGGAGTCATTTGTTTTCGCGGCGACGGGTTCGTCCATATGATGACATGCGATGGGGTTGTGGTCACCGAAAGCGACGATGAACTGCGTTTCAAGACACCCAATGGCCTGGATCACGTTGCATTTGTGGACGCACAAAATGAAATCGGGTTTGGGATTTGCTGCGACGTAACAAACCAGGTTGTTACGATACTGCAATCCAAGACTCTGGATTTCGCCTTTACTGACATACAGAATACCTGCCTCTACAATGTTGATTACCTAGAGGACTGCATATACAACCTGAAATATAATAAATGATCAAACTCGTTCTTTTTAGTGTCTCCCTCGCGCAAACCTCCGTCGCGAGGCTAGAACTGATGAGCACGCCTGTTATCACTGTGACATAATTACTGTTGCGGATGAACGACGGTAAAAGCGCTGGATGCAGAGGGTATGTTCGGCATCGGAGCATCCATTTGCCAAAAGATCGCCATCTGTTCGACAACTGAAGACTGCGCAGCAAGCATTGCAGAAATACCGCCGACTGCATTGGGTGTTTTCGGGAAATCGCGACCGAAATATTCTGGCTGGATCGCCTGCTTGCCATGGTCGTACTTCTCATCAATCATTGCAGAAATACCGTCGACTGCATTGGATGTTTTCGGGAGATCGCGACCGAAATATTCTGGTTTTTGTGCCAGCCTGCCATGGTCGTACTGCGCATCAAGCCTTGCAGAAATGCCGCCGACTGCATTGGATGTTTTTGAAAGCTCACGCTGCTCAGGACCACATACGTCTGATTTGGCCGCTTGCTTGTCATGTTTGTTTTCGTCAGGCTTGAAAACATTGAGACAAAGCAGACAGGCACACGAGTCCGAACAGTAAAAACCATCCCGCAAGCAGTCGCAGTATTTTTTGAGGCAGTTATTTTTCTTGCACTTGCACCCGTTTCCAAGCTTCCTGGTCGTCACAAGCTTTCGCTCTCCATCGTTCTCAACATTGTTCTTGCACTGGGTGCACAGACAATCTTTGGTGCACAGAACTTGCTTCCTGAAGCAAGAGCAATACAACATCAAACACTTGGACTTCGTGCACCTGCAGTGCTCTTTCTGCAATCCCCCTTGCAGGTCTCGTTTCGTGGCAGTGCGCATGGACACATTTGAATTTCCAACTCCACTTTTCAACTCACTCAAAGCAATTGCAGCATCCAGCAGACGCGCATCTGGCGTCACAGGCTCGGCAGTGGCATTGCTAGCGTAATTGCGTCCGAACGCAGCAGACGCATCCAGAACGCGGAGGGGAAAATAAGAGTCCACTGCCCCGCGCTCCAGCTTCATGCCCGGCACCGTGGAGCGCGTTGCCATTACAGATACTGGATTCGACAAAGTCAGTGCGCTTTTGGAAATGCTTTTGACTTCAAGCACCGACTGCAAAGCAGCCGCCGCGTCAGTCTTGAGCTCGCGCCATGAAGACAACGACGAATCACAGGCGCCAACATCATCGCGTGCGGGCATTTTCAACGCCGTGGGCGGCGTTGGCGGAGATGCAGAAGAGAGCCTGTTTAAAAACAGGCTCGACATAGGGTCCCCAGCGGTGGGAGTCCTGCGCGGCATCGTTACGTTGCTTGATTCGTTGTCATGAGTACCGTGCCTGTAGCAAGGGGCGTAGTTGGCAATCAATTGCAGAGCGCTTTGCGGCTCAACCTGCTCAGTTGCAAGAATTGAAATTATCTGACAAACTTAGACGCATCCAACGCACTCCGTGCTTGCCTCGAAAGACGCCATAAATGGTTGGTTCGATGTGCCGTTCACGTCCTTGCGCCCCCTTGCGCCCCACAACGCCGTCGTTGGACAGCAAGGTCGCACCACGGCCAAAATCGTTCAAAATCTTGATTCAAAAATGCACCAGTTGCACGTTGTTTGTACCGTACATCTAGTACCCCAGGTGTGGGTACTGCAAAAATTTTCCAGTAGTAAAACATGTTTTACTCCTTCAACTCCGGGCATAAAAAGTCTATTTTTATCACCCAAGTCCAAAAATTTAAAAAGAAACATTCCAGTATAAAAATATCTGTTCCAGAACCCCTTGCTACCACTGTCTACATGCATTGCAGTATGCCGCGTGCTACGTCTCAACAAGAGTCTTCCAGAGACACCGTCAAGCCGCACATTTCGAAAGAATACCGAATTTGCTCAAAAACACGATCACGAGAAACGATCGAGCATGAAAACGCGCTGTCAGGCGACTTTGCCATGTCCTTGAACACGCACCACATCCGCATCACAAAGAGTATGATGACTGCACAAGGCACGATGGCAAGAGTTAAAACACAGAACCAAAAATCGCGACAGAAACCAAGGCAACTCGGACCAACCCGCGTCGGCGGCATCTTTGGTCGCACCGCAAGTGATGTGAGTGTATCTTGCACAATAATTGATTGAAAGATACGAGCTCAACTTTCTGCCGACGCCAAACGCAAACAGGTTCGGCGTGTAAGCAAGACGCCGGTGTATTTCTCGGGCCTTGACACCGGACAGTTGGTCGTTGTCAATCAGAAGAAGGTGTATGGGTTGATGTGCCATGACTTCCTTGATGGCGAGCAGGAGAGAAGGCCGGATGCGAAACATTTGCACCAGGTCGGTGTCGCGAAGCTGAGCTCTTTTGTCCCCAGCCGAACGAAATGCGGCCGGCGACATGTGCGAGAACGCACGGACAGATAGTAACATGCACAGAACAAACAGAGCGCAGGTGATTCGCATGTCGCACCGCCTCCACGCTTGTTTCTAAAACTCAATCTGAGGAGCCGGTGTTATCCTGGTTGTTTTAAAACAGCCACATAAAAATTTGTACCACACACTGTTTCAAAACAAAGTGTCTGCCGCAGGTCTCCGGTGTGGCCAGTGGAATCAGAAAACGAAACTCCCGGTGCAAAACTTTTCGCATGTTTTTTTAGTCGTGGTACAAAATATTTGATATTTGAATAGTCCTGCAAGACTTGTTTTAAAACAGCCACATAAAAATTTGTACCACACACTGTTTCAAAACAAAGTGTCTGCCGCAGGTCTCCGGTGTGGCCAGCCGAACCCGAAAATGAAACTCCCGATGCAAACATTTTCGCATGTTTTTTTAAGTCGTAGTACAAAATATCTAGTATAAAAATAGTACCACGAGATTCGTTTTGAAACAACCGAGAAGCAAAAGTGGCAGCCTGGTGCCACAGCAGACAATATGAACAGCGCGCGCTTGCAGTCTACGCAGCATGCCCTAGACCGTCGAACCCAGCGAGGAATCCAAGCGAGATGGATAGACCTGTGTAAGAGCAAAGGCACTCGGACGAATGTGCAAGATGAATGCCCGACAAAACCATGGGTGCACAAGTACATGTATCACGGCTTGCATGTCGTCGCTGATGCCAAAACAGGCGTGACCATTACGGCATTCTGGGCGAGTGAAGATGAAGAGAATATTTCAAAGTGCAGAAACTGGTTTGGGAGGATATGTGCGGAGAGAGGCCCAGCCAAACAATCGTCGAAAGATATAAGAAAGAAACGCAAATAGCATGGGTGTTTTGACGAAAATCGCGAGGCTACACACAGAGTGGGGCAAAACAATCACTGGACTGCGATGAGATTGCAGGCCGACACACTATCACAGCGAATCCAGTATGCACACCAAAAAATAAAATCAAATACAAAATAAGACCAAAACACAGTCAGACACATGACATGCCAGTAGCATGCTGCCTCGATATCGAGACAACAGGTCTAGACAAAGCGACATCCAAAATCACTGTGATCTCCATGGCACTGTACGACACTTGCAGAAAGCGAACAATCCAGGAGTTCTGTTTCAATGTGTGCCTAACTAGTGAGGAGTCGCTTGACAAGGAGAAAGACTTGAAATTAAAGGTCCGCACCATCATGAACGGAGCAGACGCGTTGGTGGCATACAATGGCATATCGTTTGATCTCCCGTTTCTGGCGCACTGGATCGACGCGTTGAATGTAGACATGTTGCAGGCATGGAGGACAAAAACCGTCGACTTTCTTCACGAGGCCAAGATCAGGATCAACTCGTACATTTCGATGGATCACGCAGCGTCGCTGAACCAAATAACAATTTCAAAAATAGCAACGGGGAAACAGGCCATCGTATGGGCAAAAGAAAGAAAGTGGTAGGTTGAGCATGAATACATGCCGCTCGAGGCGAGTGCCAGTTATTTCCTAACGAAAGCGTGTGCACAGGGACCTGCTGCAAGAGTACTGCAATGCCGACGTTGCCGTCTTGTTGGAGATTTTTAAAGTTGCACAGGCGGGCGGCCTCAAAATGCAAACAAAACCGAAACCATTTCAGATGGACAGCGAGCAGAAGAAGGTGGTCTTGATAGTGACCGAGTCTCTCAAAGTAACAGCAGATGTGGATAAACCAAGGACAAATTTTGATGCCACCCCCGCTGCGGAGGTCAACCCATCACAACAAGATCTAGAAGACATTTTTAATGAGTGAAACGCGAAAATAAGGTACTGTACATGGCAATCCTGCCACGACCTATATATGTAGGCCAACCCCGCTGCTACACTACACTCGATATGCCGCGCATAACGGCCCAAAACCTGCATGTCAAAGACACTCACGAGGCACGTCGAGCCAGTATACTCGAGAAACACCCCGAGGTCAAAAAACTGATGGTAGTAGAGCCCCGCACGAAATATTGGATCACACTAAACGTCGTCCTGCAACTCGCCATGAGCGTGCTGTGCACATACATCTCTGACTGCAGATACTTTTTCGTTTTTTGTTATGTCGTCGGCGCGACACTTGCGCACTCGCTGTTTCTGGCTATTCACGAGGTCAGTCACAACAGCGCGTTTCGATCTGTGCAAGGGAATCAGCTGCTGGGTATGTTTGCCAACCTTCCGATTGCCATACCGTACTCGGCAACCTTTCGCCGGTACCATTTACAGCACCACTTTTGCATCGGCGAAGACATAGACTGTGACCTCCCAACGCCAACTGAATCCTATCTCGTCTCTTTCTCCAGTACGTGCTACATTGACCATGTCATTCGCAAGACACTTTACTTATCGACGTACACCTTGTTTTACGCGTTAAGACCCATCATCACCCATCCCGAAATATTCCGATTCGACAACTATTGTCTAGCAAACACCTCGCTGCAAATTCTTTTTGACCTGGCCATGTATCACCTTCTGGGCGTAAAACCGCTAATATACATGTTGCTGTCGACGTTTCTCGCGGGATCTCTGCACCCTCTCAGTGGGCGGTTCATCAGTGAACACCTCGTGGTCCAAGAGAGCGACAAAGTGGAAACATACAGCTACTACGGCCCCCTCAACGATGTGCTCTGGCAGATAGGGCACCACAATGAGCACCATGATTTCCCAAACATTCCCTATACAAAATTGCCAGCGCTCAAAAAAATTGCGCCCGAATACTACACCGCACTACCGCAGACAAAAGGATGGCTCGACACCACGCTCATTTTCCTGTTTGACGATTCCATCGGGCCACATTGCCGAGTCCGTCGGAAGCCGTCTTCGTAAGCTCAAAGAGTTTAGCCTTCTGCTTGATTGTGACTGGCTCTTTCTGCAGCTGCTCCCTTTGGTTTTACCAATAAACACCTGATCTCTCACTCAAAGAGTCGAGTCATCAAGCGGGGCCTCTGCATGATTCAAAGAAGTTCTTAGCTCAGACGCTCTGGAGTTCGCTTGTCGCCTGCGAGCATACCAGAACGCGAAGCCAAAACACGACATGATCGCCGCGGTAGCGGTGATGAGCAATATTACCAGTGGTGGCATGCTATTCCACAAAAACGCGCGGTATATATATTGACTCCTGGCAGCGGCGCCTTTTACACAAAATGGACCAATGGTTGTGGGCGTGGTGGTGGACAATGATTGCTTCCTTCTCCTGCTTGTGCTCTGCGCTGCACTTCAAGCCGTTTCATGCATGGGACTCACACGAGCACCTGGATATGTCAATGCACGAGGCAGCCAAGCGTGTTTTGCTTAGCATCCACACAGTGCGCTTGTATCTGCAGTGCGGGGTGCTCTTGTTCTTCGTATCCAGTGTCTTTATGCTGCTGCACTTTGCCTCCCCGCGAAAATACTCAGACATGGACATTCCTACGTCAAAGCCTTTGATCCAAGAGCAGAACTGGACGATCCTTGCCGTGAATGGCACGAGATAGCGATTAGCCTTCCGCATGGCATTTGCACAGGGCGTGGCCCTCGTGCTTGAATGTGGCTGGATCACAGGCCTGGGTCGGCTTTTTCTGAAGCTGCTTCCATTGGTTTTACCAATAAACACCTGATCTCTCAAGATAGCAATGATGCTACTCGAAAATAAAATTCCCCACGGACACGCCTGTGATACAGCAGAAGAAAATGACGGGAACGGCGATAAACGTTATGAAATAGTAAAAGACCGCGCTATTGTTGCCGACAGTCTGCAAACTGTAAATCCAAATCGCAATAACTGGTGCCAAAAATTCAAAGTGCAAAAACCATATCATCATCCGGAGCACGCGTTCTGTCTTGCATATTGTGGAGAAGAGGACGGCCAGTGTCAGGCAAAACAACACGCCATTCAACCCAGCCGACGTGCGGTACTCATGGGAAAACCCCGGCACCAGCGACGTGAACGAGAGTGCGAGGCCACAGAGCGTGGCAACAATCCACAAACACAGATAGGTAATCACGAGCGGAGTTATCATACTATTTGTGGTGTATAAGACGGTTTATATACAAATTAAACATACAGCTTAGACATGCAAAGGCTGCCGACAGTCTCATGAATTTCCAATATCAAATCCAGCAAAGCTTCGCTGGGAATCTTTCGAAGTTGCTCACCGCGCTGCAAAATAAGACACATGTCGGACCTGATAGCCTGGACATCGTTTATACACGACGCCTCGGAAACGTACATGTGCGAGAGCAAAATACACATGGAGTTGTTGATACGGTCCGACACAAAGTTGGTGTACGACTGCAAATGGTCAGCATACGCGGAGCCGTCTTCAAGTTCACAGGCGTTCAATTTCTTCCGAACGTCACTCAAGGATTGTAAAATCTGACTTCTATTCATGAGTCGCAGTGTTGACACGTCGCAGGCGTGCGCTCGTCTGTGCTTCATTTTCATACTTTGCCTGGCTGTTTCTGCACCACGAGTAAACACCTAATTTTTCTCTATGTACTTTGCTTGGCTCTTTCTGCAGTGATGAATGAACGCCTGATCTTTCTCTATGTACTTTGCCTGATTCTTCCTGCACTGGTGAATAAACGCCTGAGCCTTCTCTATCTACTTTCAAGCCGAGTCTTCTGTTTCTTGCATATTCTTTTGCAGCACGGCCAGCGCGGCATACAGCCCTTGATCTCCATACGAGCAAATGCGGTTTGTGTAAAACTCACACGTATGCCTTCGAAGAGGCAACGCACGGCGGATGGGAATGGCCCGAACACTCCGGCAACAGCCGAACGCACGAGTCGTGGTCATGAGGTGCGAAAACAAATCGGCCATCGTCCAAGTTGATCTTGTAAGGAACTGGTTCTGTGTCGTAGGAGGACTCAATGTGATCTGTCTGGACGATGGTTCCCGGAAGACATCCCTCGCTGCCCAAGTTTGCCAATACGCGCGTGTTCACTTCAAATCTACACTTTCGGGTTGAAGGCATTTCTTGAATTGTATGCCTGCACTTATATATCTTGTTTGCATCAGGCAAGTTCAGGGCAAACGTGTATCACAGTTTTGCGCGCGGATGTGAGACCTGTTGAAAAAATCAATATATATTTTCCCCTGGCGCAAATCAACGCGGTGTTACCCATGACCAACAGCGCAAAGCTTGCTTTATTTCGACGAATCAACGAGGATCCAAAGGTGCAGAGCTTTATGGATGAAATGGCGACGCGAATATCAGATCTCATTGTCTGCATGAGCTTCTTCGACGCAGTTTACAAAGAAAACAAGAAGAATGACTACGTTTTCACCAACCACTCATTTGACATTCCGGAGCCGTGGGAGTACCTCAAAAACGAGGAAAAGACACTGCATCTCAAGACAACCGCGAACCACAAAGACTCAGGGGCTGTTCTGCCAGCAGAAATCAAAGAGGTATTTCGCAAAGGAAACGTTCGCGAAAGGTGTTACCAGATCTTGACAATCCTCTGTCGCGAGAAGAAGTACAACATCTTAAAGTGGGTGATTTTCACGCAGAACGAGAGCATGCCCAGTTTCCTTAACAAAAATGTCATCAAACACTTTCGGCATATAGTCAATGGATTCGGTCGTGAGACCGGTGCGGACCAAAAAATCAGCATGCTCCGGAGGCGTTTGTTTGTGGTCTCAGAAAAACGTCAGCGCCTGCGGCGACCGGTGGAACAGGCCCAGATGGAAGAGTACAAAATATGCGAGAAAACTGTGATCCCTCCCCTCTCAACACGAGAATTGAAAGTGGTGGGTGCTTACAGAGAACACGAAACCGACGTCTTGCCGTGGGTGACGGGGCGGCAGCAATGGATGCTGTCAGAAGCCACGAAATCATCCTTGACAAAGTACAATCCAGGGCACGAGCTCATCTCAGGCCTATCCGGTCACACGGAGTGCTTCCTGGTTTTCTTGCGGATGTTCCGCTGCTTTGACATCAGAAAAATGACACTGGCATGTGTGTTATGGCTTGTTCCCTGCGAGCACCACAGTCTATATGAGGTTCTGCACACTGCCAAAATACATGGTCTCAAATACAACCTGTCCCAAAATCCAATATCATTCTGTCATGAGCTCCTTGACCGGATCTGAGCTAGCCTCGCACAGACTTGGTCCATTGGTTTTGCCAATAAACACCTGATTACTCTTCTTGACCGGATCTGAGCTAGCCTCGC
>MDTA01107044.1_pt1 | contig 10609 bp, 10 predicted proteins | sample 811151 | NCBI WGS metagenome assembly MDTA01 (sample SAMN05326648, study PRJNA326480) | marine metagenome | isolation source: seawater | place: Indian Ocean: South | collected 2010 | reverse complement strand
AATTTGCCTCCTTTATTTATAATGAAATTTATATAAATACTTTTTATATTATAAGGTATTAAATATTTAAAAATTTTTTTTAAATTCATTAAGATTTTCCTTAACTTTTAATTAAAGCCCTTTGCATCTACTTTTACTCTCTTCTTAGTTGCAGCATCAAGTTTTATACCTGGGGTATAAAATCTATCACCCTGTTTACAACTACTGTTAATAAGCTCGTTTTTAGAATTAAGACATTTGCCTATAGCTATAATACCACCTGAAGTAGAAATAAATATTGTTCCTTTTGTTTTCCTAATTATTATCCCGTTACAAAAAGAATGGTAGGAGCATTTTTTAAATAACGAAACATTCTGAAGGAATACTCTTTTATTATTTATATATGTTGAAGCTCCTTTATATGGTCTGTCAAAAGCATTACAAAATTTTACTATCTCAGATGATTTCCATGACCAATTTATAAACCCATTATCTATAGTCTTAAGTCTAGGAAAATATTCTCTCATATTAAATAAATTTTCAAAATTATTTTTTTTTAATTTAATATTATTTTTAATTTTAAAAAGTAAATCTTTAACAAATTTTTTTATATATATATCGTAATTTTCAAAATAATTTAGAGGGATTGGATTTTTTTTTAATATTTTGAACTTTTTGCTTAAATAAATAGGACCTTGGTCTAATTTTTTTGTTATTTGCTGTAAATATATACCACCATCTTTTGAATTATTTAAAATTTGCCATGTAAAATGAGCTCCACCCATATATTTAGGCAATGGAATACAATTAATATTAAATATTTTATTATTAAACAACTTTAAAAATTTATCACCAAAAATCCATGCAGACCCAAAACATAAGCCTATATTTTTTGTTTTATTTAATTTTTTAAATATATTTAAATCTTTGTTTATGTTTTTAAAAATAAAAAATTTAATCTTATTTTTTTTTAATTTACTTATTAAAACTTTATCATTTTTTAAATCATGAAATTGTCTTACAGAAAAGAAAATTTCAATATAGATTTTGTTTTTTTTTAATTCAATAGCTGTATCGATAAGAAATTTACCACCACCGATTAAATAATAATTGTAATCTTTATTAAGTATCATAAATTTAATTTACTTTAGATAACAAAACCCAATCCTCCCTACCTTTATTTAATTTCCAATATTTTTTAAATACACAATTTATTTTCCATCCAGCTTTTTTAAACGAATTTATACTAGAAATGTTAGATCCATAGGAGCCTGCAAATAATATTTCACATTTAAAATATTTAAATGCAAATTTTGAAGCTAATCGTATAGCCTCTGTACCAAATCCTTTACCCCAAAAATTTTTATTGCCAATTAACAAACCAATTTCAGCTCTTCTGTGTAGTTTATTATTCTCTATTTTTATATTCCCAATGTGTTCATTGTTATAAAAAATTCCAAATAGAATGATGCTTTTACTTTTATTATAAAAATTTATTTTTGAAAAATATTTTTTCTTTAGTTCATTTTTATTTTGAAATCTGACTTCTAAATATTTATTTATATTTTTATCAATTAACCATCTTGGATAATTGGGACTAATATTTTTTTTATTCAAGCATTGCAATAAAATTTTTTCTCCTTTAAATTTTTTTTTAGTTATCATGTATTTACCTGAAAAATTTACTTTTTAATTTATATAAATAATAGTTTACAAAATTTGTATAAAATTTTTCTAAAATTTTGCCGATAATATAATTAAATTTTCCATATAAATTAAATTTAATTTTAAGCCCTTTATAAAAAAAACCTGTATTTATATTTCCATTTAAACCGTTTGATAAACTTCCTCCATCTAAATAGAATAATAAAAATTTTTTTGAGGCTAGTATTGATTTTGGACTAAGGTTTTTTTTATAAATCAACTTCCTTAATTGTTGTCTTGTTTTTGGGATATAAGCTCCATTAAGGATGGTAAATGGATTTTTTTGAAAGTTAATTACAGGTTTTTTATAATAGACAGATTCAATTGATAGTGTTGAAATTGGAGTTAAAATAACATCAGCATTATGTATCATTTTATATGAAGATATTCTCGATCTCGGCAATATTAGGTTTAAATCTTGATATTTATTTTTTAAAGCAAATAAATTCTTAAGGAAAGGCCACTCAAGTCCGGTCATCCTAGGATGCATTCTTATCCAGAATGCTAGTTTTTTGTAATCTTTTTTTGTTAATTTGTATAGATATTCTATAGCTTCAGTTTGATTTTTAAAAACTTGAAAAAAATAATCCTTACCGCCTGTTAAGCTTTCATCTTCAGAGTTACAAAAAAAAACTATATTTTTTTTTCGAGAGTCCCATTTTCTTGGTAATAAGTTTGGATCTTGATTAACTTTAAATACATCTTTATGTTTTAATGTTTGTGTTGACCATTTCTTACAAAATTTATCAATTAAATAAATTTTTTTATTTTTTTCTCTTTTCCAAAAATAATTAATCCTTTTTGCAATATACTTTTGATCAAATGGCATATTGTCTTCAAAATCAAAAGTTTGATTTCTATCACCATTAAATTCAAGATTATGGACTTTTATACCAAAACTTTTTGCTACTCTTACAAGAGGACGATAATTATTATTTCTTCCATTAAAACAAACTACCTCTTGAATATAATTTTTTTTTAAATATTTTTTAAAGAAATCAGTAAGAAAATTTGATGTATTTATTAATCCATTCATTGAGTAGTTCATAATAAAACCATCTAGATCTCTATCTCTTGTTAAATCTACATAACTACTATAAGCAGATAACCCATTATCTACATTTTTATATTTATAATTAAATGCTTTAGTAAAATTTAATTTTAATTTTTTTTCTATTTTATTAATGTCAGGTAAATATGATAATTTAAATTTTCCTTTAAGCTTATTTAAACCGATTAATTTTTTTTGATTACATGAATTACATAGATATTTTATAGAGTAAATATTTTTCGAACAAAAAAAATTTTTTCCACCTTTACAAATTAAGACATTTACATCATCTTTATTATCAATACTTTTTTGAGCGGCAGATAAAAGAATCTCGAACTCTGGGGAATTCAGACCATTTGGAATATAAATTAAAGTTTTTTTTTTTCACTATAATCTTAAACTTATACCAGAATTTAAAATTTGTGATCTAGTTTGCAGTGGGTTTTGATCTTTAAAACAAAAAAAATTTCCAGCAGCAATTGCATCAACTTTTGTCTTTTTAAAACACGATATAAAATCTGAAGCAAATGAACAACCACCAGATATGATTATAGGAATATTCGAAATTTTAGATAATTTATTTACAATATTTATATTAAGTCCTTTACTAGTTCCATCTCTATTAACATCTGTTAACATTATTTCCCCAGCTCCGTAATCAATAATTTTTTTTATATAATTATTTATATTAATTTTAATTTTTTTTTTATTATTTAATATATAAAAAGAATTATTTTTTTCATAAAAATCTATAGATACTACAATACATTGTGATCCAAAAATTTTACTTGCTTTTCTAATTAAATTTGGATTTGTAAATGCCGAAGTATTTATGACAACTTTGTCAGCACCATTCGATAAAAGATTTTCAAAATCTTTTATTGTTTTTACTGATCCACCAACTGCAAGAGGCATGAAAATTTCTTTTGCAAATCTTTGGATATAATTAGAGTAAAATGAATTCTGTAAATTTATATTTTTATCAATAAATAAAACTAATAACTCATCTGCTTTTTGCGATTCAAAGATTTTGGCTTGCGAAATTGGATCTCCAACAATTCTAAGCTTGCTGAATTTTTTAGATGTGACTAAAACTAATTCTTTTTTACCTCTTATATTCATTGTTTTAATTAATAATTTAGGGATTAGTCTTTTTTTAACCATAGTAAGAAATAAAACTTTTTAAAAAAATTAAACCATTTTCTTGACTTTTTTCAGGATGAAACTGACAAGCTAATATATTTTTATAATTTATAATTGGTACAAATTTTTTAGTATGATGTGTATACGCAATAGCTTTAGACGATGAAAAAATAGCATATGAGTGATCAAAATAGAAATCATACTTTTTTTTAATTTCAAATTGGCCAAATTTTTTTATAAAATTAACATTATTCCATCCAACATGAGGTATTTTATTTTCATTGGTACCTAATAATTTTTTAACTTTAAAATTAAATGCTTCTAATCCAACTTCTTCTTCGTTCTCTTCACTAGATTTACCTAAAATTTGAAAACCAACACATATACATAAACACGGTATTTTAGCATTTAGAAAAGTTTTTTTTAAATAATTGTAAAAATTAAATTTTTTTAAATTAGACAAGCAATATCCATAAGAACCTACACCAGGAATAATTAAATAATCAAAAGTTTTTAACTCATTTACTTTATTGACTACTTGAACTTCGCAACCTAAATACTTAAAAGAATTTGATATTGAAAAAATATTACCAGCTTTATAATTGATAATTGCAATTTTTTTTTTTCTAATCATTTATGAAAGATTTAAATTCTTTTATTTTTTTTTTTGAATACTTTTTATCCATTTTTCCTGATTTAGACCAATAATCGAAATCTTTTGTTTTTTTTCCATTTTGGACTTTTTTAAATTTATTCGAATAGGGTGAAACCTGATGTGTTAAGGCTATTGTCATAAAATCATCCTCCGAAATACCTACTAAATTTAAAAAAATATCTAAACTTGGAGGTCTTTTACCTTCATAATTTTTTATCATTTTTTTTGCATCTAATTTGGTTATTCTTTTATTTCTTAAATCCAAAGAAGATAAATGTGTAGTTCTTGAAAATCCTCGTTTAATATATTTTAAATAATCACGAACTCCCTGCATATAACATTCGATCTTTTCGTAATTGTACTTTAATGGTACATTTTCAACCTCATCTCCAACCCAATTTAATTTGTCTTTAATAATTTTTGATTGTTTTTTTACATCCCACTTTATGTAGCTTCCCAAACATACTGAGTGAAATTTTAATTCTTTAAGTAATTTTATATCTGGATAAGAGTACGGTTTTAGATCTCTTATATCAACATCACCTTTCAATTTATAATACATATCCTTTGCATTAATTCCTAAATTCATAAATCTGTTAAACCTTTTTTCATCAACTATTTCATTATCTTTATAATTATAATAAGCTGTGTACTCAGCTGATGGTTCCCCCCAAAAAATTAGAGGGATTTTTTTTTCTATTGCGATCCACATAGGATATGAAAAAATTCCAGTATGACAATGCCAACAAAAATCACCTTTTTCCATTAAAGACTGAAGCATAAGTTTTTGCACAACCTTCCAATTGGGAGTGAAGGTAATAATATCAACACCAAGTTTACGGGAAATATTTTTTACATTTTTTTCTAAGTTTGGACGAAAAAAACCATGATCAAATCTTACGACTAAAGGTTTTAATTTATAGTACTTAACAAGATAATATAATGTCCAAGTGCTATCTTTGCCTCCACTAAACGGGACTAAGCAATCATAGTCACCTTTATTTTTGTACTTATTTATTAAATTATCTAATTCTATCTTTTTTTTTTTCCAATCGATATTTTTGGTTTTAAAAGTATTTGATCTACAAATGTTGCATACCCCTTTAGAATTGAATTCTATAGTCTCATGTGTTTCAGGCAATAAACATTTGTTACATGTTTTCATTTTATAATTTTAATTATAATTGTTTTAAAGACGTGTAAATTAAATAATATAATATAAAAATATTGTTTTTTATTTATAAAATCAAATTTAAACTCTAGTTTTATCTTAAAAAAAATTATAATAACCTATATTTTAAGCATTTTGCCTTATGTTATAGATGTATAAATTAATCAAACAAATTACTTATAAATGAATAAAAAAGAAATTAAAGATTTACTTATTAAAACTAACCCAAAATTAAAAAATTATTTATCAAAAAATACTAATCTTGTAGACAATGGATTAATAGACTCATTTGATATTATGCAGTTTTTATCTTTAATAGAAAATAAAAGAAAAAAGAAAATTAATTTTAGCAAAATAACAAGAAAAAACTTTTATACACTAGATACAATTTATAAATTTACAAAAAAATTATGAAAGGTTATTACAAAAAAAACATTTTTAATTCTTTAAAAAAAGCAGGCATAAAAAAAGGTGATATTATATTCGTTAATCATGAAATATATAAATTTGGAAAATATTTGGATGCAAAAAAAAATGAGGATTATTTTAATGATTTCTATAATATTTTAAAAAAAACTATCGGGAAAAATGGTACTATGTGTATGAATACTTATACTTTTAATACACTGAGGAAAAATGAAAGATTTGTTTACGAAAACTATAATTGTACCAGTGGTAAATTAAGTGAGTTAATCCTAAAAGATAAAAAATCTATTAGAAGCAAACATCCCGTATTTTCAGTTTCTGCTGTAGGAAAATATGCCAAATACATATGTCAAAATAATTCATATCATAATTATGGTTTTAATTCCCCCTATTGTAGATTTATAAAATGTAACGGAAAAATTCTAAATCTAGGAATGGATCCTTGGCAAAATCCATTTAATCATGTTGCAGAATTTAAAATTGGTGTACCTTATTACTATAATAAATATACAAAAGTTAATTATTATTTAAATAAAAAAAAAAAATACATAATTTTTTCTTCATTTGTTAGATTTTTAAATTTCAAATTAATTGAAAGATTTGATTCAATTAAATTAGAAATTAAAAAAAAAAAAATTGTTAAAAAAACTAAATTAGGTGAAGGTTATATTTTTAGCATGAATGCGAACAAATATCTTCATGCTTGCCTTAATGTATTATCCAAAAATCAATTTGCTTTTATAGACAAAAAGACTTATAAAAAATCTATTAGTAATAATAATCAACTCAAATGACTAAAAACCATGCATTAAATCTTGAAAAAAAAATTCATCAAAAAGATATAATAGAAAGATTAAAAGAAAATCAAATAGACAAAACAAGGCCTTGGGTAATAGAATTGGATCCAACTACAGCTTGTAATTTAGCTTGCCATGGCTGTATTAGTGCAAACCTCTTAAACCAAGGTGGTTTTAAGAGAGAAAGGTTAAAAGAACTCGCTAAAGAATTTTATGAAATCGGAGTAAAAGCAGTAGTATTAATTGGCGGAGGTGAACCAATGGCACATCCTGAGTTTGGTTCAATAGTAGATTATTTTTACGAACATGACATTCATGTCGGTGTGACTTCAAATGGAACGATGATTGATAAATATCTTGATTCATTAGTAAACAGAACAAAATGGGTAAGAATTTCAGTTGATGCTGGATCTGAAGAAATTTTTCAACAATACAGACCTCATATAAGTGGGAAATCTCAATTTAATAAGGTTATAGAGGGTATGAAAAAAATTTCTAAAACAAAAAAAACTAAACTTGGATATTCTTTTTTAGTATTGGAAAAAAAAGATGCTGACCGAAAACCAATTGCTGAAGGTGGAAATTATGTAGAAACAAATGCTACAGATATTGCAAAAGCAGCAGAATTAGCAAAAGAAATTGGATGTGATTACTTTGAGGTAAAACCTTCATTTGATCCGTTTCATTTTTTAAATGATACATCAAATCTTACAAATATAATTAAATCTCAACTAGATATTTGCAAACCATTAGAAGATGAAAATTTTACAATTATATCTCCCTATACACTTGATAGAACTCTAAAAGGTGAAAATAAACAAAAAAAAGAATATTCTAGGTGCTTAACTACTGAATTAAGAACCGTAATAAGCCCAAGTGGTGCATACGTTTGTCCATATCATAGAGGTAATACCAATTTAAAAATTGGTGATCCAACTGTAGAGTCTATAAAAGATATATGGTACGGAAAAAAAAGAAAAGAAATAATGGATAAACTTGATCCAAGAAAACATTGCGAATTTCACTGTATAAGACACAAAACAAACCTGGAATTGGAAAAAATAGATACTTTAATATCAAATTCTAGTGAATTAAATCATATAGAAAATTTTGATAGATTTATTTAATTGAAAAAAAAATTAAAAATTAAAAAGGAGCTTTATGATATCATCAACACTCGCCCAAATGAAACTATCTTTATTAGCCAAAAAGGTGAAACAAAGTTAAGTAGTTTTAAAATTAAAATTTTAAAAACAATTACATTTATAAAAAAAAAATATAAACATAAAAATATAATTTATTCGGGTGAAAAAACTGAAGAATTTTTCGTATTTTTTCTAGCATGCTTATTTGCAAATTATAAATTTTTCCCGATTGATCCAACAACAAGTAAAAAGAAGATAAACTTTTATAAAAAACAATTCAAATTTCACAACTATATAAATAATTTTGATATCAAAAAAATTGAAAATGAGAAAATAGGAGAAGCTTCTTTTGAAGACTGTGATTTTCTTTATATACTCTCCTCTGGGACTGGAGATGGAAAACCGAGTGCAATTTTACATACCATAAACTCTTTACTATTATCGTCTAAATCCTTTTCTGAGTTAGCAGCTTATAATGATAAAACTATAGTCTTTCACTGTCTTCCTACATTTTATATGGCTGGTATATTAAACACATTTTTAAGTTGCATTTTTTCAAAAAGTAAAATTGCAATTGGAAAAACAATTAATTTCCAAAACATAAGTACTTTTTGGAATCAGACAAAAAAATTTAAAGTCAACTCATTACACTTAACTCCCTCAATTTATTTAGGCTTATGCATTTTTCATAAAGTAAACCAAAATTTAAGGGATCATCTTTCAGAATATCAATCTTTAATATCTACAGCTAGCTTCTTGTATCCAGAAATTAGAAAAAAATTCTCTAAAATATTTAAACGTAGAATTCAATCATGTTATGGTTTGACGGAATTAGGTGGTCCATTAACATGTGAAACTATTGAGGATGTTTTAAACGAAGATAATGACAATGTTGTGGGAAGACATACGTCAAAATTAAAAATTAAAATTACAAAAAAAAAATTAATTTTAATAAAATCACCTTTTATTATGAAAGGTTATATAAGTTACAATGGAAAAATTTCCAAACCCAAAACAATTGGAGGATATTTTAATACTGGAGATTTAGGAGATTATAAAAATGGGATTTTAGAATATTTTGGAAGAAACAGAGAAATAATAAAGATAGGAGGAGAATTGGTTTCATTGCCCATAATTGAAAATGAGGCAATCAAGTCTAATTTAATCAAAGAGTGTGCTGCTGTTGGAATACCAAATATTTATGCTGGTGATGATCTTATATTGTTTGTTATTTTTAAAAAACCAAACTTAAAAGTTAATCTTATTAGGATAAACAAATACCTAAATAAAAATCTGCGAAAAATTGAAATACCAAAAAAAATAATTCCAGTTATTGAAATGCCAAAAACTAAAAGTGGAAAAATCATTAAAAAAAAGCTCAAAGATCTTTACACTATTAATAATGTATAAAAATAAATCAATATTTTATGATAACAAATGGTATGCAAGTAAATCGCAAAATTATTTTGAATATAAAAATATTAAAAATAAAAAAATTTTAATAAATAATTCAAACTTAAAAGATATTAAAAGAGTAATAAAATCATCTGAAAAGTCTTTTAATTTATGGAGAAATGTTTCTTTAAGTAATAGATCAAAATATTTAAAAAAATTGAGTAAAATTTTATTTAAAAATAGATCATTGCTTGCTAAGAAAGAGTGTTTTGATACAGGGAAATCCTATAATCAAGCTCTATTAGAAATTAACTATTGCGTTAAGCTGTGGGATCATGCTTCTAAGCAATTACTAAATTTTTATCCTAAGAAAGTTAAAATTAATAATAAAACTTTTTGCAAAATATATAATGAGCCAATTGGTATCGCTGCTGTTATAGTGCCTTGGAATTTTCCTCTTATAGTTTTGTCTGAAAGATTACCTTATATTATAGCTACTGGATGTGTAGCTATTTTAAAACCAAGTGAACTTGCAAGTTCTTCAATAATTTATTTTATGAATTTAATTAGAAAAATAGGTTTACCAAACGGGGTAGTCAATCTATTAACAGGAGATCACACAACAGGATCAATACTTATAAGACAGAAAAAGGTGAAAGTAATTTCTTTTACAGGCTCAACTGAAACAGGCAAAAAAGTTATGAGAATTGCTAGCTCAGATCTTAAAAGAGTAAGTTTAGAATTGGGTGGTAAAAATCCTTTTATAGTTTTTAATGATGCAAATATAAATAGAGCAGTCAAAAATTGTGTAGTATCATTTACTCACAACTCTGGTCAATGTTGTGTGGGTGTAAGCAGAGTTTTTGTTGAAGAAAAAATTTATAAAAATTTTAAAAAAAAATTAATAGAAAATTTGAAAAAAAATAAGAAATTATTTCAAATCTCAAATGAAAGACAGTATTTAAGAGTGCTTAAATATTTGAAAATGAAAAATTTTAATAAAAATCAAATATTATTTGGAAAAATTCCACATAAAAAATCTAAAAAACTATTCTTAAGCCCAATCGTACTGACAAATATAAATAAAAATGACGATATTCATTCTTCAGAAATGTTTTCTCCAATCATTACACTAGAGAGTTT
>MDTA01094908.1_pt1 | contig 10609 bp, 20 predicted proteins | sample 811151 | NCBI WGS metagenome assembly MDTA01 (sample SAMN05326648, study PRJNA326480) | marine metagenome | isolation source: seawater | place: Indian Ocean: South | collected 2010 | reverse complement strand
AAAGAGATGTATCAGAATGAAATTAAAATAGATATTGCAATTCAACCGCTAGAAGGATTAGAAGATCCAAAAAGTAAAGAAAACTTTTTAGAAGCTTGTGTAAAAGCTGATTTTATTGGAGGCTTACCTGACAGAGATTCTTCACCTGAAAATCATTTAGATTTATTATTTGGATTGGCAAAAAACTTAAACAAACCGGTTGATATTCACGTCGGTCAAAATAATTTGCCAACAGAGAAAGAAACAGAATTGGTGTTAGATAAAATCGAACAACATAAACTCAAACAGAAAGTAAGTTTAGTACATTGTATTTCTTTAGCATGTCAGAAAGAAGATTATATAAGACATCAGGCAAAGCGCATGAAAAAACTAAATGTTGATGTAATAGTTTGTCCAAGCGCAGCAATTAGTATGAAACAGGATCATTCTGCTTATGCCCCTGTACATAATTCAATAGCACCTGTGGGTATTTTATTAGAAGAAGGCGTTAATGTAAAACTAGGTATGGATAATATTGAAGATTTGTTTATGCCTTTAGTTGATGGTGATATGTGGTTTGAAACTAGGCTATTGATGGAAGCAACAAGGATTTATGAATTTAATAAAATATTAAATATAGTAACTTAATACTTATCTATAAAGATATTTAAGGTTCAACTTATGACTTATATAAAAAATCAATTAGGATATACAACTGTTACTTCTAATACTAGTGTTTCTATTGGCAAACATTATAGTGCGACAAATAGTATTACACTAACACTACCTGCTGTTGCAAGTTCAGTTACTGGTGATGAGATAAGAATTAAGAATACAGGAAACGGAACAATAACGATTGACTCAAATAGTAGCGAAACAATTGATGGATCAACATCAAGCTATACTTTGGATGTTCAATATTCTGCAATAACTTTAGTATCTAATGGATCTACCGGCTGGGAGGTCATTTAATGAGTCATAATAAAATTAAAATCGGAACTGCAACTGCAAATAGAGCTGGTAATATTGATATTAGCATTAGTGATCTTTCTGATGTTACACTATCATCTCCTGGTAATAATCAAGTGCTTAAGTATAATGGTTCTGCTTGGGTTAACGTAGCCTCCGGTGGTGGCGGAGAAATGATTATATTTGGTCAAGGAGAGACGAGTGCATATTCAAATAGTCCTGCATCATCACTCTCTGCTGGCCAAACAATTTACGCATATGATACTAATCCAGTTAATACAATAAGTGGTGCAAATTTAAGCACAACAAATAACTGGTTAAATAGTTTTACTTTACCTGCAGGTGAATATTTGTTGTGTGCTATTGTAGCTTGTGAATTTTCAGCAAGTGGCTATTTAGGTTTTGCTTATTATTCAAGCAGTTCATTAGCTAGTCATGTAGCATATGTAGGGGATAACGTTGTTGTTTATGACGGTGCTGCAGGTTTTATCCAGAGTTATTTAAATATATCAAGTGCAACTACATTAAACCTTGAGATTGAAGGAGCTTCAAATGTTGACACAGTTGCTAATCAAGGAAATACAATTAGTGAAGCAACGCAAATTGTAATTATTAAATTAGGATAATCTATGAGTCATTTAATAAATAAAATCGAATCACAATCAGCCAATGATACAGGTGAGATTAATCTATCAATTGCGAAAGTCGGTAATTTTACGAGTACTACTAATAAAATAATTAATCTAAATAGTTCTGGAGAAATAGTGCAGGCTGACGAACCTTCTTCATCATTTAAATGGGTTAAGTGCTACCATTATAGAGGGACAATAACACAATGGGGTGGTGGTGGTTATACTGCTGCAGGCGAGTTTTTATCATGGCGCAAACCAAGCGGTACCCTTGATTATGATTCATCATATGCTAGTGACTTATTAGATGGTAGTGGACATGGTACTTGGTCGAATCAGATTCGATTACAAGCCGCTACATATTTATTTAATTTTTCTGCTAACTATCAAATAATGACTGCTAACGATCAATTGACATTTCGTTTAAAAAATATCACTGATAGTATTTATTACGGGCCAACAATGTATTGGGGTGCATCTCAACAATCTAATACGATGTACGCCTATGTAACAATTTCAGCTCAAAAAGATTTTGGATTAGAAGTGCAAACCGTTACAGGTTCACCACATTTTCCTAGTAAATTCGAATTGAAACATACACATGTAAATGTTTGGAGAATAGCTTAATGTTTGTAAAATTAAAAATAAATGATAATTTACCTATTGGCACTGTAGTGTGTCACAATACAGAAAATGATTGCTGGGTAGCTTCAACAAATGGACAAGGTTTAATTGGAATTGTTGGACGTGATCCTGTTCAAGATGAAACTACTTTAGAGTGGTCTGCTTCTATATATTTTGCCGGAACAATTATGGCACTAGCTGATAGAGATATTCCTGATAGCGGGGGTAATTTTAGCGTTTTAAATGGCAAAGTATATGTTGACAATAGTGTTATTAATGGCGTTGGAATTATTTCACCAAACGCAAGAGGTCAAGAACAAAGAACTGCTAATGATCTTGTTATGATTCATATTAGATAATTGATAAATTATAGATATCTTGACTGCTTTATAATATTGTAAGTTCTAAAAGGATTGATGAGACAAGTACTTAAACTAAAATAGTCAGCACCTGCGTCATGATATTTCATTAAATCTTCGCAAGAATAAATACCTCCGCCAGCTATGATTTTAATATTATTTCCAAATTTTTCTTTAATATAAACAATGTCAGATATATTTTGGTTAATTAAACTTTTGCCCGATAATGCGCCAATATTTGTTTTTTTAGAATTACTAACATGAATAATATCTGAGTTTAAATTGCAAAATTCGTCTATTAAGTAGACAGGAGATTTATGTGGTATTTTAATAATAACATATTTTAACTCTGATTTTGCTTCTTTTACTATTTTACTATTTATATTGGATATATTGTGATTAGGACAACTGACGTTAAACTCGATACCTAAAATGTTATGTTTTTGTTTTTTTTGTTTAATAATATTTAAAAAATCAGGCCATTCTGAAATGTCTTGCATTGCTATTGAAATAATTGCATTTTTTTTGTTATATCTTTCTATTCCTGGATTTCTAAGACCTACAGAATTAATCCAGCCATTTTCTGTTTTCTTTAAAGTTGTTAAAACCCTATACATACCCCTACGTCTTTCTAAAGTATAAGTACCGACTATTCTTATACATCCTTTTATATTCGGACATATATTGCTAAAAGGTGGTGATAGTATAATTTTTTCCATTAAATAATTTTTTCTACTGATTGTATGTTTAATTTTGAAAGTCCTCTATCAATAATGCAAACAAGATTATAATTATAATTTTTAGGTAGAAAGCTTTGAGCTTTTAAAATACTTTTGCCTGTTGTACACACATCATCAATAATATAAATAGGTTTGGAAAAATCTATAAAACCTTCTACAGATTTATTCATACCATATTCTTTTTTGTTTTCTCGAATATAAGCAAAATTAGTTTTATACTCATAAGCTAATGCAGCTGCATATGGGATACCTCCTGTTGACACTCCAACAATAGAAGAGTTTTTTGGAATTATTATTTTTAATTGTTCAATAATAAAACTAAAAACCTCAGGAATACCTGCTGCTTTTTTTATATCATAATAAATTTTTGATTCTAACCCAGAGGCAAGATTAATATTTTTTTTATGAATGCAATTATTTTTTTCTAAAAGATTGACTATTGACATATTTTTCTAATTCTTTTTTTGGATCATTACTGTTTATTATAGACCTAGAAATACTATAGATAATTTTTTCTTTAGAAATATTTTTTATTTTTCCACCTTGTTTACCAATACCTGGTGATAAAATCAAAGAGTCCGGACAATTTTTAGTTGCATCCTCAATATAACCTTTTTTATTACTTGGAATAACTAGATGTACTTTGTTTCTGTTTGCTATGTCATACACATTTTTATAGACTTTGTTTTGAATTAATTCAGAGCCTTTATTTGTTGTTCGACATAAAATAAAATTTAGTTTGTTTTTGTAATCAAAAAAACATTTTAGCGCATCACTACCTAAATAAGGATTAAGTGTTGTGCCATCAGATTCTAGGTATTTATAAACATATTCTGTATACATTTTATTTGTATGTGGTACATCGCCTATTTTACCGTCATATATCCATTTACATTTGCAAAATTTTATATAGTTAGCTACGTTTTTAATTTTTTCTCTATCATTTAAAAAAAAAGCAGGATTTATTTTATAAAAATAAACTAAATTTTTAGTTTCGTCAATAATTTCAAAATATTTTTCTAATAAACAATTATAATTTAAATCAAGACCTACACTAATTTTAAATTTCATATTTTAAATCTACTTTTTAAATAAATATATTTAAATATAAAAACATACTATCTAAATTAAATATTGTATAATAATTATAAACAATAAAACAAAGTAGGAATTTATGACATATTTTACAGGTGAAGGTGTTTACGAAGGTAGATTGCAAATTGCAGAATTTACAATAAGTGGAACACCAACACAAGGACAATATTTTACAATGTCTTCAGCAAATATAGATAATTTCGACTCGGGTGCTTTACCTACTGGAGGAGGTACAAATACATTAAATTTTAGTGCTGGATGTTACTTTTTTAGAGCTTTTTTTGACGTTACAAGAGCATCAGCTAATGATAATTGTCAATTTAAATTCGAATTCAATTCTACATTAGCTGGAGCTTCTGGGCAAACTAATGTCCACAGTAATTTAAAATATGACGGTGCTGAAGTTCCTTTTAAATCAAATTCTAGTTTTAACTTAAAATTAAAATGTATCGCTGTTGAAGGATCTGCGCCTGTTTTAACTTCTAATTCAAAAATTTATGTTTGGAGAATATCATGAGTTACGCGCCAATAGAATCGGATGGTTCTAATCCTTTTGCACAAACAATAAATACTTCTACTAGTTTAAGTTTTACATCAGGAAGATTTAATTATGTTTCTGAAACTTGGTTGCAAAACAACTACGGAAACAATGGTCATTCATTTACTGGAAATGGATTTATTTTTGGATCACTTCAGCCTGCTGGAAATGCATTAGCTAGCTTCAACATATTCGACAATACAAATAGATATACTTCGGGTGAATTTTGTAATTATCCAAACAGTTCCAGAGCAGTTTCAGATGATGAAGCAATAGCTTATGGAAATAACACAGAACGTTATTTGCATAGTGGTGTCTCCAATAGTATTTGGATAAACTCAAGAATAAATGTAATAAGAATGGAATAGGAAAATGACACACATTCCAGAAAATTCTAAATTAAGATCTGTAGCGAAGCCTAGCGCCTTAACAGTAATAGATCATACTTTTAGCTCTACACAAACTATTACACTAAACAATAGAGTTAAATTAAATAGCTCTAATAACTGGTTTGGAAGTTTTAGTCCAACAATTAGTAATGACATTATAACACTGCCTTCAGGTTACTATTACTACATAGAAAGTACAATTCAAGCCTATGAAACAGGTAATTATAGTGGTTGGAATGAATATACAACAATACAACACTATGACGAATCATCTTCAGGTTTAATAGGCACACCAGGTTCAGTCGTAACTGCTGGGTATGGAGAAGATAATAAACTTTGGAGTAGAGACTCAGTAGCAAGAGTTATCTTAGATTGTACTTCTTCATCTAAAAACATTTCAGTAAAAATAACAGAAAATTCAGAACATACACACGTTAATTATAATCTTGCTCAAGTAATATATTCAGGTGGCGGAAGAACAACTATTTGGCAATTAAATGTCTAAAATAACTCATTGTTTAATTTTAATCATTATCTAGTTTAGGTATCCATTCATCAACTTCAGCAGGAAGAACAACTTGTGATTGATCTTTTGTTTTTATTGGTTTATCTCCATTACTAAAAACTGATAGTTTGTTGATAACTGCATTTTGTAATTCAAATATTTGTTCTCTTAATAATTGCATTTGAATTTGAGAGTCACGTAAACGTGCTATAAGAGCAGCACGATCTGCATTAGCAATAGCTAGTTTATCTTTTAACTCTTCAACCTCTGATGGGTCTCTACCACTTGCAATTGCAAGCATACTAGAAATTGATCCTGTAAGCATGCCGATAATTCCTATTAATATATCTCTGTTTTCTTCTACGATTTTTGTTGTTGATAAAAAATAAATAAGCTCGCAGATAAGTGCCATAAATACGACACTTGCCCACCAGCCACGCTTAGCTTTGTCACTTTTTGTAAACTGTTTATTTGACTTTTCTTCTTTTGACATAAAAAATCCTTAAATTAATATTTATAATTATGTATCTTTAAATATCATGAAAGTGAGACATAAATTGACGTACGTACCGAATAATTTTTTAGAATGCGATATACATAGACACAACTTATCATACCAAAATTTTTATTATACTAATAGTAGACAACATTTGTTTAGAGATTTTCAAAATAGTTCTAGCCCGGACTATATTATAAATAATTGTGGTGCTGAATTGTCTCCTACCTATACGACAGTTTATAGACTTCCACCTAGAAAATATGCAATTTTCTTTGAATTAATTATACCACCTGGAAACAATAATTCTGCTTCTTCAATATTATCAGGAGAAATAGAAAAACTAGATGGCAATGGTACAGTTACAGTTAAAAGCACAGATGTTAAATTTTATAAGGAAAATTATACTTATATTCAAGGCTACAGTGATTTATGGAACACAATAGGTAACGATGGTTCAAGCTATTCGGGAAATCTTTGGAGATTAAAAGTTAGATCAGAGATTGAAATATTATCAGATTCCTGTTCATTAAAGTTTGGTGCATATCTTGGTAGCAACATATTTGATGGCACAGATAGAATATATAAAGGATATTATAAAGCTGTTCAAATTTAATATCTATCTTTATAACTCTACTTTTTTAATTATTACATAAGAATAATCATTATTAATAGAACAAGTACCACCTAAAGCTGTAATTTTTATTTTTAGAGTTTTGGTGCCGTTGCCTACAAAAACGGCTGCAGTTGATCCATCAATACCTACTTTATTATTTTGAGTAGAAGATCCTTTTGTATCTTGTACTACGTCGTCTATAAAAATATTCCATTCAGCATAATTTGAAATTGAATTGGCATTACTTATTCCTAGATAACAAGTTATTAAATAATAACCTTCTTGTAGCGTAATGTTATTAGAATTAATAGTACAGCCAGTATTATTATAAATTGCTGACGTGTTTAAATCAATAGTATCACCTAGGTCTACAGTAGCTGAACTATTTGTTTTTGTAAACAATATTTGCATTTCTCTTTTATGTAATGAATACGACATTATGCCTCTTTTAAAGTTCTATTCTTATTATTTTTAAATTTGCTCTGCTAACATCTTGTGAAGTAGAAGAGAAAGAAGCTGCAATGGTGTAATAGGGATAATGTGAATTTCCAAAATGAATTGCAATGTCATCTCCACGAGAAGTACCGCCGGCGCCAGTATTACTACTTTCAGGAAGTTGTGACGACATTAAGTAATATTTAGAGGTATTTCCAGAGTATGCTACTCTACCTAAACCATATGAATTATTATTTGCTGAAAAGCAAGCTTCACTATAATATGGCTCATTGTCTTCAGATATTAAGTTATTGCCGCTTAAAGAAATCCAGTTTACATTGACTGTATTAAACACAGGACTTGTGCTTCCCGTTATTTTTCCAACATCAAAGGGTGAAATATTAGCAGCAGGTGTCATTTTATTATAACTCATTATAGTCTCCAAATGCAACATCTAGATTGTGTGTAATATGCTCCAGGACTAGCATTGTCAACATTATAAGTGCCAACATGTTTAAGTCTCAATTCATAAGTATTATTTTGATTTGTAACAAATATTGCTTTTTCATCAGCTACCACGCCACCGTAACGGCCTTCAGCATAATTGTTTCCTCCCGCAACGTTCCCTATAATTCCTACGTACTGAGAATTTGTAACGTCATACCATTGAAATGTTGAATACGTGCTACTTCCTGATTGTAATATAAAGGCTTCAAGTAAATATGTTTTACCATCACTTGGTAATGTAAATTGCGCACCATTTTTTGTTAGAGCAAAATTATTAGTAAACGAACTATCTAAGTTTGACCATGTTACTGGTTGACCTGTTGCATATGAACTAACTGAAGCACCATAATAAACATTTAAATCACCTACTATTCTTGGTTTAGTATCTGGATTATAACTCATTAATTTTTCCTAAAAATTCTTATAAACATTGTATAAATATTCTAAAAATAAGTTTATATCTTCTAAATAATACGACAAATCTATACCTGTCATAATTAAAAATATATTATTTGCATGAAATCTTTTAGAAATATGAAATAAAACGAAAATAGTATAAACTAATAAAATAAAAGAACTTCTATAAAATATCCACCAAAAAATTTCTTTTATTGTTTTATTTCTAAGTCTTACTTTTATTTTTCTTGCCCCACCTAATCTTTTAACTTTTTCACCGCTAGGAGGAGGTTGTAATTGTGCTTCGATCAAACCAATAGCATAAATAGCTTCAGGCTCAGCTACGCCTTTAAACTTGTAAAGTCCTACAAGCGCTGATTGTGCTTTTTTAGGAATAAACATACTTCTATGACCATATTTTTTGTATTGCATAAAAGCAGCTTTTGATAACAATATTTGTTCTTCTCCACATATAGACATTGTTCTTGCAGCTATATTCTTACCAATACCTTCTAAATTTATTCTTTTACCACCTGCTCTAACAATATGCGCTTCTGATTTTACAATTAGCATTTTATCCCAATGTATTCCTACACGACTTCTAAAAGGAAATTTCTTTTTTCTTAGAAATTTTTTATATTCAAAAGCAAATGCAATAGCTTCTGAAACTGAACCAAACATCATCAGGTGTCCATCAGAAGCGTCGATTAATTGCCCATTATGTCTAGCAATATAATTCATAACAGCTTTGTCATGAATGCCGAACCATTTTGCTGAAATTCTCGAGCCATTTCTTTGTACAAATTTTGTACTCCCAATAATATCAGTTAATACTATCGCAATATAATCTTCAACAGTATTTTCATCTATTTTGGTAGACATTTTATTTTTCCTTTTTAATTTCTATTTCAATATTTAATTCTTTATATAAAGAATAGTTTTTAAAAAAAAGACTTTGAATACGTGTATTTTTTTTCATTTTATACTCTAAGAAAAACATTATTATATAAATATAATACTTAAAACAAAAGTAATATTATTCTATTATGTTCTATGTTTATTTATTTTAAATATTTATAGATAGATTATAAAAAATAAAAGAAAGTTAAAATATGTTAGATAAATCTCCTGCAAAAAGTAAAAAGTTTTTAGCTTATTTAATTGCTGATTTTGGTTGGAAAGTAATAATTTTATATATGCTTACCCATTTGGAATCAAAATTGCAGCCAAGCGAGTTAACTTTATTGTTAACTGTTGTTATAACAAGCGGTATAATACAAATAGGATATATTCTAGGTCAAGCAGCTTTAGACAAATATATTAATGCTGCAGTAGAAATATTTGATAAAGATGAAAAAAATAAAAAGGATAATAATTAATATGTTAAATAAAATATTGAATATATTAGAAGAAAAAAACCATATTATTTTAGATGAAAATCAAATTAATTTTTTAAAAGTTATTTGTGAAGAAAATAAAGATAAAGAAGAAAAAGAATTAGTTTTAAAAAAAATACTTCTTACTTTTTCAAATAAGTTTCCTCATATTATATCTATTAAAAACATAGATTCATTATTAAAAGAGAACTGAAATGTATGATTATTTAAAGAAAAAAATATATCATAGATTACTTGAATTTAATTCTACAACTAACCAAACTTCTACACAAGGAAGTGTATTAAATAATACTAGCGATCAAGGAAACGTATCTTTAGAAAAAACTTTAGTTAACTCTAATATTATAGATTATACAGAGCATTATGATGAAAACAAAAATATAGTAGTTTCTGTTGTTTTTAATCATGATAATAGTATAAACATTGATTATTTTATTAAAAGTTTTAAGAAAGATAAAGAAATATTAATTGAAAAAGATAAGGAAAAGATATTTATAACTAAAACTTTTTATGACCCAAAAGAAATAAATAATTGGAAAAATAGTATAGTTAATTTTCTGAGTAGATACTATTATAAGGATTTATAAAATTATAAATTAAATAACTACTAGATCCCATACTTATACTCGTATTTTTATAAATTGAATCTATCATTCCAACAATATTGTATTTTTTGTCAAAAACTAAAGAACCAGAAGAACCTTTATTTACTCTTAAGCTGTAGTGGTTTTTGTTTTTAAATATTCCAATAAAATATCCAACATTATGAGGCAAGACATTTTCTTTATAAAAGCTATCATTAAATGAAAAATTAATAACTTTTTCACCTATTTTCATTTTATTTTTTCTAAACTTAAATTTTTTATTACTATATTTTTTTTGTTTAAAAATACATATATCTAAATCTGGAGATGTTTTAATTATATTCATAGTTT
>MDTA01124680.1_pt1 | contig 10611 bp, 6 predicted proteins | sample 811151 | NCBI WGS metagenome assembly MDTA01 (sample SAMN05326648, study PRJNA326480) | marine metagenome | isolation source: seawater | place: Indian Ocean: South | collected 2010 | reverse complement strand
TGATCATCCATCTCTATTTTCATGATTGTAGATTTGTCTAATAGATTTGTATCAGTCCTTCCAAGATCCATTGTGTTATGAGTCTCATAGCGCAAAAGCTATATCTTTACTGTTATCAAGTCCTTTCAAGTAAAAACAGCAGATTTTTCTTAATCTTCCATCAATTTTATTTTGCCTAATTTTTTCCGCTTTAATTATTTGTTGCCATAGCTCCAACTCATAGAGCACTTTTAGCGTTTGAAGTGCTGTGTTTTTTCTGAAGTCTATTTAAATATCAGTCTTTGGGTGGTACAACAAAACGTAAATGAACAGACATTGGCGTATGATTAATATTGTTTAAACGCGCTTTGATCCTTTGATGCAAAAAGTTTATATTTTTCGTTGTTTATATAAAATAGACAATAAAAACCTCAAAAGTAAATTAAAATTCCAAATACAATCAAGCTAGCAAGTATAATTAAAAAACAGTTTTTTAGCCATTGAGCTACTTTAATTCTGACTTTGGATTGCTATATTCTTAATCAGATTTATATACTCAGCTAAAATATAAGCATCCAAAAATTCTTGTGAATATTGTATTCAGGCTGTGTTTTTTTAAACTGTTGCAGCACCAATGACTTCTTCCTTCTCATGAATATAAAATAATCAATTTTTAGCATCTAAAGCCTTCTACGATTCTTTATTTGACACTGTATGAACAAGATTGAATTACAATTTCTCTATAATTAAATCATAAAAATCTTTTGATGTAAAAGGTTTTGGCGAAGTAAGAATATAATTTAGATCTAACATATATAGTAGTAAGAGACAACTTATAGGTAATATAATGGACTCTAAATGGGATAATTTACTTTTTGAATTCAGAAGACTTGGGGGAGTAGCAGAGAACATCCATCAAAAAGAAGGTAAATTAGGTAGAGGGATTTTTTCAATTAATCCCTGCCTTAAATCAAGAATTAATACTCCTATAGAGCTTTTGATAAGAAAGGATGATATTTATTTATCAAATAACAATCTTAGAATAAAAGATGATACAGAATATAATAATGAAATAAAAGAATTTTTTTATTACTATCAAGACAACTTTTCATGGGGAGGTGGAGGAAAGGAATCAACAGAACTTTTTGAAAAAGGATTAAGTATATTTCCTTCTGAAATAAAGAAATTAATCAAAATAAATACTTTTATTGATTTAGAGGAAAGACATAAGGGTAGATGGGATGAGCTTATAAAAAACCAATTCTTAAACTCTAGAAAAGTTAAATTCAGAAATAAAGTAGTAATTGCGCCTGTTTGGGATCTTGTCAATCATGAAGTGAATGCTCTCCCTTTTATACGTAGCGAAACATTTATAAGTACTCCTTATTACGAACCAACTGAATCAGAATTGACATTCTCTTATGGATATAAAAGTCCTATAAAAAGAGCATTTGACTATGGATTTTTCTGCAAAGAAACAATTGTATTCTCACTCCCATTTGAATTAAAATTGAAAGGTACAAAAGTTAAATTTATTTGTAAAGGACTAGATTTAGAAGACGACAAGATGAACTTTATAGCAAATGAATCATTTATCATAGTTGATGGCATTCCAATCGCTTCTAATAAAAGAAAATCAATTATAAGAAATTATTTTAATCAATTAGTAAAAGTCATTAATATAGATAATCTTTCTAAAGATATATTTACTGAGATAATTAGGCTGAATTATTCAAGACGCAAAACAATAATAGAAGTATTAAATCCCCTAGATAATTATTCCGCCAAGATTATTTCTAGAGCTATTGATTATGAAATGGAATTAATTTCAAATAATCAAAATTGTATATAAATTCCAATTAATAAAATATTGAATAATATTTAATTTTGTATTTATAGCACAATATTAAAAAAAGGATAGTGGTTTTATTTTCATTGTGTATAAAAAATATCTTTTAATTCTTTTAAGTGATTAGATAAACCATTTCCTACCTTTGGGTTGCCTATATAGTAAGAATCACCAACATTTAAATATTCAATATTTTCTAGAATAGTTCTCTTATTTCTAACACATAAATAAGGTTGCCAAAGGAATAAAGGTTCTAAGTAACACATATTCTTTTTATCTAAACTACTTAATAACCACTCAAAAATAATGGTAATCCTCTTTGATGTGTGTTGCCTAAATTTATCATTACTCCATGCATTATCTAATCTAATCGGTGAATCAATTAGGTCATCAAGATTATTGAATTCATCTTGATAAAGAGATAAAATCAATAAGGAATGATTAAGGTCTGACCTCATTAATCCATTCCAATAAAAGACTCCATACTCATTATTTAATTTATTTGCAAAATAAATAAAATTTGATTTAATTTCTGGAGGTAAATAGTTTATTTTCAGAAAAGGTATTTGTATTGGTAATTCATTATAAAATGGTTTAATAATACTACCAAAATTTACCATATGAAGTTTATTCAACTTATGCAGTGGAGTTGCTTCCTGACCACTCATTGATTTAGCAATTGGATTTATTATTTTTAAAATTTTTCTGTTTATTTTTTTAGAAGAATCGTGAGAAATAAGGTTCCCTCCTGATGCATCAATAATCATTTTTGGCTTACTAATATTATCGATATTGCAAATATCTATATTGTTTTTATTAATTGCTCTTAACAAACAATATTCCAAATTCCTTATATCAACTCCTATGTAACCATTTAAGCCAATCTTTTCGAGTATAAAATTATCATTTGGATTTAAAATAGGTGATAATAAGTCAAGCTTTATATAAGTTAGCCACCTTCTAGAGAAGGGTTTTAGTTTATTTGATTTAATATCGATTCTTGATTCAAAAATAGAAATCTCTCGGTCTGGTGAACTTCTTTTTAGCCATAATGCTATTGACATGCCAACTGGACCACAACCTATAATTGCTATTTTAGAGTTAGAATTAGATATAACTTTTAAGCTGGTAGATCTATTAAGTTCCTCGAGCTTTAGTAATTCTTTCTCTAGCTTTTTAGGCTCTTCTTTATATTCATAATTTTTCTTAAGCCTCTTTTTTTTGATATTTGAAAAATATTTACTATCATAAATACATGCATAGTTCCAACCAATAAATGGTTTTAAAATATCTTTACCTTTTTCTATTAATTCTTGATTCCACATTTTATTAGATTTTAGATTTTTAATATCATGATTTAACCCATATAAACTATTAATTGACCAAGGTCTTATCTTTAGTGCTTTTTCAAAGCAATTTATTGCTTCTTTATTTCGATCAACTTGTCTTAGTACTAATCCTAAATTGCAATAAGCTTCCACAAAAGTTGGATTAAGTTTAATACTTTTACGAATAGATAATTCAGCCTCTTCTAATTGACCAAGAGTTATCAAAATGCTTCCTAAGTTGAAATGATAAATAGCATTATCTGGATTAAATTTTATTGCCTCGCGAGTGCATTTTGCTGCCTCTTTTAGTTTGCCATCTTCCATTAAGATATTTCCTAGATTAAAATGAGCCTCCGCGAAATCAGGTTTTACTTGAATGGCTTTCCTAATATATCTCTCTGCTTCTTTTGATTTCCCCAGCATTTTATATATGCCTCCTAAATTAGAATATGCTTCTGCTCTAGTTGGGAATAAACTTATAGATTTCTTATATAAATCCATTGCTTCTTTTATTTTTCCTTTTTTCTTGCATATCACTCCATAATTAGAAAATACTCTTGGATCATACAATTCATGATCAATGCAATATTTGTAATATTTTTCTGCTTCTGAAATATTCCCTTGTGAATGAAACTTAAATGCTTGATTTATTATTTGTTCTTTAGTAGATTTCTCTTGCTCGTTGGTGTTAAGATAAATATTTTCTTTAATTTCAACTAAATCAAATGGAACATTGAATGTTTTCAGTTCAGACTCTTTTTGCTTATGATTCGTTTTGCTTTCGTCCACTTATATTATTCGTAAAAGCTTCATTAATTAGAATTATAACTTGTTCTGAAGCTTAAACTTTGAGTCGATATTCCACTCTGTAATATCGAATAAGATAAAATTTACTAGTCAATTTGGAAGCAAGTCAAAAGCAATAACAATTCTTTCAGTATCAGTAGAGAAAGGTATTGTTCTGTGATAGGAAAGGAGGAGGGGAAGAAAATAATATCTCCTGCTTCTGGTTGATGAATTAATTCTGGTGAATTGAGATTGTAATAATTATCTCCATTTAAACTGAATTTTATAATTTAATGGGTTTTAAGCTATTTAGTGATCTATGATATGAATTGTTGACTTTGATTCCAGAAAGATAAAATTGAATTTATCTTACTTAATATATTGATATGCAAATATTAATTTCTTTAGATGATTATTGTAAATCATATAACTTGCAAATAGGTGTCTATAGTCCTCTGAATTTTTTTGTAGGTTCATCTGATCTAATTAGTATCGCAAAGGATCTAAGGCTTAAGAACGGAATTTTTTATCCCTTACCTATTTATTTGCCATTACGAGATCAAAACTTATCCGATAAAGTTTTTGGGGAAAAGGTTGATCTAATTTATGAGAATGATTTAGTAGGTTTTATAGAAGTTTTAGAAGTATATGAACCAGACAAAGAAGATCTATCTATTAAAATATTTGGTACAAAAGATAAAAATCATCCTGGTGTAAAGTATTTTTTGAATGAAGCAAAGTATTTTATTTCCGGAAAGCCCACTATCTTTAAAGCACCAAGTTTTACCGATGAAAAATATTTTATGTCGCCCGATAAGGTTAAATCAGAAAAATTAAAAAAAGGTTTTAAAACTTTGGCAGGATTTCAAACTCGTAATGTTCCGCATAGAGCTCATGAACATCTTCAAAGAACTGCCTTAGAAATTTGCGACGGGATTTTAATCCATCCATTGGTTGGTTGGAAAAAACCAGGAGACTTTAGTAAAGATTCAATTGTAAGAGCTTATAAAATATTAATTGATAATTTCTATCCAAAAGATAATGTCATATTTTCATTATTTTATTCTCCAATGTTTTATGCAGGTCCAAGAGAAGCTTTGTTTCACGCACTAGTTAGAAAAAATTTTGGTTGTACACATTTTGTTGTAGGAAGAGATCATGCTGGGGTTGGTAATTTTTATAAATTATATGAAGCACATGATATGGCAATAAAATTCACACATTTACTTGATATCGAATTTCTTCTGCTAAGAGGACCATATTACTGTAAAGAATGTGGTTGTACAGTTACAGATAAACACTGTAGACATAGTAAAGATATAATTTTTAAAATAAGCGGAAGTGATGTTAGGGAATTAATTATAAATGGAAAAGATTTACCTGACTGGTTAATTAGAAAAAAAGTAGCTAGTGTTTTAACTAAACAAGACCTAATATAAGAAAATGAGTAAAATTATAGCGACTATAGGTCCTGTAACTCAAAACAAAAAAAGCATTAAAAAATTATGTGATTTGGGAGTGAAAATATTCAGATTAAATTTATCTCATAATAGTATAAAATGGCATGAAAAGGTTATAAATAATATAAGAGAAGTTTCGCCATCAAGTTCTATTCTTGCTGATATTCCAGGACGGAAGATTAGAACTACATCTAATGTGAGTAATGAGAGATTTAAAAAAGGACAGAAAATATACTTGGTCTCAGAGGATTGCAATAAAAACTATTTAAAGTCAATCTATACTTATGAAATTAATAATAAAATATTGTTTGATTTGGTAAAGAAGGGAATGGACATATATGCTGATGATGGAAGACTCTCATTCTGTATTGAAGATGTATGTGAAAAATACATAATCCTCTTAACAAAATGTGAGGGCATCCTTCGAGAATGTAAAGGTATAAATGTCCCAAGAAGTCGCTTCCTTGATGATGAATTAAATGATAAAGACAAGTTTTTCTTAGACTTTTGCTGCCTTAATAAAATTGATTTTGTTGGGATAAGTTTTGTTGATAAAGCAGGTTATCTAAAAAATATTCAAAGCTATATTGGAGAAAGTTCTCCTAAGACAATAGCTAAAATTGAGAATGCTTCTGCTATTAAAAATTTATCTCAAATTCTTAAGATATCAGATGCAATAATGATTGATAGAGGTGACTTATCGGTTGAAACAAATACAAGTAGTATTGGTATTCTTCAAAAAGATATTCTACTAGAAGCAAGCAAGTATGGTGTTCCTGTGATTGTTGCTACTGAAATCTTACACAGCATGCATGAATCAATTCATCCTACAAAAGCAGAGTGTAATGACATTACTAATTCTGTATTAGATGGAGCTTCTTGTCTAATGCTTTCTGGTGAAACTGCAGTAGGTGAAAATCCAAATGAATCAATTAAAACCATGAAATCTATTATTGAATTGACTCAGAAGTATATTATTAATAAGAATTTCATTCCTTTCGAATCAAAAGAGAAGGTCCAATCTACGCAAGCTGATATTATGGCCGCTAGTGCTAGTTTGATTGCTTTATCAACAATATCTAAAGGTTTAGTATGTATTACGAAAACGGGTGAAGGTGTTCGCTTTCTTTCTAAATATATTAATAATGATTTCTACTGTGTTACCGATTCTAAAGAGACACTGCGGTATCTAAATATATTTAAGAATGTCAAACCAATATTATCTAATGTGGTTTTTAATAAAAAAGATAGGAACCATATTTACGCTATTGCAAGGCAGCTTATTGATAATGGATGGAATCCCGATGATTTATATACATTTATATATGTTAGTGAAGGAGGTAAAGGTCTTAGATTAAATACCATCCAATTAAATTATTTAAAATCATTAGCTGGTTTTTGATATGATTATATGGATTACTGGTCTTCCGGGCTCAGGAAAAACAACTCTCGCAAAAAAAATAAAATCTATATTAGAGTCTAAAATATCCAATAATATTGTTCTTTTAGATGGAGATAATATTAGAAATATATTACCTTATGAGATGGCTTACTCTAATGAATCTAGAGTAAAATTAGCACATTTTTATAGTAAATTAGCGCTACTTATTGAGGAAAGTAATTGTATAGTAATTTGCTCTTTTGTTGCATTATTTCATGATGTACAGGAGCAAACACGTTTAACTGCGAATGATTATTTTGAGATCTTTCTGGACCCTAGTTTAGATGAATTAGTTCAAAAGAATAAAAAAGGACTTTATGAAGAGAATTCAGATTATTTGCTATATCAATTTCCTAAACATGAATATCCTAGAGCACCTGAATTAAGACTTAATAATATTGTGAATGGAATTTATCAAGATCATTTAAATGAGATAAAAAAGAAATTATTTAGAAGATTAAAAATCAGTCACTGACAATTAAAAAATCTATACTATATTATTATAAGAGAATCTAAATATTATTAAATTTTTTTTGAATTTTTAAATGTTTTTATAAATTATATAAAATTTGTCAAATCTATATTTTTCTAGTTCATATTTTTATTTTTTTATCCAATCATTTGAATTTATTAGATTATATGCTCTTTCGGCACTTTTTCCTTTATAGTTTGTATTAAAAAATTTATTTCTAAGAGAGGATACAAGAGAATCAGAAGGAGGATTATTAAGACAATAATCGCAAATAGATTTTAGATTTCCTGATTTTGCTATTCTATCTGGAAAGAATGATTTTAAATAATCTTCACTAGATGACTCCCCTAAATATGAATTGTTTTTCGATTTTAATTCCATATCTAAAAATGCAAAGTTTTTGTTTAAATAAAGAGCTCCAAACATTGGTCCTCCATAATCAAAAATCATTAAGTCAGCAAGGGCGTATAATTGAACATTATCATCTGTAGTATTATCAATATAATTAAAATCTACAGTAAAGAGTTTTTTATGATTATCTGGGTCATTATATTTCATAGTTGGATGAGGCCTTACAACTATGTTATTACCGCTTCTTAATAAAGAGAATTCTTTAATGTAGTTTTCTACAGATGATAAATCACTCCAAGTTGTTAGCCATACAATAGTTTTTTTCTTAGGGTCACATTTGAATTTTTCAAGAAGATAATCCCTATCAAATCCAGGCTTAAAGTATTTGTCGAATCTTGGATATCCCATCTGAGCTGTAGCTATGTTGTGTTTTGCCTTGAATTTAGTTTCGTGGTAAGTTCCATAGCATAAAATTCCATCGTAGTATTTATTCCAATATGAATTAATAGTATATTTATTTTTTCCAGCTGTATACATAAGTCTTATATTATTTTTACCCAGTAATTTGATAGATGGTAATCTACTTTTTTGGGGAATATTGTTTTTATACTCAATAATCTCGCTCCACATATCACTCCGAACCGATACTAGATTTTTATATATTAATTTATTTTTTATAATTTCGTTTATATATCTTATTGCAATTTCTTTATTATTTAATTCATTACGAATTTTCAGAATTGTTTCATTGTCAACATTATCTTGGACTATTATCTCAAATAAATCAGGATTTATATCTATTATTGGTTTGAAATGATTAAATGTATTTAGACCAAGTATAAAGAATGCCGTCTTATTTACTAACTTTGCATTCTCTCGGTAAGATTTTAAATATTGAGATGAAGTGCTAATCTCAATAGCTTTCCATTCGCAAATTTTAGCTTCTTCTTTTTTTCTTAGGTCGTATAAAACTTCTGCAAGATGTAGATGATCTTGAAAAGAATATGGCTTAAGTTCAATTGATTTCCGCAAGAATAATTCTGCTTCTTTTAATTTTCTAAGATCTTTTAGTACATTTCCCAGATTTGAATGTGCCTCTGCATAATCAGGTTTTATTTTGATTGCTTTACGATATAACAACTCAGCATCTTGTAATTTACCAAGATTTTTTAATATAACTCCATAGTTAGAAAAAACTTTGTGATCTTTAAACCCTTGATCAATAAAATATTTATATTGTTTTGCAGCTTCTTGAATGTTTCCCTGTGAATGGAAATGAAGTGCTTGCTTTATTATTAACTCTTTAGATGGTTTAGAAAAACTATTAGAGGAAATAAAAATATTGTCTTTAATTTCTTTTAATGGAAAAGGGATTGGGAAGGTTTCTATTTCAGATATTTCTCTCTTGTGATTTATTTCTCTCTCAGTCACATTCTTCAGCTACGAATTTAGTACTTTATTAATTTCATCTTATACCCTATCCAGCTTACCTTTCAGAAGAAATTTATCATCTGCAAAATATGCAGTTTTCAATCTTTGTCAAAGGTTAAGTAATTAGCAAAGCATTATTCCTAACATTTTCTTCGCAATAAGGTATGCAGCTCAAGAATGCAGCCACCGATCTGGCCTAGTTCATCATGTTATACGTAATAAAATCAGACATAAAAACCGATTAAGGGAAATCGACCAAGCGCATAGTAGGCAGGGCCTATATTTAAAGATCCCTTTTGGCCTTTGTCTTTTTTGTGTATGGGTAAAAATGGAGAAAACGATGTTCTTTATTTAGTGCGCTAGAAAAATACTTTGCTCTGATGTGAATCGGATTTGTTCATTGGTAAAGACTCAATTGTTCGAAGAATATCAATTAAGCAGAAGACAAACTGGAAGAATTTCCTTGAAGGCAATGGATTTAATCGTTCAAATTATGAAGAAATCAATATGGAGCGACCGCAAATTCGGGCAAAACTACTCGAAATTTTGAACAGGGTTTGAGAAAAGGATTTATTGATAACTTATTAAATGGCGTTGCTACCTTTCCAACCCAATTTATTTCATTATTTGGGTTGGGCGATGATTCCTCCCACAACAACCAGATAAGAAAAATCTTTTATGCGCTCTATTTCAAAACCTATTTTTTATGTCTTTTTTATTTTTCTAGTTATTTTTTTCCCATCTAGATAAAGTGCATCAAGTTTTGTATTTACAAGAAATTTAATTGCCTCTTCAGGTTTCTCAACAATAGGTTCTTTGGGACCATTAAACGAGGTATTAAGTACGACAGAACATCCTGAGATTTCCTTAAAATTCTTAAGTATTGAATAAAGCCCTCCCGTATAGTTGAAACTAATTAGGTGCTTAATCTACGCTGCAGCTAAAGCTCAATGACCATGCAGCTTCTTTAAGAGATAGTTCTCTTTCATCAACAAGTCTTTTTAGATCAGCAACTGCGGTGATAATCTTGCTTTGGTTTAGGCTGGTCCAGTCATAAGGAAGGAAGACTGCTGACCTAGGATTTTTCATCCCAAGTCCATCTTGGAAACGATAAGTCAATTGGGTTTTATTCATTCCCCTTTATTTCTCCGCCTCGAACAGACCATCCATCTCCATTTTCGAGTTAGATGGTTTGGCGCATAATTTTGTGCCATTCTTACCTAGATCCCATGCGGATATAAGCTCCCTATGGGGCATATCATGGCGAATGTCATGGCGCATATCTGCTTATTTAACCACTATCAAGTGCTATCAAGTAAGCCAGCTGATTTTTCTAAATCTTCCAAACTGCTTGATATTAATGCCGTTTCACACACTTGGGGCCATAGCTCAGCTGGTAGAGCACCTGCATGGCATGCAGGGGGTCAGCGGTTCGAGTCCGCTTGGCTCCATTATTATTTCAAGGAATAGATATTAATTAGATAAAATTTAAATTAGAGTGATGTATTTAGATA
>MDTA01055186.1_pt1 | contig 10611 bp, 11 predicted proteins | sample 811151 | NCBI WGS metagenome assembly MDTA01 (sample SAMN05326648, study PRJNA326480) | marine metagenome | isolation source: seawater | place: Indian Ocean: South | collected 2010 | reverse complement strand
TAAGCTGCTTTTTGAAATTTCAGTTACAATTGACTTCCATTCTCCAGATTTATTAAAAACAGAAAAGATATCTCCTTTTTTAATTCTCATAACTTTTGATAAATAGTGTGACTGAGACTTATCTAAATTTGTTTCTAAATTAATTGATAATTTTTCTGAATAAAATATTCTAATATTACTCATAATAATTAAATTAATTTATGAAAAATATTAAAGCAATCATATTTGATGCATATGGAACTCTATTTGATGTTAATTCTGCTGCAGAAAAATGTAAAGAGAGATTAGGGGATAAATGGGAGGGATTTGCTAATTATTGGAGAACTACTCAGCTTGAATATACTTGGCTTAGAAGTCTGATGAAAAGACATAAAGATTTTTGGCAAATTACAGAAGATAGTTTGGAAAAATCAATGAATTTATACAAAATTGATAATTCAATGAAATCAGAATTATTGAATTTATATAAAGTCCTTTCACCATTCTCAGAGGTAAAAGAAACATTGAAAAAATTAAAAATTTTAAAATATAAATTAGCAATTCTTTCAAATGGCACACCTAAACTATTAAATGAACTTGTTGCTAGCAATGACTTAAATGATTTATTTGATGATGTATTTTCCGCGGAGGAAGTTAAAATTTTTAAACCAGATACAAGAGTTTATGACTTGCCAATTAATAAATACAGTATCAAAAAAAATGAAGTTTTATTCTTAAGTGCAAATACATGGGATGTCTCTGGAGCAGGAAATTATGGATATAACTCAGTTTGGGTTAATAGAAATAATAACATTTTTGACAAATTAGATTTTGAACCTACCAAGCAAATAAGCAATTTATCGGAATTGCTTGAATTAATTTAGATATATCCTATATGAGTGACATGCCAAATGTTGAAGTAGAAAAAATTATAGATCCAACCCCAGCTTCAGATGGTGCTGTCGTCAAATTAAAAAGAAGTATTGGTGTTGAACCAGATTATTATGATCCTTTTTTAATGTTAGATGAATTTGGATCTGAAAACAAAGATGATTACATCGCAGGTTTTCCCCCTCATCCACACAGAGGAATTGAAACGGTTACCTACATGTTGGCTGGAAGTTTTGAGCATAAAGATAGCACTGGTGGTCAAGGTAAAATGACTGCAGGAGATGTGCAGTGGATGAAAACTGGAAGTGGAATAATTCATTCTGAAATGCCAGCTATGAACGGTGGTAAGCTTCATGGTTTTCAATTATGGATAAATATGCCTGCTAAAGAAAAAATGAGTAAGCCTGAGTATCATTATATAGACTCTGATAAAATGAGTACACACAAAGATAGTGATAAATTTATAAAAGTAATAGCAGGAAAGTTTGAAAATTCAGAAGGACCTATAAAAAAACACAATGTTGATCCAACATATTTTGATATAGAGTTGAACAAAGAGAAGGAATTTAATCATAAAATTTCAATTGAACACAATGCATTTATTTATTTGATTAATGGTCAAATTCAAATAGGAACTAAAAAACATCATATTATTCAGGACTCAACTTTAATTCTATTGTCTAAAGGTGAAGATTTAAAAGTAACTGCTTTAACAAAAGCTAAATTTTTACTAATATCTGGCAAACCAATTGGAGAAAAAATAGCTAGAGGTGGACCATTTGTAATGAATACAAAAAAAGAAATTCTTGAGGCAATAGACGATTATCATAATGGAACCTTTGTAAAGTAATGAAAAAAGTTGAATTAAATAAACCAGGAGGTCCAGAAGCAATTCAATTTAAAGATATAAACCTAGAAAAACCAGCAGATGGAGAAGTTACAATTGAGCAAAAAGCAATAGGTCTAAATTATATAGATACTTATCATCGTTCTGGATTATATCCTTTAAAATATCCAACTGGCATTGGTCTTGAAGGTGCTGGTATAATTACTGAAATTGGGACAAAAGTCGATAATTTCAAAATTGGAGACAGAGTAGCATATGCATCTGTTCCGCTAGGATCTTACTCAACTCATAGAAATTATCCAGCAAAGAATTTGGTTAAAGTGCCAGATGATATAGATTTAGACATAGTAGCTACACTGATGACTAAGGGTCTTACAACTTTTTATTTATTGCATAAAACTTATAAAGTAAAATCTGGAGAAGCAATTTTATATCACGCAGCAGCAGGAGGTGTTGGTCAAATATTTGGTCAATGGGCTAAAAGTTTAGGATGTAATGTAATAGGAACTGTGGGTACAGATGAAAAAATTGATATTGCAAAAAAATACGGATACGATCATGTAATAAATTATTCAAAAGATAACTTTGCAGAGAAAGTTATGGAATTAACTAATCAGAAAGGATTGCCAGTTGTATATGACGGGGTAGGTAAAGATACGTTACAAAAATCTTTAGACTGTTTATCAATTAGAGGAACAATGGTTTCTTTTGGTAATGCATCTGGTTTAGTATCAGATTTGAACGTTTTTAAAATGTTACAACCAAAGGGCATTTACTTTGTTAGACCTTCAATGGGACAATATTTTGGTACTAGAGAAGAATTAGATGAAGCTGCAAATGTAATGTTTAAAAAGATACGATCTCAAGAAGTAAAAGTAGATATATATAAAAAATATAAATTTGAGGAAATTAAAGAAGCCCACATAGATTTGGAAAACAGAAAAATATTGGGACCTGCTATAATTACTCCTTAAATTGATCGTCCATATCGGATAAATGCAATCTTAAAGCTCTTGTAGAAATTTGTATTTCTCTAATAAAAAAAATTATTGATACCATCATTGAAAGACAACAAGATCCGAATATAATTCTAGCCAGGAAGTATGTCTCTAAATATAACGCAAATACTGTGAGCATATTGAACAAAAAACCAAAAGCTGCAAATAAAATTGTTATCCTTAAGTTCTTTACTCTGTCATTTAAGTTAATTAACTGCTGCTTCCACTCAGGTGGTGTATGTTTCTCAAAGACATATTCGTCATGAATTTTCCTTATAAGACCACTTAGAGTATGAAACCTGTTACTATATACTGCCATTATTAAAGGGATAGCAGGAAACATTAGGGCTGTAACAGTATAATCAATATTCATGCGAATCAATTTGATTATGAATCTACCCTTTGTTATTTACAAGTAAATTATGGGAGAAAAACTTAAAATTTTTGTAGAATTAACTCGACTAAATAAACCAATTGGATTTATGTTGTTATTTTGGCCATGCTTATGGGGTCTGACTATTGCATATGACTTTTCTTCACAATTAAAAAACTACTTTTTCTATATGCTTCTTTTTTTATCAGGAGCAATATTAATGAGATCAGCAGGTTGTATAGTTAATGATATCGTTGATAGAAAAATTGATAAGAAGGTTGAAAGAACAAAAAATCGACCAATTGCATCAGGTAAAATATCAATTTTAAACTCAATCTTATGTGCAGGAGTATTATGCATCATTGCATTTGGTGTATTAATAAATTTTAACAAATTCACAATCTATATGGCACTTATTTCCATGCCTCTAGCATTCACATATCCTTTGATGAAGAGATATACGTATTGGCCTCAATTATTTCTTGGCATAACATTTAATTATGGTCTTATTTTAGCTTGGATTTCAATAGATAATGACATCTCTATAATACCGATAATATTTTATATAGGAGCCATATTTTGGACACTAGGTTACGACACTATATACGGATATCAAGATATTAACGATGATGAGATAATAGGAGTTAAATCAACATCAATAAAGTTTAAAAATAATCCAAAAAAATTCATATCTTTTTGTTATCTCTTATTTATCACCTCGTTAATTTTAGTAGGCAAAACTATGAATTTTAATATTATTTATTATCTCCTATTAATTGTCCCGATATTTCACTTATTTTATTTTCAGGTTTATAAATTGAAAGTCAAAGATGGTAAAAACTGTCTACTAAAATTTAAAAGTAATAATTTTTTGGGTCTTATAATTTTAACAAATATTTTTATTGGTAAATTTTTTTAAATGAAGAACTTCGAAATTATTAAAAGATTATTTAATGATTATACAAAAAAATACTTAGATAAAATTTTTTTGGCAGTAATATTTTCAATTGTAGTTGCTGGAAGCACATCTGCAACGGCATGGCTTTTAGATCCAGCAATCGAAAAAATATTTATAAATAAAGATCAAACATTAATTTATATAATACCCTTATTAATCATTGTGGCGTTTTCTTCAAAAGGTATATCCTTATATCTAGCCAGAACTATAATGATTAAAGTTTCGGAAGAGGTAAAAAAGTCAATACAAATTGATATGCTTAAATCTTTTATTAAGTCAGATACTGAGAATATTGAAGATAAGCACTCTGGAAAATATATTTCAAATTTGAACTTTGATGTTCAACAAATTACTGGAATGTTGAGTAATTCATTTTTAAGTTTATTCAAAGATGGTCTTACCTTGATAGGATTATTATTTGTAATGTTTTACCAAAATTGGAAATTATCGTTAATTGCTATAATCATGATACCATTTGCATCTATTACATCTAAAAGACTTGGAAAAAGAATGAGCAAGGTAGCAACTGAAGCACAAGAAAAATCTGGTGATTTAAATAAATACTTAATTGATCTATTTAAAAATCACAAGATAATTAAAATTTTCCAGAGAGAAGAGTTTGAGAACGAGAGATCAGAAAAATTTGTGGACGATCTAAAAAACAAAACAATGAAAATTTCTATAGTATTGATCAGAGCAACTCCTATCATGGAGATTTTGACAGGAATTATGATAGCTATATTAATTTTTTATTCTGGAAAATTAGTTATGACTGGCCAAATTAATATAAATAACTTTTTTTCTTTTCTTGCAGCGATGATGCTCGCTTACCAACCTGTTAAATCACTTGCAACTATTAATGTTGGTATCGGACAAGGTCTTTCGGCAGGAAGAAGGATACTTCCTATAATAGATTCTAAAAATTCAATTTTAAATAATTTTGAAGAGAAAAAGTTTAAATTAGTTACAGGTAACATTGATTTTGTAGATGTAAAATTTAAATACAAATCTAATTTAGATAATGAAGTATTAAAAGGAGTTAATATAAATATCGAAGGTGGTAAAATGACTGCTTTTGTAGGTCATAGCGGTTCAGGCAAATCTACTTTATTAAACTTGATACCAAGGATATATGATCCTACCGAAGGAAAGGTGCTATTTGATGGACAAAATATTAAAAATTTAAATTTGAAATCTATAAGAAAAGAAATTTCTATAGTGGATCAAAACACTACACTTTTTGATGATACTGTCTTTAATAACATAAAATATGCTAAACCTGAATCATCAAAAGAGGAAATTTTTAAAGCTGCAGAATTATCAATGAGTAGTGAGTTTATAAATAAATTAGATAAAAAATTTGATACAATTATTGGTGAAAACGGAGTCAAGTTATCAGGGGGGGAAAAACAAAGAATATCTATAGCAAGAGCAATATTGAAAGATAGTAGTATTATTTTGCTTGATGAAGCCACATCATCTTTGGATTCTGATACAGAAGAAAAAATTAAGAAAGCTCTTGATAAACTTACAAAAAATAAAACAACAATTGTTATAGCTCATAGGCTCTCAACCATACTAAACTCTAACAAGATATACGTGATTGATAAAGGTTCAGTGGTTGGAGAGGGAAATCATAATACTCTTCTAAATAACTCAACTGTTTACAAAAATTTTTATACAAGACAAATTAAAAGCAATTAATGTTTTTTTTGTACAATTTATTAATTAGTTTTTTTTTACTCATCTCACCTATCATTTTTATTTTTAGAATTTGCTTGGGCAAGGAAGATTTTGAAAGAATAAATGAGAAATATACACTTTATAAAAAAACTAATAGCTCAGAAATTAATATTTGGTTTCATGGTGCTAGTGTAGGAGAAATTAATAGTATTTTACCAATAGTAAAATCTCTTGAAAGGAGAAATGATATAAAGAGAATATTATTAACTTCGACAACTTTAAGCTCTGCTTATGTTGTATCAAAATCCAATTTAAAAAAAACTAGACACATTTATTTTCCAATCGATTTTAATTTTTTTTCAAAACGCTTTGTAAATTTTTGGAAACCTAATATTGCAATTTTTGTTGATTCAGAAATTTGGCCAAATATGATAACAAGTCTAAAAAATAGTAAAATTCCAATTATATTAATCAATGCTAGAATTACTGAGAAAAGTTTCAAAAGATGGAGAATAATAAATAATTTTTCAAATGAAATTTTTAAAAATATTGATTTAGCATTACCTCAAAATAAACAAACATCAAAATATTTAAAATTATTAGGTGTAAAGAAAATAATTAATGCTGGAAACCTAAAATACTTTGGTGAAAAAAATATTAGAGTAAACAATTTTTTAAAAAATAAATTTAAAAAAAAATTAATCATCTGTGGATCAAGCACCCATCAAAGTGAAGAATATCTAATTGGCAAACTTCACAAAAAACTTAAATTAAAACATAAAAATCTAATCACTGTATTAATCCCCAGACATATAAACAGGACCAAAACAATAGCAAATGAATTAGAAGGGCTTAATTTAAATATTATTTTACATTCATCGAAAAAAAAAATTAAAAAAAATACAGATATTTATATTGTGGATACATACGGCGAAACAATTCAATTTTTTTCTTTGTCTAAGCTAACAATTGTGGGAGGTTCCTTCATTAAACATGGTGGTCAAAACCCTCTAGAGCCAGCAAGAATGGGTAACTTTATTTTGCATGGTCCTAATATTGAAAACTTTAAAGAAATTTATGATTTTCTAGGTAAGTTAAAAATTTCAAACAAAACGGACAATATAGAGGAAATGAAAAAACTGATAAATAGCAAATTAAAACTTAAATATTCAAAAAAAATACAAAAAAAACTCGAAATACAAGGTAACAGAATTTTAAAAGAAAACTTAAATGAATTATGTAAATATATATAATGCAAATAAGAAAGCCAGATTATATAAATTCTCTCAATTTAATTTCTTTGTTATTACTTCCGTTAAGTATTTTAACATTTGCAATAAATATAATTAAAAAATTCTATAAAAAAAAAAATTTTAAAATTCGAACAATTTGTGTTGGAAATATATATATAGGTGGAACAGGAAAAACTCCTCTTTGCATAAAGATAAATAAAATTTTGAAAAATAAATACAAAACTGTTTTTATAAAAAAATATTATAAAGAGCATAAAGATGAACATAGACTCCTTAAAAGTAATGGAAGTTTAATTTCTATGAAATCAAGAGACGAGTGTCTTCTTAAAGCAGAAAAAAGAGGTTTTGATTTTGCTATTTTAGATGATGGCCTTCAAGATAAAATTATAAATTATAACAAAACTATCGCTTGTTTTAATAGCTCAGTTGGAATCGGAAATGGATTTTTAATTCCATCTGGCCCTTTAAGAGAAAGTTTAAAATCTATAAAAAATTATGATGCAATTTTTATAAATGGACAAGATAATGACTTTAATTTAGTTGAAAAAATTCGAGGTATTAAAAAAAATATCAAAATTTTTAGAGGATCCTATGAACCATTAAACCTAAAACAATTTAATTTAAAAAAAAATTATTTATTTTTTTGTGGTATTGGATCCCCAATAGAATTTGAGAAAACTTTGAAAAAGTATAAGTTTAATATTAAAGACAAAATGATTTTTCCAGATCACTATAATTACACATCAATCGATTTGAAAGAAATAAAAAAAAATGCAAGACAAAATAATCTTGATATAATAACTACAGAAAAAGATTATTTAAGGATAAATATTGCTGATAGGAAAAAGATAAAGTTTTTAAAAATTGATTTAAAAGTGCATAACCAAAAAAAGTTTCAAAATTTTTTGATGAAGTAGTATGAGAACTTTAAGATATTTAATTGAATTTATAATTATTCATTTTTTATTTATAATATTCAAATTTATAGGCTATGAGAAAGCATCTAATCTTGGGTACAAAATAGGATCTACTTTTGGAAATTATTTTAAATCGAAAGAATTGATAAATAATAATTTAAAAAAAGCTAAAGTTTCAGATAATGATAATTTAAATCAAATTTCAAAAAATGTTTTGGGTAATTATGGGCGTATACTTGCGGAATATCCTTTTTTAAAAAATTTTAGAGAAAATAAATTAAATAAATATTTAGAAATTGAAGGAATTGAAAATTTAAAGAAATTAAAAGAAGAGAAAAAACAAGCAGTTTTTATATCAGGACACTTTAATAATTTTGAGTTGATGGCTATGCAAATAGAAAAGGCAGGAATTGATTTATGTGCAATATATAGACCTCTCAACAATAAATTTTTGAACAGAACAATGGAACACATCAGAAAAAATTTCATTTGCAGAGAGCAAATATCTAAAGGAAGACCGGGAACTAGAAAAATAATTGAAAGTTTAAAATCTGGGTTTTCTGTTGCATTAATGATTGATCAAAGAGTGAGAGAAGGTTCAAATATTGATTTTTTTGGAAATCCTGCAACAACAACAACTATTCCTGCTCAATTAATAACTAAATATAGCTGTGATCTTATACCTGTTTACATCGAGAGGAAAAAAAAATTTTATTTTAAAATGTATATTTCTGAACCAATAAAAGTTGATAAAAATAAATCAATTGATGAAATAACTCTTTATCTTAATAAGGTTCTTGAAAAAATGATAACAAAAAATGTTGATCAATGGATATGGACTCACGATCGTTGGAAAAGTTAACTTAACTTTTCAAATCTTTTTCCCTTTTTAAAAACGCTTCTTTGTAAGAAAAGTATGCTTCTTGCTTTTCAACATTCCAATAAGTTAAATTTTTTATTAATATTTCTTTACCTGAGATTGCACAAACAACATGATCACCATCCTCAATTATCTCAAAATTATTTGGTGCATATTTTAATTTTGCTAACTTATTTGTCATATATAATATATATAATTAGTTAATGAAAATAGCAATTATTGGAAATGGTGGTAGAGAACATGCAATTGCTAATGCAATTTCTAAATCAGATAAAATTACAAGTCTTTATTGTATACCTGGAAATGGAGGCACTAGTCAGATAGCAGAAAATGTAAATATTAATATTACCAAATTTAGTGAAATATATAAATTTATAATAAAATTAGAAATAGATATTGTTATCGTCGGTCCTGAAAAACCACTTGTTGATGGATTGGTGGATTATCTTGAAGAAAAAAAAATTAAAGTATTTGGTCCAAATAAAAATGTATCTCAATTAGAAGGTTCAAAAATTTTTACAAAAAAAATTTGTGAAAAATATAATATTCCAACAGCAAAATTCGGTATTTTTAAAAATAAAAATGAAGCTTATAAATTTTTGGATAATTCAAAATTCCCAATTGTAGTTAAAGCAGATGGTTTGGCTGCGGGTAAGGGTGTTTATATTTGTGAAGAATTAGAAAAAGCAAAAAGTTCTGTCGATGAAATTTTTGATGGAAAATTTGGAGAAGCAAGAAATATTTTGATAGAAGAATTTCTAACAGGTGATGAAATGAGTTATTTCATTATTTCCGATGGTAAAACATATAAAACTTTTAATACCGCACAAGATCACAAAAGGGTTGGAATAGGAGATACTGGAAAAAATACAGGTGGAATGGGAGCATATTCTCCATCAGGTCTGATAAACGAGGATCTTGAAATCAAAATTATAAAGAGGATTATAGAACCCACTTTAAAAGCCTTAAAAGATAGAAATGATTTATATAAAGGTTTTTTATATGCGGGGCTTATGATTAAAAATAATAATCCCTACCTTATAGAGTATAATGTAAGAATGGGTGATCCAGAGTGCCAAACAATCCTTCCACTTTTAAAAACAGATTTTCTAGAAATAGTATCATCTTGTTGTAATCAAAAATTAGCTAAACAATCAATAGAATGGGATAAGAAAAAAAGTATGTGCATTGTATTATGCTCAAAAGGATATCCAGATAAATTTGAAAAAAAAGTAGAAATAAAGAATCTGTAAAAAATAGTACCAGATTCAGATGAATATATTTTTCATGCTGGTACTTATGTAAAAAATAATAAGTTTTTTTCTGACGGAGGTAGAGTTTTAAATTTTGTTAGCATTTCGAGCAGTTTTTCATCTTGTAGAAATAATGCTTTAAATAAAATAAATAAATTAAACTGGCCAAATGGTTATTATAGATCTGATATTGGTTACAAAGTAATCAAATAATGAGGGTAATAAGTGGAAAATTTAGATCCAAAAAAATCTTAGATCCAAAAGATAAAACTACAAGACCTCTTAGAGATTACGTAAAAGAATCTATATTTAATATTATTGAGCATACACATGATTTAAATATCGAACTAAAAAACTCAGTAATTCTTGACTTTTTCTCCGGTACAGGCTCATTTGGGATTGAGTGTATTTCAAGAGGAGCATCCAAAGTTTATTTTTTTGAAAATTACAAAAGTTCTCTACAAGTTTTAAAAAAAAATATCGAATTACTAAAAATAAGTTATTTTACAAGGGTCATTGAAAAAAGCTCTTATGATTTTGATTTAAATAATTTAGAAAATAATAAAGTTGATATAGTAT
>MDTA01047199.1_pt1 | contig 10611 bp, 9 predicted proteins | sample 811151 | NCBI WGS metagenome assembly MDTA01 (sample SAMN05326648, study PRJNA326480) | marine metagenome | isolation source: seawater | place: Indian Ocean: South | collected 2010 | reverse complement strand
TTTTAGTGAAAATAAGTAGATTAATCTTACAGAAAAAATAATATTTTTAAATATGCTTTTATTATTAAAGACATTATTTAATTTTATACATGTAATTCTATTTTTTTTTTCAAAATAATCTGAATAAGAGTCTGAATTAGCTATTAAAATTATATTATATTTTTTTGATAACTTAAGAATAATATCTTTTCTAAACAAGTAAAATGACTTGAATGAATTAGATATTAAGTAAAAATTCATAAAATTGGAAAAATATTAAATCCTCCATTGGCTTTTAGCTCTTATTTTACTTAAATCTGCTCTATAAGAATATTTTTTCGCAACAGACAACTCATTTTCAATCAAATTATCACTTAATTTTATTGGTTTAAGTCCTAATTCAATCAGACCCATCGGTTTAGCCACTAAAGTATTATTCTCATTTTCTATTCTAGGGTTTTTGTGATGCATTATTTTACAATTAGTTATTTTTTGAATTTTTTTTGCCAGATTTTTCAATCTAAAAGTTTCAGTTAATTGATTAAAAATTTTAACTTCATTAAACTTTTTTTTATTTTGTGCTGCTAGAAGAATGCAATCTGCTGTATTATTAATATTAATAAAAGGTCTAACTTGATTACCACTGCCGTGTAGCGTTAGGGGGTAATTAAGTGCAGCTTGCATTATAAATCTATTTAATACAGTTCCATAATCTCCATCATAATCATATCTATTTATCAAATCAGGATGCTGCAGAGTCTCTTTAGTGTTGGTGCCCCAAACAACTCCTTGATGCAGATCTGTAATTTTTAAATCATACATTTTTTGATAAAATTGAAATAACAGTTCATCCTGTGCTTTAGTCAAATGATAAATACTTCCAGGATTGGCAGGATGCAAAATTTTTGTATTTATAATATTTTTTTTTATAAAAAGTTTTGCTTTATAATAACCCTCTGGTAGCAAGAATTTACTGAAATCATAACCATAAACTCCCATTGTACCAAGATGAATTAAATGAATGTTTTTCTTTAGTTTTGCTATTATGTAAAGAATATTGTTATTAGTTAGGATATTATTTGATAAAGTATAATTTCTCGTCTTAAGATTTATCATACTATAAGGGGCAGATCTTTGCTCAGCAAAATGGATAATCGTATCTGGATTAATTTTTTTAATAAGTATTTCTAACCGTAATATTTCCTTAGAAACATCAATTTTATAAAATTTTATTTTATTTTTATTAATCTTATTCCAAATTTTTAATCTTTGGAAAATTGATTTTATTGGGGTTAATGATGATGCTTTAAGTTCTTTATCTATTTTTCTTCTAGATAAATTATCAAAAATAAAAACTTCATGTCCTTTACTTGAAAGTCTTAAAGATGATGCCCATCCACAAAATCCATCACCACCTAAAACTATTATTTTCATAACAATAAGAAATTAATACAATTTGTTCGAAATATTAATAAAATCTAAATATTTTCTTTACTCTTTACATGTAAAAAACCAATAGGCAAGTAAATTAGTATAGATAAAAAATTGTTATAAAACGAGCCGGTAAAAACAAAGGGGAACAAATTAATTAAAATACTTAGATATATTATTTTAATATAAATTTCTTTTTTAATAAAAAAATTATAAACGGACCAAAGAAAAGTTAAAATAACAATTATAAATGAAAAAATTCCTGTTTCTGATAAAAGCTGAAAATAATAGTTATGAGGATGAGTCGAACATCCGTCTATACCAGTGTAGCCTGGATAATGGTCATATGGCTTATCTTTAAATGCAGAATAATTCTCTATAATATAATATTTATCTTTTTTACATTCATCCCTAAAAGACTTTACACCAGCACCAAAAAAATAATTGTCTTTAAAAATATTTATTGATGTTTTAAACATTAAAAAATATTTTAAAGGGATAAAATAATCTTCTTTAACAACTCCAACCCATTTATCCGAAACCTTAAATTCAACATATTTTCTCTCGGGCTCTATAATACCTAGTTGAAATAATGTTTTATTATAAACTCTGAATTTAGTTTCAGGCGATAACTTTAATATAGAAAAAGAGATTGTTATTATTAACAATATCAATATTCCTTTTATATAAATTGAATAAACTTTTGTAAAAAAAAATAAAGCAAATAAAAAAATTAATAGTAATAATATAGCTGACCTCTCTGCTGAAAGAAAAATCATTGCACATCCAAAAAACAAAACTAAATAAAATAATTTTTTTTTTTTCAAATAAAAAAGAATGGCAATAAGTAAAGGTATAATTTTAATTAAGAATGAACCCAAAATTCTTTCATCTTCAAAAAAACTTGTGAATCTAGAGTATGGTTTAAATAATGTAATATATTCAAAATTAAAAACCTGTAACAAAACGCCAAAAAATAATATTAGTAAAGCATATATTGAAAACTTTATGAAAAGATTTAAAAAATTTTTATCAAAATCAATCAAATATTTTATCAACACTATTAACAATCCAAATCTTAAGTAAGCAATTCCTTTAATGATATTTTCTGAATTTAAATCTGAAAATAATATACTTAATAAGACTGTAGAATATAATAGAAGAAAAATTTTAAACTCAAGAATATTAAATAAATAAAATTTTTTACTTTTAAATATAAAGGTTAAAAAAAAAATTGAAGAACAAATAACAATTAAATCTGATAAAAAAATACTAAAAATTAATGTAATAGGTAAGATAGATATCAAATAACTATTTATTGATAGAATTTTACTATTCATTAATATACTTAATGAGTTGGACTATGTTTCTTGATAAAAATGAAAATTTAAAAAAATACATATTTTTTATTTTTATAACTATTTTATCAGCTATTTATATTTATTTTTTTTTATATTTTGAAAGAAGAATAATTGGAATTTCGCCACAATATCACCCTGACTCGGTTTATTATTTTGAAAAGTTTTCTACCTTCAAAAACTTATCATTCAAAGAAAGTTTATCTTTTAATATTAAATTATTTTTTAATGGTTTTTTTTCAAACACTTTTTATCCTTCCATTATAAATTTAATTGATGAACTTCATACAAAGGTAGCTTCAATTAAATCTCTTTCTTTTTTTCATAATACTTTTTATAGATATGTAGTCAGTTTTAATATTATTATTCACTTAATTTTAAATTTATTAATTCTTAATTATTATTTTAAACAATTTAAAAGTAGTGCTTTTGATCGCAAAAATTTACTTTTTTTACTAATTATTTTATTCTTACCCTATAGATGTCATTTAACTGTCAGCATACTTAAAGATAGTCTTATACTTTTTACATTAGTAATTTTTTTGACTTATCAAAATATATATTCATTAATTATCAGCTTTGTCCTAGCAACTCCATTTAGATTTGGTGCAATAATTTATTACATTCTCTTTTTAGATTATAGAAAATTTAATAAAAAAATGTTTATTTTGCTCTCTGTTTTAATTTTAATATTTTTGCTAGTTTTATTTTTTAGAAATATCTACACTGATTATGATTATACACATCAAGATCTATTAATATCAATTAAGGAATTTTTAAAGTCTAGAAATATAGCCGAACTTGGTGGTAGACAATTTGATGAGGTTCCTAACTTTTATCAATATAAAACTGGATCTTTAATAAGAGCTGTTACTTGGCCATTTTTATTTGTAACTGGAAGTTTTGCTTTGTTTACTAAAAGTTATTTATTTTATTATTTAGCTTTTGAAATACTAATTATCCAAATAATATTTTTTTATTTTTTTAGAAGATCACTAATTACTATTAATTTGATAATTGTTCTAATGTTAATTGGCATTTATACTAATACTTTCACATCTTATTTCAGATATTCATATATTGCATTTTACATTTCATCTTTAATTTGCTTTTTTAATGTTAAACATAAATTATGAAAATTTCAAAAAAAGTTATGTTGATATTACCGTCAACAAAATATAAAAAAAGAACATGAATTCAAATGAAGTAGAAAATATACGTGATCTAATTGTAAAAATATATAGGTACAAATTTGTTACATTATTTTTAATTATAATAATTCCAATTTGTACTTACCTTTGGGAAAGTAATAAAAAAATTGTTGAAAATTATCGATTAAGAATTCAACCAATGTCTATAATAAAATTTGAAAAAAATTTCCCAGAATTTTCATACAACTATAATGGAAAATTAAATCTTACTGAGAAAAAACATATAGACAGCTTATATTCTTTAAACTTTTCGCCGTTGAGCTTTCTTCATAGTTTTAATGATGAGATTAATAATACGATATCAAAAAATAGTAATCAGTTAACTAACTTTGAAGATTTAAAATTGAATACATTAGTTATTTTTGATAATTCCTCAAATCTTCACTCTTTACAAATAGATGTACGTAACCTTGAAGAAAATCAAAAAGTAAAAAAATTTTTAGAAGATTTGTTAAAAATAACCAACGAAAACCTTAAAGAAGATTTTAAAGTCACAATTGAAAATCACTTAATTAAAATTTCAAAAAATATTGATTTTTTATTAACTGAGTCACCTACTAATTTAGAAATATTATCAAAACTTAAAGTTCAAATGCTAGATTTAAAAAAAATTTTAGATAAAAGTCACGATCTTGAGTTTGTTTCAACGAATATTGAAAATATAGAGATAACTGATAACAAAATTAATAAATCAAAACTTCTAATTTTATCAATATTTGTAAGCTTTATTATATCAATAGGCTTAATACTATTTATGCCAAATAAAAATTAAAAATTTTTAATTTTTTTCTCTTTTTTTAATTTTATAGAATGTAAAAAACCAACTAAAGTAAAAAGAAGAATATTAAATTTATTGTGAAAAAAACTTCCAGATGTTGATAAAGGGAACAATAAAATAAATATTCCTAAAACTAGGGAAATTTCAATAAAATTTGTTCTAGTTTTTTTATTTTGTATATTTGATAAAAATACCTTTGTTAAAATTAAAAGTATTTTTAAGTAAGTAAAAGTGAGTAAGGCAAATCCAATTAATCCTGTTTCTGCTAAAATTTGCGCGGGTATATTATGTGGATGTGAACTACAGCAATTTTCATAATCACAAAATTTTTTTATGTCACAAAAATTTCTAAAGTTTTGTGGTCCTATTCCAATCAATTTAGTTTTTAAGTCACTCTTTCTGAAAATTAAATAAGCACTTGTAATATGTTTTTCATGTTCAAATGAAAATAATGAAAAATGTTTAAATTTTGATCTACCTATTTCATTGTGAAATATTTTATTTGAAATAGAATTATAAAAATTTGTAAATATTCTTGATTTATAGGTTTCACTAAAAATATAAATTGAAATAAAAGAGATAGAAACTATTAAAAAAAAATAAAGTAATTCTTTTTTAAATTTATTAAAATTAATTAAGAAAAACATTGAGAAAAATATTAAATATAAATAAATTGCAGATCTTTCTCCACTAATGATTATAATTGAAAAACTAGAGGCAACTAATATTATAAATAATGTCTTTGGATAATTTAATTTTTTTTTAAATATAAAATAGCAAAATAATAACAACGGTAATATTTTTAAAATGAAACCTCCAAGTATAAGTTCATCAGCAAAAAAACTTGAAATTCTGTGTGGTACAAGTATTTCGTATCCAATAATATTTTGTCCAAAAATTAATTGATAATGACTATCAAAGAAAAATATTAAAAAACAAACAAAAAAATTAAAAGAAAAATATTTTAAAAAATTTTGATTATAATAAGTTAAATAATAAATTGATATTACGAGTAATATCCATCTAAAATAGAAAAAAGATGTTTTTAGTGAAAAAAGAATATGCTCTGATAATAGAGATGAAAAAATTAAAAAAATATTTACTAAAAATAAAAAAGCTATTAACTTTTTCTTAAAAAAATAAAATTCTTTTTCTTTAATAATAATAAATAAAATAAAAAAATTACAAATTAAAATTAAAATTTCAGATATAAATGGTCCTAATATAAATGAATATGGTAGAGCGTAAAGCAAAAGTGAGGAATAGTTAATTATACTTTGCTTCATTAAAATAATTTAAATTAGGATTATATCTGTTATACATTTTGAAATGAGAATTGCAATTATAGGTGGATTAGGTTTTATAGGAACTAACTTGTATAAATATTTAAAAAAAAAGAAACTTAATGTCAAAATCCTAGATAATCTTAAAATTAAAAATAATTATAAATACATAAGTAAAAAAGATATAATTTATTGCGATACAAGAAATTTATCTAAATTAGAAAAAAAGTTAAGCAATTTTGAGTTTATAGTAAATTTAGCTGGTCAAACAGGTGTTTTGGAATCTGATCAAAAACCAAATTATTGTATTTCACAAAATATTGTTGGATTTTCAAACATTTTAAACGTTGTAAAAAAAAGAAATAAAAAAATAAAAATCATAAATGCGTCAACTGGAGGCGCAATATATGGAGATAATACCAAATTCTCAACTGAAGAAAGTAACAAATTTCCAATTTCATACTATGGTCTATCTAAAAAATTTAATGAAGATTTATCCAATGTTTTTTTTAAATTATATAAAATAGAAACAGTTAATTTAAGATTTTCTAATGTTTATGGAGAGTATTCTTTTCATAAAAAAAGCTTTATTCATAATTGCATTAAAAATATCTTATCTAATAAAAAAACTAAAATTTTTGGTGATGGCAAACAGACTAGGGATTTTATATATGTTCAAGACTTAGTAAAACTAATATATCGAAGCTTCAAATTAAACCATGGATCCTATAATATAGCTTCTGGAAAATCTTTTTCAGTAAATCAAATTTTAAATATCATGATCAATATTAAAAAAAACTTAAAATATATGTATACAAAAAAAAATCTAACAGAAGTTAAAGATGTAAAAATAAGTAATTCAAAAATTAAAAAAATTTTAAAATTAAAAAATAATTTTTTTACTCCATTAAATAAAGGCATTAACAAAACTTTAGTATGGTATCAAAAAAATCACTTGAGCCTAATTAAACATAAACAATAAGCAAAAAATCTCACAATATCAATTGACAGCCCTACTATTGGGAGAAAAATTATTGATGAGAAATTTAAATTTAAAGTTTTAGACTTAAAAATTGGGTAAAAATACGACCTAACAAATAAATAAAATAATGAAATTGAAATAAAATAATAAAAACTTTTTGACGAAATAATGATAAATAAAATAAAGAATAAAAAATAGATTTTTGGTTGATTATTATTTTTTACTTTAAATGATGAAATTGAATACCTAAATATTTTTTTTAGAAAATTTTCATAATTATTCGCATGATTATATTTTTCATATTTTATTAAACACTTAGAATTAATTTTCAAACCATTATCTTTTTTCTTTAAGTTTTGTTTCCATATTTTATCATATCCAGCTCTTGTTTCCTGGAAGTAACCTATTTTTTTAAATAAAGATTTATGGAATATAGAAGATGGAATTACCGCAATTTTTGAATTATATCCCCAGGTTTGAGAAACATAGATCTTATCCATCATATCATAACCAGTAAAATGACACAGTCCCATTACATACATTGTTTTATTTTTTTTTAGATATTCAACTTGATCTTGAAGCCAATTTTTTGAAAATTTTAAATCACAATCCATAAATGCAACCCAATCATTTTTTGTAGATTTAATTCCTGCATTTTTAGAAGTTGATGGATAAAAAGTTTTTTTATTATAATTTTTAAATTGTATTTTATTTTTTCTTCTATTGTTATTTATCCACTTATTTACAATATTAAAACTATTATCTGAAGAATTTGAATTTATTAAAATTACATCAAAATTTTTATATGTTTGTTTTTTTAGATTGTTTAAAGTTTTAATAATTTTTTTCTGCTCATTAAAGTAGGGAACGATGACAGAAATTTTATATTTTTTTTTCATTATTAAAATTATTTGACAAAATATAGCCTATAAATAACTGTCCTAATGGCATAAAAATAACAGGATAATGTATAAAAGAGACAATTATTAAGAGATACAGCTTTAACAATTTTAAATTATTATTTTTTAAAAATATAAATAATAATATCAATGTAATAAGACCTAGAAATCCAATTTGTTCTAACATAACTATCAAACCAAAATCTCCGCCTATACCAGAATTATTTAATTCAAAACAAATATCTTGGGGAGTAATGTAAATATTATTACATGAAGTTCCAATATCATAAATACTAGAGCCTAGAATTATATTTGCAAAAGGTATATTTTTCAATTTATTTAATAATTCAATAAATTGTTCTAATTTATAATCGTAAGCTATAAAAAAATAATTTGGAGAAATTTTTTCAAAGTTAAAATATTTCTCAGTAACGGAATAGTAATTGGCTGGATATAAAGTAGATATTTTCACTAAAATAATTGTAAATAAACTCAATATAAAAAAGTTGAGAATTTTATTTTTATCGTTAATTATAAATTTCAAAAATAAAAATATACTTAATAATGCAAAACCTGTGCTACTAAATAAAAGCAGTATAGCAATACATAGTAAAAATAGATTTTTAATTCCTAGATTTATTTTTAATAAATTTTCAACAAAGTAATAAATAAAAATTAAAATTCCAGCGGTTGCTGTTGGATTTGAATTAAAAGACCAAGGTCTATAATAAAAACCTAAAAACATTGTATCTCTAAAATCTGGTTGTATTAAGCTTGGTTCAATAATTGTATTTATTAATAATGATTCTATAATTACCCAATATATTAGAAAAATTGCAATATATTTATAATTGACGTTTTTAATATTGATTAAATTAAAAAATATATAAAATAATAAAAATCCAAAGTAATATCTTATTATTCTTAAACTAAAAATGAAATCATCAGAATTTATTATAAATATACTTATAAATATTATTAATAATAAATAACCAATTAAATTTTTTTTATTTAGTTCAAGTTCCTTCAAATTTATTATAATTACAAAAAAACAAATTAAATAAATTGGAAGCATTGAATTAATAAAACTGTAACTACTAATAAGAAGTAATAAAAAAAATATAAATAAAAAAGTTTTTGATTGAGTAAATTTCTGAATATTATCTATTTTTAAATTTAGCACACTAAATATTCTCATTTTCTGTTCTGTAAATATTTTTGGATAAATTTTATTTTAAATTTAAAGATTAAATTACAAACAAAACCCTTGAAACTAGTATAATATAAATAACTATATAAATAACTTTGATTATTTGACCATTTTTTTTTGTAATTTTCAGATCCAATTGTAAAATCAAAATTTTTTATTTCTTTTTCTTCACAACAACTTTTAATCATATTTGATAATAATATAGTTCCTGGAGAAAATTTTTTATAATCTATGTTGTGAGTTGGCATTATATGATAAAATTTATAGTTATGCAGATATCCCACATGGGCACTTATAATTTCGTCATTTAATGATAAATAACTGAATATAGATGTCTCAAATTCCTTTAAATTTTCTATAAATTTTCTGTTTTTCTCATAATAAAAAATATTTTTTTTTTTCTTTTTGATAAATTGTTTATTTTTATGATGAATTATAAAGCTTAGAATATCTGTCTTTTTTGATTTATTATCAAACTCAAATTTTAATTCACCTTTTTTTTTTAAATTTTTGATTTTTTTATTTGTCTCATTGTTGTTTCCAACTCCTATTTCATTTGAATAAATTTCCCAATCTTTAAGATTTACCCAATAATTTATATTAGACTTAAATACTCTTTTATTTTGAAGAAGAGGGTTTTTGGAAAAGTTATTGTGATTTAATAAATTTTTTAAGTAAATTAAATCGAACTTATTCCTATTTTTTTTTAAAAATTCTTCAAAATATAAATTAAAATTGTTAAAATCAAAATTGTAATTTTTTTTGATTACTGGAAAACAGATATCATTATAAGGGTCTCCAATAAATTTTAAAATTTTGATATTAAACTTATTTGTTTCTATACATAGTGGAAGAACGAGAACTAGGACTTCATTATGATAAACTGACACATAAAAGGGGTTAATGTTAACATTTTTAGCTTCTATAAAAATTTTATTCCAATATTCAATCCATTCAATGGATTGAAAAATATTAAAATAACTATTTTTTTCTAACTCAGCCCACTGTAATCTAAACTCTTGATTTATTTCATTATCAATTTTAAAATAAAATTTTTCACTCATCTTTTCAAATTAAATTTACACAAATAATACTATTCCATAATTTGATATTTAACTTATTTTTTTCAAGCTCTCTTGGAAAATTAGGCCAAGAAAATACTTTCAAGCCAATCTTACTTAATTTTCTAAATATATATTTTCTTTTATCTTCTTTTACTTTTGCCACAAAATACCATGGTAATAATGAATTATCTTTCAAATCAAATAGTGGATAAATTTTTTCTTGTTTTAATAATTTTTCTATTTTCTTATATTTAATAAATCTTTTTTTTTTTTCATTAACAAAATTTTTTTTCGATAAAAATTTATAAGATTCTAAATCTCCATAAAAATAATTTTTTTTGTTTATTAATGTACTTGACCTATAAGTAGCATACCTTGAGTTTTTAGATAAAAAAAATTGTGTTTTTTCAATTTTA
>MDTA01222454.1_pt1 | contig 10612 bp, 5 predicted proteins | sample 811151 | NCBI WGS metagenome assembly MDTA01 (sample SAMN05326648, study PRJNA326480) | marine metagenome | isolation source: seawater | place: Indian Ocean: South | collected 2010 | reverse complement strand
TGCTCTTCTCGATATTTATCGTGTAATGAGGCCGGGCGAACCACCAACTGTTGAAGCAGCATCTGCATTATTTGAGTCACTATTTTTTGATCCGGATAGGTATGATCTCTCCGCAGTAGGTCGAGTGAAGATGAACATGAGGCTTGATTTAGATGCTGAGGATACTCAGCGAACTCTTCGACGAGAGGACATTATAGGTGTTGTTCGAGAACTTGTCGAATTGCGAGACGGTAAAGGTGAAGTTGACGATATTGATCATTTGGGTAATCGAAGAGTACGTTCGGTAGGCGAATTGATGGAAAATCAGTATAGGGTTGGACTTTTAAGGATGGAGAGGGCAATTAGGGAAAGAATGTCCTCGGTTGATATAGATACGGTTATGCCACAAGACTTAATTAATGCAAAACCAGCTGCGGCAGCTGTGCGAGAGTTTTTTGGTTCAAGTCAACTTTCACAATTTATGGATCAAACTAATCCTCTGTCAGAAGTAACTCACAAACGAAGGTTATCTGCCCTAGGCCCGGGTGGGCTTACGAGGGAACGGGCGGGGTTTGAGGTTCGAGACGTTCATCCAACTCACTATGGAAGAATGTGTCCTATTGAAACTCCTGAGGGACCCAACATTGGATTGATCAACTCACTTGCCTCTTTCGCTAGAGTAAATAAGTACGGATTTATTGAGACACCGTATCGAAGAGTAAAGGAAGGGCAGGTCACTGATGAAGTCCTTTACATGTCAGCATCAGAGGAAATGAAGCACACTATTGCTCAGGCGAATGCTAAATTAGATGGCGAGGGTCGTTTTCAAAATGAGTTAGTATCCACGAGAAAATCTGGTGAATACATGCTTAACCCGGCTGAAAATGTTAGTTTGATTGATGTTTCTCCGAAACAGCTAGTCTCAGTTGCTGCATCACTCATTCCGTTTCTGGAGAACGACGATGCTAATAGAGCTCTGATGGGATCAAATATGCAGCGTCAAGCCGTGCCTCTTTTAAAGTCTGAGGCTCCATTTGTTGGAACTGGGATGGAAGCCGTAGTGGCTCGAGACTCTGGAGCGGCAATAGTTGCAAAACGATCTGGTGTAATTGATCAAGTAGATGCAATGCGGATTGTTGTTCGTGCAACTGAGAACGTTAAACCTGGTGATCCTGGAGTAGATATTTATAGGCTACGAAAGTTTCAAAGGTCTAATCAAAACACATGCATCAACCAGCGCCCATTAGTAAAAGTAGGTGATAGCGTTGCCAGGGGAGAGGTTATTGCGGATGGTCCATCAACTGATGTTGGTGAACTGGCATTAGGCAAAAATGTCTTGGTGGCGTTTATGCCGTGGAATGGCTATAACTATGAAGACTCAATTCTAATTTAGGAACGGATAGTTAAGGATGATGTTTTTACGTCAATTCACATAGAGGAGTATGAAGTTGCTTCAAGAGACACGAAGCTTGGACCAGAAGAGATAACTAGAGACATACCAAATGTTGGAGAAGAGGCGCTTAGAAATTTAGATGAAGCTGGCATTGTCTATATTGGCGCTGAGGTTGGCCCAGCAGATATTTTGGTGGGAAAAATTACTCCCAAAGGGGAAAGCCCAATGACTCCGGAAGAAAAATTGCTTAGAGCTATTTTTGGAGAAAAGGCGTCCGATGTCCGAGATACTTCTCTGAGAATGAGTCCAGGTGATAGTGGGACGGTAGTTGAGGTCAGAGTTTTTAATAGACATGGCGTCGAGAAAGATGAACGGGCTTTACAAATAGAGCGTGAGGAGATTGAAAGATTAAGTATAGATAGAGACGATGAGTTGGCAATCCTTGAAAGGAATATATATGCGAGATTATCAGATTTACTTATTGATCAGAAAGTAGTTTCAGCTCCTAAGTCGCTAAAGGTCTCTGACGTGATCAGTACCGAGAATTTGGCAGAATTATCTAAAGGTCTATGGTGGCAAATAGTTATAAATGATGAAGCCATAACGGATAAAATCGAAGCGTTAAACTCGCAATATGAAGCCCAGAAAAGTACTTTACAAGAACGTTTTGAAGACAAAGTAGAAAAAGTTCGGCGTGGGGATGATCTCCCGCCAGGAGTTATGAAAATGGTCAAAGTTTTTGTAGCTGTGAAGAGAAAATTGCAACCTGGTGACAAGATGGCTGGAAGGCACGGAAATAAAGGAGTAATTTCTCGTGTGGTCCCTACTGAAGACATGCCATTTCTAGCTGACGGCACGACAGTAGATGTCGTCTTAAACCCACTCGGTGTTCCTAGCAGAATGAATGTTGGCCAGATATTAGAAACCCACATGGGATGGGCGGCTCACAACTTGGGACAGTCAATTGAAAAAGCGATTCAAAGTTACCGAAGATCGGGTGACATGACGCCAGTAGAAATAGCTATGAAAGCTGCTTATGGGGAAGATATTTATTATGCGGCCCTAGGTGATAAGTCTGAGGAATCAATTTTGGAAGCCGCCTCGAATGTGACAAGTGGTGTTCCGATAGCTACTCCAGTTTTCGATGGAGCAAAAGAGAGTGATGTAAATGATGCTCTCCGGCGGGCTGGCTTGGATGAAAGTGGACAATCGATAGTTTTTGATGGTAGAACCGGCGAGCAGTTTTCTAGACCAGTCACCGTGGGTATGAAGTACGTACTTAAACTTCATCACCTAGTGGACGAAAAAATACATGCACGTTCGACTGGTCCGTATAGTTTGGTCACCCAGCAACCACTTGGTGGAAAAGCTCAATTTGGGGGACAAAGATTTGGTGAAATGGAAGTGTGGGCACTAGAAGCTTACGGCGCTGCATATACTTTGCAAGAAATGCTTACGGTTAAGTCCGATGATGTGGCTGGTAGAACAAAAGTTTACGAGAGCATAGTCAAAGGCGAAGATAATTTTGAAGCTGGTATACCGGAGTCATTTAATGTCCTTGTCAAAGAAATAAGGTCGCTCGGTTTAAATATCGAGCTTTTAGATGAAGAAGTAGAGTAACAAAAGTGGTGTGGTTAAATGCACCCAAAAATTAGGATCAGACGATGAACCAAGAAATCATAAATCCATTCAATCCATTTTTGTCAATGAAAACTTTTGACGAGATAAGAATATCGTTAGCATCCCCTGAACGGGTTCTTAGCTGGTCTTACGGAGAAATAAAAAAACCGGAAACAATAAACTACAGAACTTTTAAGCCTGAGCGAGACGGTTTGTTTTGTGCAAGAATTTTTGGTCCAATAAAGGATTACGAGTGTTTATGCGGTAAATACAAACGCATGAAATACAAAGGTGTAACATGCGAAAAATGTGGTGTTGAGGTAACCCTGCAAAAAGTCAGAAGAGAACGTATGGGGCACATAGAGCTCGCTGCGCCGGTGGCACACATTTGGTTTCTTAAATCTTTGCCTTCTAGAATAGGCTTGATGTTAGATGTTACTCTTAGGGATCTCGAACGAATCTTATATTTCGAACAGTACGTAGTTGTTGAACCCGGCTTGACAGATCTCAAGCATGGTCAACTTTTAACGGAAGAGGAGTTTTTGGATGCTCAGGATCAATTTGGAATGGATTCGTTCACAGCTGGAATAGGAGCGGAAGCCATTAGAGAGATGTTAGCTGCTATTGATTTGGAAGCGGAGACTGAGAAACTCAGGGCAGAGTTAGCTGAAGCAACAGGTGAGTTGAAACCAAAGAAAATCATTAAGAGATTGAAGCTCGTGGAGAGTTTCTTAGAAAGCGGGAATAGACCTGAATGGATGATATTGACCGTAATTCCCGTTATACCCCCTGAGCTTAGGCCACTAGTGCCACTCGATGGCGGTAGGTTTGCAACATCTGACCTAAACGATCTTTATAGAAGGGTAATCAATAGGAATAACCGACTTAAAAGATTGATTGAATTACGAGCGCCGGACATAATAATCAGAAATGAAAAACGAATGTTACAAGAGAGTGTTGATGCACTCTTCGACAATGGAAGAAGGGGTAGAGTGATAACAGGTGGTAACAAAAGACCGCTAAAGTCACTTTCCGATATGCTTAAGGGTAAGCAAGGAAGATTTAGGCAAAACTTGTTAGGTAAAAGGGTGGATTTCTCAGGACGCTCGGTAATAGTTACAGGGCCAGAATTAAGATTACATCAGTGTGGCCTTCCAAAAAAGATGGCTCTTGAGTTGTTTAAACCTTTTATTTATTCGCGGTTAGAAGCGCGAGGATTATCATCGACCGTAAAACAAGCCAAAAAGTTGGTTGAGAAAGAAAGACCTGAGGTATGGGATATTTTGGAGGAAGTAATCAGAGAACATCCAGTTCTACTCAATAGAGCTCCGACACTTCATCGATTGGGCATCCAGGCATTTGAACCAATTTTGATTGAGGGAAAGGCGATTCAGTTGCACCCGTTAGTGTGTTCAGCGTTTAATGCTGATTTTGATGGTGATCAGATGGCAGTTCATGTGCCGTTGAGTTTAGAGGCTCAGTTAGAAGCCCGAGTCCTAATGATGTCGTCTAACAACGTTTTGTCGCCATCAAATGGAAAGCCAATAATCGTACCGTCCCAGGACATGATATTAGGAATTTATTACCTGTCACTGGCGAGGGAGGGCCAAATTGGACAAGGCATGGCATTTGCGTCGATAGACGAAGTTGAACATGCCTTAGCGATTGGGGCAGTAAATCTCCATTCAAAAATTCTAGCCCGTGTGGAGCAGATTGATGAAGAAGGAAATATTTTTGAAAAGCGTTATGAAACAACACCGGGTAGACTGAGATTGGGAGCATTGCTACCAAAAAACTTCAGAGCACCCTTTGATATAATAAATAGGTTACTTAGAAAGAAAGAAGTAGGGGAAGTTATAGACACAGTATATCGCCACTGTGGACAAAAGGAGTCAGTAATTTTTTGTGATCAAATAATGCAATTGGGTTTTAGTGAGGCGTTCAAGGCAGGAATCTCATTCGGTAAGGATGATATGGTAATACCCGACTCAAAGTGGGATTCTGTGAATGAAACTCGAGACCAAGTGAAAGAATTTGAGCGACAATACATGGATGGGTTAATAACTCAGGGTGAAAAATATAACAAAGTAGTGGATGCTTGGTCCAAGTGCTCAGATGTAGTTGCTGACGGTATGATGTCGGATATATCTGCGATGCGGGTTGCTGACTCTGGTGAGGAGTTAGAACCAAATTCTGTGTATATGATGTCTCATTCAGGAGCTCGAGGGTCCCCAGCGCAGATGAAACAATTGGGTGGTATGCGAGGATTGATGGCTAAGCCTTCTGGAGAAATAATTGAGACACCGATAATCTCAAATTTTAAGGAAGGCTTAACGGTTCTAGAATATTTCAACTCGACACATGGTGCCCGAAAAGGCCTGGCTGATACAGCACTAAAAACGGCAAATTCAGGCTATTTGACTAGAAGATTGGTTGATGTAGCTCAAGATTGTATTGTTCGGATGGACGATTGCGGAACTGAAAGATCAATTAAGGCAAGTGCGACAATTCATGATGGAGAAGTTGTTGCTACAATGTCTGAGCGAATACTCGGGAGAGTTGCTGCTGAGGATATTATTGAGCCCGCATCCCAAGAACTGTTATGTAAAAGTGGTCAAATGATTGATGAAAGAATCGCTGATAAAATTGAAGAGGCTTCTTTACCTTCAATTCAGATAAGATCCCCGCTTACTTGTGAGTCTGATGATGGAGTTTGCGCACAATGTTATGGAAGGGATCTATCTAGAGGTACAAAAGTAAATCAGGGTGAGGCCGTGGGTATAATAGCGGCACAATCTATCGGTGAACCAGGGACACAACTAACAATGCGTACATTCCATATTGGCGGTATTGCACAAGGGGGTTCACAGTCATTCATGGAGTCAAGTCAAACTGGAAAGGTAGCTCTCAGAAATGCAAACCTGATAACCAATACGGATGGAGATCAAATTGTGATGGGCCGAAATATGGAGCTAGCCATAATCGATGAATTTGGGATCGAAAGGGCTACCCATAAGCTTAGTTATGGATCAAAGCTCCATGTTGGCAAAGGACAAAAAATCGAACGGGGGCATAAGCTGTTCGAGTGGGATCCCTATACTTTGCCGATCATTGCTGAGAAGGGTGGCGCAGCAAAATTTGTTGATCTCATGGCTGGGATTTCATTACGTGAGGAAACAGATGATGCCACTGGAATTTCCCAGAGAATCGTTTCTGATTGGCGGTCTGCTCCCCGAGGAAATGATTTGAAGCCGGAGATTATAATCGTAAATGAGGAGACGGGCGAACCAGTGCTTCTCGACAATGGTAACCCTGAGATTCATTCTATGTCGGTAGATGCGATCCTCTCTGTCGAGGATGGTAGTTTGGTTAAACCTGGGGACGTTATAGCGCGGATCCCGAGAGAGGGTGCAAAGACAAAGGATATTACCGGTGGTTTGCCTCGAGTGGCCGAACTTTTTGAAGCCCGGCGTCCTAAAGACCATGCAATTATAGCAGAAATTGATGGTTATGTGAGATTTGGAAAAGATTATAAAAACAAAAGGCGAATAACTATTGAACCTGCAGATAAAAGCCTTGATTCTTTGGAGTATATGGTACCTAAGGGCAAGCATATTCCTGTGCAAGAGGGTGATTACATAAGAAGAGGTGAATATATAATGGATGGTAATCCGGCCCCTCATGACATTCTGACTATCATGGGTGTTGAAGCGTTAGCCGTTTATATGATTGACGAAGTTCAAGAGGTTTACCGATTACAGGGTGTCAAGATCAACGATAAACATATCGAAGTAATTGTACGACAAATGTTGCAAAAGTGGGAGATTAGTGATAGCGGAGGAACTACTTTACTTAAGGGCGAACAGGTTGATAAAGTAGAGTTTGATGAAGAAAATAAAAAGGCGTTAGAGAATGGAAGAGAACCAGCAAAAGGTGGGCCGGTTCTACTTGGAATTACTAAAGCAAGCTTACAAACTCGAAGTTTTATATCTGCTGCATCTTTTCAGGAGACAACAAGAGTTTTAACTGAGGCAGCTACCCAAGGGAAGCGTGACAGACTAATCGGTCTTAAAGAAAATGTGATAGTCGGACGATTGATACCAGCTGGAACAGGAGGTGCGACGAGGGAGACAAAGAGATTGGCAGCGGCCCGCGATGCTGAAATTTTGGCGGCAAGGACTGAAAATAATATAGAATTGGAGGAATTAGTTTCTCTTGATTCAGAATCTGAATAGCTGCAGCGAATACATGGAGTCGTAAGGCAATAGGCGAATTTCGAAGAAAAAACTGGAGAAAACAAGAAAATTTAGTTAAAAAATGCGTTAGCTGTTGACAATTAGCTCTATGCAGAATAGTTAACGGCTCGAATTATATGTAAAGTAAACAAATGCCAAAAATTGGCGGACATGATCCAAGCAGCGCTTCGATCCTCTGAAAAATGCCGGGCGGCGACCCGCGGTAAAGTAAGCCATTATGCCATTGGCAAAATGGTTAGGAAATGTTTTATAAGGTGCTTATGATATGCCAACCATACAACAGCTCATCAGGAAACCAAGAAAACCTCGGGTGACCCGCCAAAAGTCGATGCACCTGCAGGCTTGTCCTCAAAAAAGAGGTGTGTGCACACGGGTATATACAACAACACCAAAAAAGCCGAATTCAGCCATGAGGAAGGTAGCAAAAGTACGTCTTACCAATGGATTTGAAGTAATTTCTTATATCCCTGGAGAATCACATAACTTGCAGGAACATTCAGTTGTACTAATAAGGGGTGGCAGAGTAAAAGACTTACCGGGTGTCAGATATCATATCTTGCGTGGAGTGTTAGATACCCAAGGTGTGAAAGATAGACGGCAACGCCGTTCGAAATATGGTGCAAAAAGGCCAAAATAAGGAAAATTGAATGTCACGTCGTCATAGCGCAGAAAAGAGACAAATTTTACCCGATGCAAAGTTTGGAGATATGGTATTGACCAAGTTCATGAACAATCTGATGTACCATGGGAAAAAATCAGTGGCTGAAAATATTGTTTATGGGGCGTTAGATAGAGTTGAAGAAAAGATGAAGCGGCAGCCTGTCGAGGTATTTAGGGAAGCATTAGAAAATATAAAGCCCTCAGTAGAGGTTCGGTCTAGAAGAGTTGGTGGGGCAACTTATCAGGTGCCCGTCGAGGTAAGACCTGAAAGACGAGAAGCACTGGCAATTAGATGGCTGATAAGTGCTTCTAGGACGCGAAATGAAAAGACCATGGAGGAGCGCCTTGCGGGTGAATTGCTTGACGCAGTAAATTCTCGAGGCTCGGCGGTAAAAAAGCGGGAGGATACTCATAAAATGGCAGAAGCAAATAAGGCGTTTAGCCATTACAGATGGTAAAAATGGTATTGAAAGGTTTAGTATGGCACGAGAGTATTCTTTAGATCGTTACAGAAATTTTGGTATAATGGCGCATATCGACGCTGGTAAAACTACCTGCACCGAGCGAATTCTTTATTATACTGGTAAGTCACACAAAATTGGAGAAGTTCATGATGGCGCAGCCACAATGGACTGGATGGCTCAAGAGCAAGAGAGGGGTATAACGATTACCTCGGCAGCGACAACAACTTTTTGGGAGCGAACCATAAATGGGGTTGATGCTCTATCACCCAAGCATAGGTTCAATATAATAGATACGCCAGGGCACGTTGATTTTACAATTGAAGTAGAAAGGTCTTTGGCAGTGCTCGATGGGGCGGTATGTGTTTTAGATGCTAATGCCGGGGTTGAGCCACAAACGGAGACAGTATGGCGGCAGGCAGACAGGTACAAAGTTCCCAGAATTGTATTTGTAAACAAGATGGATAAAATAGGCGCTGATTTTAAAAATTGTGTGAACATGATAGCAGATCGGACTGGTGCTAGGCCATGCCCAGTTCAGATGCCGATCGGAGCCGAGACTGAGTTAGAAGGCGTGATTGATCTAATAACGATGAAAGAGTGGACTTGGAGAGGGGAAGATTTAGGAGCGACCTGGACCTGTCAGGATGTAAGAGACGACCTAAGGCAAACCGCTGAGGAAATGAGATCAGAAATGATCGAAATGGCTGTGGAAATGGATGATGAGGCGATGGAAGCCTATTTGGAAGGAAATGAGCCAGATGAAGCCAAATTGATAGAACTGATCAGAAAAGCAACGCTTTCAATGGCCTTTATTCCAGTACTATGCGGTTCAGCCTTTAAAAATAAGGGTGTGCAACCACTTTTAAATGCAGTAATTGATTTTTTGCCAGGGCCCCTTGATATACCGGCGTATATGGGGTTTCGTCCTGGTGATACTACTGAAACTCGAGACGTGTCGCGGTCTGCAAACGATGGGGAACCTTTCTCCGGTTTAGCATTTAAAATTATGAATGATCCGTTTGTAGGAACTTTAACTTTTACCAGGATTTATTCTGGTTCAGTTAAAAAAGGCGATAGCGTATTTAATTCTACCAAGGGCAAAAAAGAGAGAATTGGTCGAATGATGATGATGCACTCGAACAATAGGGATGAAATAGAAGAAGCATTTGCCGGCGATATAATTGCCTTGGCGGGGCTCAAAGACACTACAACAGGGGATACCATGTGCGACAACGGCAATCCAGTCGTTCTGGAAACTATGACGTTTCCAGACCCCGTAATTGAGATAGCGGTGGAACCAAAAACCAAAAATGATCAGGAAAAAATGTCACTTGGGCTTCAAAGGCTAGCCGCAGAGGATCCATCTTTTCGAGTGGAAACAGATTTAGAGTCTGGACAGACCATAATGCGAGGGATGGGAGAGCTTCATTTGGACATTTTGGTGGATAGATTAAAAAGGGAGTTTAAAGTAGAGGCAAATATTGGAGCCCCTCAAGTTGCATATAGAGAAACGATAAGTAATGAGGCAGATATTGATTACACTCATAAGAAACAGTCTGGTGGCTCAGGCCAATTTGCTAGAATAAAGTTGATAATATCGCCTACTGAACCGGGCGAAGGCTACTCTTTTGAAAGTAGGATAGTCGGAGGAGCTGTCCCCAAGGAATACATCCCTGGAGTTGAGAAAGGTATTCAGTCTGTTACAGATAGTGGCCCTTTAGCTGGGTTTCCGGTTATTGATTTTAAAGTGGCACTTGTCGACGGAGCTTATCACGATGTTGACTCAAGTGTTATGGCCTTCGAAATTGCAGCTCGTGGTGCAATGAGAGATGGATTGAAAAAGGCTGGAGCAAAATTATTAGAGCCAATAATGAAGGTAGAAGTAGTCACGCCTGAGGAATATACTGGTAACGTTATCGGAGACTTAACTTCGAGAAGAGGTATGGTTACAGGACAAGAGTCTCGTGGTAATGCTATAGTAGTAAATTCGTTTGTACCACTTGCCAATATGTTTGGCTATATAAACAATCTTCGATCAATGTCGTCAGGAAGAGCTAATTTTACCATGATTTTTGATCATTATGACTCAGTACCCTCTAATATTTCTGAAGAAATACAAGCAAAATTTGCGTGATTAAAATTTAAATAAGGAGACTACCATGGCGAAGGCAAAATTTGAACGTAACAAGCCACATGTGAATGTGGGAACTATTGGTCACGTAGATCATGGTAAGACCACT
>MDTA01206544.1_pt1 | contig 10612 bp, 8 predicted proteins | sample 811151 | NCBI WGS metagenome assembly MDTA01 (sample SAMN05326648, study PRJNA326480) | marine metagenome | isolation source: seawater | place: Indian Ocean: South | collected 2010 | reverse complement strand
TCAAATTCAATGTGTTGAATTCAAAAGTGAAAAAGGTAGTTGTTTCTTGCGCAAAGGCAGGAGCAGCTGCAAAGATAGTTGCATAATCCACTGACTTAAAGTGAGTGAAGATACAGAAGATTCCTAATGCAAGTCCAAAGTCTCCGATTCGGTTCACCAACATGGCTTGAATTGCACTTTTGTTGGCTTGCAAACTTGTAAACCAAAAGCTAATCAGAAGGTACGAACATAATCCAATCAGTTCCCAACCAAAGAAAAGCATCATAAGGTTATCTGCACAGACCATCACAAGCATCCCAAAGGTAAAGAGAGAGATGTATGCCATGAACCTGGGTAAATGAGGGTCTTCTGCCATATACTCTGTGGAATACAAGTGCACAAGGCTTGATACTGTGGTCACGACGCAAAGCATCACCACAGTCAGTGAATCAAACATGAACCCCCAAGAAAAGGAGAACATTTCACTATCAATCCAAGGAATCAAATCAATATACACAGGGCTTCCAGCTAGACCTACTTCATAGAGAGCAATCCAGCTTAAGAATGCGGCAGTTCCCACACATGCGGTGGGGATATATTTGGCTCCTTCACGTCCAATGAGACGTCCGAATAGTCCTGCTGAGATGGAACCAAACAGGGGTAAAAACACTAGTACCAAGTACATTCACGTTTTTGTTATCAAGAAAAGAAAGTATTAGGAACAAAAGATAATTAGGGACCAAGGTTTCACGCAGTAAGTGTAGAAACCCTGGGTATAAGTTTGACCCTTCAATCATCGTTTTCATCTCTAGATTCCTTTCTTATCCTTTTATATATATATTTGCGGGTTGGATTTCAACCCTCTGGAATCGAATGCGTGTTCAAACTCCAGTATTTTCCGGGAAGACGGGGATTCGAACCCCGGGTGCTTACGCACAACTGCTTTCAAAACAGCCGCTTTCGACCACTCAGCCATCTTCCCAATGTACAATGCAATATCTAAAACTGGGCCCCACATTTCAGAATAACATCTATTAAGCAGAGTCTCAGACCCTTAAGATGATATTGCAAGGGAGTGAAATCCCACGTTCATGATAAACATTGATATATATCTACAGGAAATGCTCTTTGCAACGGTTATACTTGACGTTCAAGTGCTGTTGCAATGAGCTGTGCAATTAAATAACTTGCTTCCAAGGAATTGTCGTTCCCTGGTATTGGATAATCAATCCCTGTAGGGTTGCAATCAGAATCTACAACAGCGATCACAGGAATGTTGCAACGGTTTGCTTCCTTGATGACGTTGTCGCTATGTTTTGCATGGAACAAGAAGATCATATCGGGCTTCTCATCCATCTCAATGATCCCATCAAAGGATTTCCGTAGCTTCTTGATCTTTCGAAGTTTTCTACCCTTTCCTAGGGTTCCTGATGAAACTTTCTGATGGAACATATCAATATAAGACCTCTGTACATCCCAGTTGGTAAGGAGCCCATTGGTCCATCGATTGACATAAAAATGACCTGTATCCAAAGCTAATTTCTTATTGATAGGTGCTAGATCAAGTTGCTTATTTGCGAATAAAATACTTCCTCCATTCCTTTGAACATTGGACATTACAGCCAACGTTTGCCTAAGAGCCACTACTGTGTTGTCTAGGTTGAGGATTGCTTGTCCGTTTCTTGACCCGTAGACATGAGGGTACATCTCAGGATGTGTGTTTTTCACAGGATGACCAAGATGAATACCTACGTCCAACAAGGTTTTCAAGTCTGGGTTTAGATTCATATGGTGTGCAATTATTTTTTCTTTCCATCTTTTCTTCGGATCACCTCATTTTCGAACAGAATTCCTTTTCCTTTGTAAGGTTCAGGAAAGCGGAGCTGTCTGATCTTGGCCGCAAAGATGGAAATGGCTTGTTTGTCAATACCACGAAGCAATAGTTTGGTGTTGGCCAGGGGCACTACTTCAACATCATTTGGGATAGTCAGTGTGACATCTTGACTGTACCCAAGTTTCAGTTGGAGTTTTTGGCCCGTAACCTTGGCACGGTATCCTACTCCTACAAGGTTCAACTGGAGTCCAAAACCAATGGATACCCCTTCCACGGCGTTCTTGAGAAGCGCTGCAGTGGTACCCCAATATGTTTTGGTGGGTTTGCTACGGTCTCCTTCCATTTTGGGGCGACAGTAGAGTAGGGATTCCTCTTGGTGTATTGAAAGGGCTTGATGCAAAGGGACGGTGAGTGTTCCCAAGGGCCCTTCCACAACAACCTGAGTAGTTGCATCTGCTCTTGCACGTACATTTGTACCTGTGCCCACAGAGACCTGTACTCCTGGAGGAATGTTTATTTTTTGACGTCCTATAAACGACATGGGTTTGCAAAAACTTTTATGTTATGGTATGGAATCCTGGGCAATGAATACGAACAGTGGATGCAAGCGGTATCTATAAGAGATAATAGTCGCCTATGGCTATATGTTTTACTTTAAACCAATATCCACAAGTCGATAAGATCTTTGGGCCTACGAAAAGGATCCATTTTCCATCATGGAAATTCCATCATGGACAGTGAAATATGGGGATTTCAAGTCTGAAAATATAAAGTTGCCAAAATAAATTTCTGGAAATAACTGACACGTTTTCGCACCTAAAATTTGTCAGTTATTTGGCTTTCCAAGGCACCTACCTTGGTATTTCATTGCACCCTGTTTTCAAGAGTTTTTCGGGCCTAAAAACGTAACCCCAGGATATTGTTCAATCCACTTAATAGATCCGATCTACTCGACTTCAATCAATGCTTGACCTCCCTGATTCTGAGAAATTGCTTCGGAACAAGATAGAACTCCTTTAGAAGTTGTAACCACCAGAATGGCAAAACTGTTCCTTCTTTGAAAGCGTCTTAAATCCTGAACACTAAAGTATACAGGACGACCAGGCATAGAGACTAGCTTAATCTTACGTACAACAGGTAATCCCTCTGAATACTTAAGAAATACTTCAACTTCAGAGCCATTCTCTAAGATGCGATACCCATAGATGAACCCTTCACGCCAGAGTACATTCAAAACAGATTGTCCTAACTTGGAGGCAAAGCAAATCACAGAAGATCTTTGACGTAGATGGCCATTGCGCAACCTCGTAGCCAGATCTCCTAGAGGACTCTGTTGAGGTGCACGTGTATTATACTTCATAATGATGATATGGTATATTCGTACCCAAATATAGGGTATGCGCTCAATGACTCTAGAACTCCTAAGCTCCAATGGTACAGCCCGAAGCGTTCTAGGACACGGAGTAGCATGTGCTGTTGTTGCTATTACAGTTACCAACTAGCCTTTTTCACTCCAGGGATGGCTCCATTGGAAGCGAGTTCTCGAAACTTAATTCTAGAGATTCGAAACGTTTTTGAAACTCCTCTAGAACGTCCGGTAAGGAGGCAACGGTTGGTCACACGGCACTTCACACTGTCGCGAGGCAATGCATTGAGTTTCCTTTGCAATGCTTGTCTCTCCTCCTGTGGAAGGTTTCTTTGAGAGAGCAACGTTTTCAATTCCTTTCTCCTCCCTGCATATTTCTCTACAAGAGCACGTCGTTTTCGATCACGAGCAATTAAATTTTTCATAATAATGATGATGTTGCGTTGGTTGTGTTGACATGCAACACATGACACGGGTATTGAAATAGGAAGTTCCTTTAACACAAATAGCCACTCTATTGAAGCGCTGTTTGGTGGATAATGCACTACAACAGTGCTTTGTTTCAGACGGAAAGGCCTACAACAATAAGAAGGATCATGGGATCCTATTCCACACTAGAAAAGAACCTTACCTTATTTCAAGACTCCTTGACTTCATTATCGGGAGTTACAACCCTAGGAAATTGGAGTCAAAGAGTTCAACCTAGTTTCCTAGGTATGTTTTGGAGCGACCGGGACTCGAACCCGGAATTTTCTGCGTGCAAAGCAGACGCCTTGCCAGTTTGGCCACCGCCCCTACAGGTACTCTTTCCCTCTTATACAAGATACAGAAATCTTCATGGAAATGAGAGAGTACCAATAATTCAATGGATGATGCTTACAAGCATATGGACAGTGCCATCTTGTGAGATAACACCAAGAATGGAGTGGGATATAAGAAGAACCCCACAAGGAACAACGTAGATGTTCCCAACACCAAGGACTGTTCACGTCCAATAGGAGCAAACAACGTCCATGACTTCATATTCTCGAAGTACATAATCTTGATGAATCGAATGTAATAAAACGCACCAATCACACTAGATAAAATTCCTAGGATTGCCAACATAAACATCTTCCCTTCCATTGCAGCAAAGAACACGTACATCTTTGCAGAGAATCCCGCCAAAGGAGGTACTCCTGCCATGGATAACATGATGCATGCAAATGAGATGGCCAACAGAGGGTTTGTATTAGATAACGATCCCAAATCTGTTAGATACACTGCACGTCCCGATGAATGACGTTCGGTGGAAAGTAAGAATGTCCAGGCTCCCAAGGTTGTTACGATATAGATCAAACTATATAACAACATTCCTTGAACTCCTTCGACTGTACCTGTAGCAAAACCAATCAGCAGGTAACCTACATGACCTACTGAACTGTAGGCCAAGAACCTCTTGATCTTCCTTTGTTGCAACGCTACGAATGCTGCTAGAACCATAGACCCTAAAGAACACAGCACAATGATCTGCTGCCATGAATCAATCAAATCATAGAAACTAAAATAGAAGATTCGTGTGAACAGTCCTAAAATGGCGATCTTTGGAACGACTGCGAAGAATGTAGACACAATAGTAGGTGCACCTTCGTACACATCAATGGCCCACATATGGAATGGTGCAGCACTTGCTTTGAATAACAAAGCGATGGCAATAAACACCACACCTACAACTAGACCAGTCGAAACCAAGTCAGGGGTATTGGATATTCCTGTCATAAGCTTTGCAAGCTCTTCAAATTGGGTGGTTCCAGTGAAACCATAGATCAACGATGAACCAAACAAGAGCAATCCTGAGGAGAAAGCTCCTAGGATGAAATATTTCAACCCTGCTTCGGTTGAGAAAGCAGAGTTTCTCTTGAATGCTGCAAGAACGTATAAGCTTAAACTTTGAAGCTCAATGGCTAGGTACATGGTAATCAAGTCGTATGAAGACACCAGTGCCATCATTCCTGCTAGAGCAAAAAGCAATAAAATACTATACTCATAAGCATGGATCCCTTCTTTCTTCACATATTGGAGAGAGACAGCAAGACAGCCTCCTGTAGATAGAAGAAGAACTCCTTTGACAAGGTTGGTGAACGGATCATGAATGACAGTGTTGCTAAAGACATTGGCATAAGGAACTGGTTGGTTGGCTACCAGAAGAAAGGTAAGTCCAATGGCCAGTACAGACAACCACATTGTCGGCTTTACCACATTGGGCAATCCCAATTCTTTCGATGTTGTCAGACCTACTCCAAAGAGTAACAACGTTGACGCTGATAACAATAGAAATACTTCAGGGAGAATAACTAACAAATGGTTCTCAAATAATGTCGTAACATTCATAAAAACTATAAATTATATGCATATAATTGAGGGAATTCCTATAAGGTCTCTCAGGGTTTGTTACCCTTTTCGTTTTAACACATGGTGTTCCTTATAGAGTGCGCCAATTCTTTGAAAACATAAAATTCTCTTGGTAAGCTTCCCTCTTATACCATGTGATATGGAATCGACGTCCTCATCATGGAGGAAGGAAGTTGTTGGGATTGAATGTTCAAGGAGGAGGTTTTAGGTCACTGGTTATAGACATAACCCAATGACGCTATGTTATCCCTATGTCCTTATATCCTTCCCCAAAGCTAATGGTATTAGAGAGAGAGCAGGAAGAAAGGTGTTGAACCATATACAATCTTCGTTCGAAGCTGGAACAGAGGATATCAACCCTTCCTATGTGTCAGACACGACCTACTCTCTTCCCAACATAAATATATATATTTATCAAAAGAATGGCCTTAACCAAGAGTCAATTATCAAAGAAAGTCAAGAACTTCACCATCAACTTTGGTCCACAGCACCCAGCTGCTCACGGAGTGCTGAGATTGGTACTAGAACTCGACGGAGAAGTCATTGAACGTGCAGATGCACACATTGGACTGCTGCACAGAGGTACTGAAAAATTGATTGAACACAAGACGTACCTGCAAGCTCTTCCTTATTTTGACAGGTTGGATTATGTGTCCATGATGACCCAAGAACATGCTTATTGTTTGGCTGTGGAGAAACTACTAAACTGTAGTGTGCCACGTCGTGCCAAGTATATCCGTGTACTGTTCTCGGAAATCACAAGGATCCTAAATCACCTACTTGCTGTAGGTTGCCACTCCATGGATGTAGGGGCTACAACCCCAATGCTTTGGTTTTTCGAAGAAAGAGAGAAACTTATGGAGTTCTATGAACGTGTATCCGGAGCTCGTATGCACGCTGCCTACTTCCGACCTGGAGGTGTAAGTCAAGACCTTCCACTGGGATTGCTAGAAGATATCTACACCTTTGCAGAACAATTCTCGACTCGAATCGATGAAGCCGAAGAGTTGCTAACTGATAATAGGATTTGGAAACAAAGACTAGTGGACATCGGAGTTGTTTCTGCCAAAGATGCCATGGATTGGAGTTTCTCAGGAGTAATGCTTCGAGGATCAGGAATTCTATGGGATCTGAGAAAAACTCAGCCTTATGAAGTATATGATGAACTGGACTTTGATATCCCTGTAGGAACCAATGGAGACTGTTATGACCGTTACCTCGTACGTGTGGAAGAAATGCGTCAGAGTCTACGAATCATTCTTCAGTGTCTGAATAACATGCCAGAAGGTCCTGTAAAAGTGGACGATCAGAAGATCACACCACCCAGCCGTGCTGCCATGAAACAATCCATGGAATCCCTTATCCACCATTTCAAACTATACAGTGAAGGAATGGTTGTTCCTGAAGGAGAAACCTATGCTGCCATCGAAGCTCCAAAAGGAGAATTCGGAGTATACTTGGTATCCAATGGAACTAACCGACCTTACAGATGCAAGATCCGAACACCAGGGCTCGCACATCTGCAAGGAATTGATTTCATGACCAAAGGACACAATCTCGCAGATGTAGTCACTGTCATTGGAACACAAGATATCGTCTTTGGAGAGATCGACCGATAAAGTCTTCCAACGATCCAACCATAGACCTATGAGATACCCAATCAAGCAAAGTCGGATTGAGGTGTGTTGAATAAAACATTGCCCAATCCGACCTAGCCTGGTTTCTTCTCATTCCATTTTATTTAATACTTATTATGAAAAAGTACACAACAAAAAGGCTGGATATCCAACATATCTTGGATTCCGCTTCTGTGTTCCTATTGGTCCAATACAATGATTTATCGTCTGTAGAGTGGAGAGTCCTACGAAGAAAACTATTAAGCTTGGGATGCTATGCTAAAGTGGTTCAAAACCGAAAAGCTTCCAAAGTACTTCAGGAAACAAAGTATATCCATCTTGGTGAAGCGCTTCAAGGTCCTACATGCTTTGTTTACAACACTCGAGCAGGTGAGGAATCCTTCGATCTCAAGAAACTTTATACGTTCTTGGAGGAACAAACCAAGCTTACTTTAATTGCAGGGTGCATTGATGATGCTCTTGTCTCCAAAGAAGGAATTGTTTCCATAAGTAAACTGCCCAAGAAGCAGGAACTCCATGGTCAAATCCTTGCCCAATTGTCAAGCAGGGGGAGTCATATTGCAAGTTTGCTAGATGGCCAAAGAGGAGTGCTATTAAACGTTCTAGATCGTTCCTTACAAAAGCCAATGCACATTCTACAAGCCATCACTTAGATTTTGGTCTTGGATGTTACACGAAGCAAAGATTCTCGAATTCCCGATCTTCCATTATCCATAGCCTTGCTCCCCGGAGCTCAGGATAAGTTTCTTGAAAACAAGCTTAAAATGGTCCAAGAAGGGGCAAAACCGGGGTACAACGGAATACCAAGGTAGGTACCTTGCAACGTAAAATAACTGACACGTTTTTGCACCTAAAAATTGTCAGTTATTACCAGAAAAAATTTTCAGCAACTTTATATTTCAATATGAAAAAACATCAACCACGTCTAAAGGCTTCGCGCCAGGCTGGCTTCTTTCTATGGGGAACCCCAGAAGGAAAGCAGTTGAACAAACGCAAATGGAGCCGTTTCCTCAAACAAAATCAAGAAAATTCGAGTCCTACCTTCACTCCATTGAATTCCAACAAGACAAAAAGTGATTTATTACCCTTACGTCGTTTGTATGGAATGCGCCTAAGGGCCAAACAAACCCTTAAAGCGTTTTATGGTGGAATCGGAGAAAAACAATTTAAGAAGCTCTACAACCAGTCCAACTTCAAATCTTTGCAGTCAAAACGCCACCTTGTCCAGTTGCTGGAGTCGCGCTTTGATGCAACCATCTACCGTTTGGGCTTTGCCAAGAGCATTTTTGAAGCCAAGCAACTTATCCGTCATGGAGCATTTTCACGCAATGGAAGAGTTCACCGTACCAAATCCACTATGTTAGTTGCACAAGACTTGATTGAAGTGAATACGTCTTATCGTTCGAAAGTAGCCTCCACTGTTAAAGAGTTGCAAGGAAAAGGTTTTCCCTATCCCGCAAGCCATATGGTAGTGGATTATGAGACCCTTTCTGCTATTTATACAGGTGATGTGCCTTTAACCGAAGTGCAGTACCATGGAGCAATCAACTTCAAGAATATTAAGGAGTTTTATATCTAGAATATAGAAGGCTCTACTCTTGTATTTCATTGGGGTTCAAGATTAATAAAGGGGCGCATGATATAGTAGGCATGTCCTATGGATATCCCTTGCGAACCCTTATAAGAATACAACATTAGTATAAGGGGCGTAAATGCAGCCCCCTTAGCATAAGCAATCCGGGAATTGACATAAACATACCCCATTCTATGAAGCATCACGTGTATCCATACGAAGTAAGAATGATTCAAACTTACCAAAGAACGGAATGATCACAATGAAGAATAAGAAATAGAACACAGTTGCGACTTGACCAATGGTAATAAAAGGCTCCTCAACAACTTGCTGTCCAATCCACATCAATACAATGAAATCCACTACGAAAAGCCAGAAAAGCTTTCTATAAAGTGGACGGAATGCTGATGAACGAATCTCCGAGCTTTGAGTAAATGGAATGGTTGCTAAAATAATAATGGCTCCTCCCATAGTAAGAACTCCCAACAATTTGTCTGGAATTGAACGAAGAATCGCATAGAAAGGTAGTAAATACCACTCCGGAACAATGTGTGCAGGGGTTACCAAAGGGTTCGCCTGAATATAGTTATCAGGGTGACCTAGTGTATTTGGATAAAAGAATACCATCACACTGAAGAACACACTAAACGAAAGGAATACAAACAAATCTTTTACGTACAGGTACGGATAAAAAGGTAGTTTGTCCACGGTTGTGTCGACTCCCAATGGGTTATTGTTCCCTGTTTGGTGAAGAAGTACCAAGTGAGCAATCACAAGTCCTGCGATCACAAAGGGTAGTAAGTAATGCAGTGAAAAGAAACGGTTCAAGGTGGCATTATCTACACTGAAACCTCCCCATAACCACTCCACAATCGGAGGCCCTACAAAAGGCACGGCGGATACAAGGTTGGTAATCACGGTAGCTCCCCAGAAACTCATTTGTCCCCAAGGAAGTACATATCCTAGGAATGCAGTTAAGACCATCAAGAAGAAGATGGCTACTCCTGAGCACCATAAATGCTCTCTAGGGTGAGTGTACGATCCGTAATATAGGTTCTTAAATAAGTGTACATAAACCGTAATAAAGAACATAGATGCACCATTGGCGTGGATGTAACGGATAAGCCATCCATTGTTGACATCACGCATAATATGTTCCACACTAGCAAACGCAAGGTCTACATGTGGCGTATAGTGCATTGCAAGGAAAATACCAGTAATGATTTGGATTCCAAGGCAAAGACCAGCGGTACTTCCAATTCCCCACAAGTATCCCAAGTTGGTAGGACTAGGATAATCTACAATGTGAGCGGAAAGGATGTCCAATCCTGGTGCTTTCGACCATCGAGTTCTCATGATTTTGTTTTTAAGAATTGATATATGTTTGATATAAAAGGGCTCCTGGCACATATAAAGCCAACGAGGCCCAGTCTAGTACTAGGCAGCATCTCAAGGTACCACCATTGGGCAGCGCCACGATGCGTCACACGGCATTCGATGGAACCTAGCACTAGACTAGTTCAGCCCAGTATGGCACAGATCTAGTTGAGATTGTAATGTTTTCAAGATGCATATTAGTGCTCCATAGATCCTAGGACCTTATACGGAAGGTGCACTGTCCAATGCTTCAGGTTGATAACCAACAACCTCAGGTTTATTAGATTGATCCCATTGGCTACTGAAGTCAAATGACCGATACTCTTGAGCCAATTCCACATCTTCGGTAACCAAACGCTTCTCCGCCTCATCGTAACGAATCTCAGTAAATCCTGTCAAAGGGAAGTCCTTGCGAAGAGGGTGACCATGGAACCCATAGTCCGTGAGTAAACGGC
>MDTA01167668.1_pt1 | contig 10612 bp, 7 predicted proteins | sample 811151 | NCBI WGS metagenome assembly MDTA01 (sample SAMN05326648, study PRJNA326480) | marine metagenome | isolation source: seawater | place: Indian Ocean: South | collected 2010 | reverse complement strand
CTTTAAGGCCGTCTCAAGAGGGTCAATCAATATTAAGCCATCAGAGTTGACTGGAACTCTGAACGCCTTTCTTACCCCAGATAAAACAGAGTGATGTTCCGTCGCTGGGGCAAAGCAGATTTTTCTTTCTGTACCGTTTAAAGCAAGATTATTAGACTCTGTCCCACCACTGGTAAAAACGACCTCAGATGGCGCCGCACCAACTAGATTTGCGACATTCTCCCGAGCATTCTCAACGGTCGTCCGAGCTTGTCTCCCGAAGTAATGGATCGAAGATGCATTACCGTTTAAGAGCAGGGAGGTATTCACCGCTATTAAGGCGTCGCCAAGCACTGGGGTAGTGGCATTATGGTCCAAATAGATATTTTCTAACATTGTTTGCTCTCAGCCCATTATTAGGAGAATATTGTCAAGTAACCAAATTGTGTAGATTGATATTTTCTTGCTGAATTCGGCGAAAAACTTGGCCTCCCGACCCTAAAATTCTCTTTTCTAATATGTCGCTCAGCGATACAGAGTTCAAATACAAGTGTATGTGATTTGTCAGTTCTGCCCAAAGGTCATGGGTCAAGCACCTTGATTTATCCACATTACATCCATTAGGAGATCCGTACGCACATCGCGTAGCTTGGATAGGTTCATCAACAGCTACAATTATATCGCCAATCCGAGTCTGGTCGGGATCTTTGGCAACAATATATCCGCCTCTTGGGCCCCTAATACTTTTTACTAAACCTTTTTTTCTTAATTTCCCGAATAGTTGCTCCAAATATGAAAACGGTATGTTTTGCCTTTCCGCTATTTGCGATAACGGGATGGGGAGGTGCCTAGACGACTGAGCCGCCAGATCGACCATAGCCATAACCGCATAACGCCCTCGTGTACTTAATTTCATATATATTCCCTCCTCAGATTAAATTCCAACCACAAAAAAGTTCAAAACTTTCTTGCTTGGAACATTCACTCAAGGTTTACTCTTAACGCTTACCGCCGCTTAACCGTTTACTAAGACTTGAATTTTTACCGACTTGCCCCTCATCCCTCAATTGCTTTTTATCTAAATTTTCGAGCTCATCAACGCGATTTATCAGCGCCTTTATCTCTTCTCTCAAACCTTCTATTGATAAAAGTATAGGATCCGGTTGCCCCTCGGTAGTTGTGGCATACGCCCAAAAATCTCCAATCTCAGACTTATTCTTTGGCATAATCGCTCTTGCAGGAATTCCGACCGCAGTCACTCCAGCTGGCACATCTTTGCTAACCACAGCATTTGAACCAACTTTTGCATTTTCACCAACCAAAACTGGCCCTAATATTTGCGCTCCAGAACCAACAATTACTCCATTTCCAAGAGTCGGATGCCGCTTTACTCCAACTTGTTCATGAGCGTTCACCGCTGGGGAAACCCCACCTAGCGTTACATCGTGGTATAGAGTGACATCATCTCCTATTTCAGAAGTTTCACCTACAACCACTCCCATCCCGTGATCTATAACAAATCTGCGCCCAATAATAGCGCCTGGATGAATTTCAATACCCGTAAACCATCGACCAACCTGAGAGATCATTCGCCCAAGAAAGTGCATCCCCAACTTCCACAAATAATGGCTAAGTCGATAAAATAGCAACGCATGAAAACCTGGGTACAAAAAAACTATCTCCAAAGATGAACTTGCTGCTGGATCACGAACTTTATAGGCTTCAATATCTTCCTGAAGGCCTTGAAAAAACATTAATAATATCCAATCCTGTAACTTTGTTACTTGAATGATACGCGGTTTCACGTTACTCATTCAGGCCGTTTACTTGCTGAATGATGCTCAAAAAAATTATACCTGATCAAATTAGTCAGGTATTCAGCATAAAGATATTGTTTTTTTTAAATAAATCAAGTCTGATAACTTGATCAAACAGCAGAACTTGTAAATCTTCCAAAAGGGGTAATGAGTAAAATATGCCAGAAGTAATTTTTAATGGAACAGATGGGCGGTTAGAAGGTCGCTATTATCATAATGAAACTGAAAATGCTCCTATTGCACTTCTTCTCCACCCCCACCCTCGACATGGGGGCACCATGAATAACAAAGTTGTGGTTACCTTATACCAGAGTTTCATAAAGCGGGGTTTTTCAACACTGCGTTTTAATTTTAGAGGCGTAGGACGATCTCAGGGTGCGTTTGATGATGGACCGGGAGAATTAAGCGATGCAGCTTCTGCGCTTGATTGGGCTCAAACTTATAACCCAAATGCACAAACTTGTTGGATTGCAGGATTTTCTTTTGGAGCTTGGGTGGCAATGCAATTGATGATGAGAAGACCTGAAATTACTGGATTTATCTCCATTGCACCTCCTGCTGATAGTCAAGACTTCTCCTTTCTTGCGCCTTGCCCAGCATCTGGAATGATATTGCACGGTGACAATGATGAAATGGTTCCAATTGCTTCTGTGGATCGTTTGGCACAAAAATTAAAAAAACAAAAAAATATTTCTATTGATTTTCGCCCTCTAAAAAATTGCGATCACTTCTTTCAGGATCATATAAAAGAAATGAACCAACATATAGAGGATTATCTTGACAAAAATTTAGTTCTCAATACCTGACTCTCACCTTGAAACTCCTCTCGGATAATGGGTTTGACCTCCAGTTGATTCCACCCGAACGCCAGTCGTCTCTGGATAGCTTAAAGGAAGGTTTAAAATACTCCTAACAGCAAGAAATGCAAACGCCTGAGCCTCTAACCCGTCTCCATCCCAACCTACAATTTCCACTGGTTCTGCCCTTACACCTAAAAAATTGTTTAAGGCTCTAAGAATTTCGTTATTTAACCTTCCCCCGCCTGAAACAAGCCATCTCATAGGCAATGCCGAAAAAAACTTTCGACTTTCCGCTACACTTGCTGCTGTAAACGCCGTAAGAGTAGCTGCTCCATCCTCGAGGCTGAGAGCACGGAGAGGCGAAAGTGAAAAATAGTCCCTATCCAGCGATTTTGGATATTTTCTATTAAAATAGGAGTCTTCCATTAATTCTCCTAATATTTTTTTATTTACCTTTCCTTTTTGGGCTAATCGCCCCCCCTTATCCATATTTCCCCTCCCATGGTCTGCAATCCAGTCATCAATTAATGCGTTTCCTGGACCTGTATCAAACGCAATAAAATGATTGTTGGGTCCGATCCATGTCACATTAGCGACCCCTCCCAAATTTAAAATTGCCAGCGGTTTTTCTAATTCCTTGGCAAGAGCAAAATGGAATACGGGAGCTAAGGGCGCACCCTCGCCGCCCTTCAGCACATCTGTCGTTCTAAAGTCGTTTACAACACAAACGCCTAAAATATCTGCCAATAATTCGCCGTTCCCTATTTGGCAGGTACTTTTTTCTGAGGGATTATGAAAGATAGTTTGTCCATGAAAGCCAACGACATCTAACTGTGAAATCTTTAATCCTGCTAATTTAATAATTGAATAAACTGCATCCGCATGCCTCAAGGTCAGTTCCTCTTCAACTTTTTTGTCTAAAGGGGCAGTTTGGCCAAACATGCCTCTTAGAGATCGTCGGAAAGAGCTTGGATACGGGATACTGGTAGTTGGCCCGGTTTGAAAAATATTTTCACCATCCGTCTCTAAAACAGCAGCATCAATCCCATCTAAGGAAGTTCCGCTCATCAGGCCTACAGAGATCAAAAATAAATTTCCTTTTTAACAATTGTTACGTTTTTTAATTTCATTTTTTTTTATTCTTAAAATCTTGGCATTGCACAATGCTAAAATATTTATCATAAACAATAACTAAACAATCTGGGGGAGCCATGCCACAATTTAAATCCAGTTTTTTAATTAACGCGCAGCAAAGAGGTTTCATTTATCAATGCACAGACTTAGTTAATCTAGACAAGCTTCTTTGTGAAAAATCTGTATCCGCTTACATCGGTTTTGATTGCACAGCGCCCAGTCTTCATGCTGGTAGTTTAATATCTATAATGCTTCTCAGATTACTTCAAGCTTGCGGGCACAAGCCTATAATTCTGATGGGAGGTGGCACTACAAAAATCGGGGATCCCTCTGGAAAAGAAGAGTCAAGAAAATTAATCGATCAGCGGACAATTAATAAAAATATGAGAGATATTAAAAAAAATTTTTCGAGCTTCCTCAAATTTGGAGATGGACCGACTGACGCTACTATAATTAATAATGCTGACTGGTTAGATAAACTTAAGTATATCCCATTCCTAAGAGACTACGGACAACATTTCTCCATCAACCGTATGATCAATTTTGACTCTGTTAAGTTGCGCTTAAAAAGGCAACAAGCACTTAGCTTTTTGGAATTTAATTATATGATATTTCAAGCCTATGATTTTTTAGAACTTTCAAGAAGAATGGATTGTCAGCTTCAAATGGGGGGGTCCGACCAATGGGGGAACATTGTCAATGGAATTGAACTGAGCCGTCGCATTGATAACCGAGAAATATTTGGCTTGACCACCCCTTTGCTCACTAGCGCCTCTGGGGTAAAAATGGGCAAAACTGCTGCTGGAGCTATTTGGCTAAATAAGGAACTTTTTTCATCATTCGACTACTGGCAATATTGGAGAAACGCTGAGGATAAAGATGTTTTTAAATTTTTTAAGCTTTTTACTGATCTATCATTAGAAAAGATTGAAGAAATTGAGAAAGACTCTTTGATATCGATAAATGATGCAAAAAAGCTCCTCGCTACGGAAATCACAAAACTTTGCCATGGTGAGAAAGAAGCACAAGCTTGCAAATTATCTGCAGAGTCTATATTTGAAGAAGAAGGTAATGTCTCTAAGTTGCCCAGAGTTACTTTTTCAAAGAATAGATTAAAAAAAGGTGTTCCAGCTTTTCTTCTTTTCAAAGAGGTTGGGTTAGTTAGCTCGGGCGCTGAGGCTCGAAGACTGATAAAAGGTGGTGGCGGAAAGATCAATGATCAGTTAATTAATGAAGAGACCCAGTTAATAACTATAGCTGCTCTCGATACAGATGGCTTTCTAAAGCTATCAGCTGGGAAAAAAAGGCATTTATTAATTGAATTAAATTAGAGCTATCATTGTATTTGTCTTATCTGATCCTTTTCAAAGCCCTCAAAAACTCCAAAGACTTTTCTCAAGAATCCGGGCGTCAATGCTGATAAGGGATTAACAAGGACCTTAGGATCTTCCATATCTCCACTAAGCTTATAGTTTGCCGCAAAAACACCTCCACCTTTTTCTCCTCCTGTAAACAGCGAACCTACGAGGGGAATGTGGCCAAAGACTGAGTTTAAAGCATAGGCTGGTACAATAGTTCCCTCTAAATTTATTGTATCAGTGTGTTTAAAAATTTGCCCCGAAGCAGTGAAGCCCAAAGATGGTCCACTAGCACGAGCTTCTCGTAACGATAAAATTCCTTTATGTAAATCAAATGGAAACTCTAATGTTTGAAAAGCTAGCCCTTCTCCTTCAAGTGCCTCCAATATACCTGTAAGAGCCAAAATGCTTAACAAATGAGTCAAAATTGGGGCATTCTCTACCCGAAAGCCTTTTACGTTTACATCTCCAGAGAGAGGCTCACCCTCAACGCTATCATCATAAATACCCGTAATGCTGAGCTCCCCACCAAGCATATTATCGTATAAGTCAAAGAATCGGAAAACTCCTCCCGCATTATTAGACTTTATAATGAGTGATCTTTTTTTATTGTTCTTTGGTTCAATATCTAATTTTAGATTCGTATTTTGGTCAATATTTGTCCTCAATCTAACTTGGTGCCAAATATTTTCTTTATTTACGAGCAAACCAGACACATTGAGCAAAAAATCTTTGTTACCAAGCCAAACTCTATCGAGGTTAAGCGAGAGGGACAAATTTGGTAATTCAAAATCAGCATCCTCTTCGTTTGAGGATGGTGCTAAAAAATTCTCCCAAAATTTACTTAAATCAAAATCTTCCCCTTTAACTTCAATTATCCACTCATTTCCATTTGACAGACTAACACTCCCAGCCAATTTCGACCGCCCAAATTCTAAATGCTTAAATTCAATTTTTTTAAGACTTCGTCCTTTGTCCACTAGATGAATGGTTCCTGTAGCCTCCAAATCAGCTGCTTGGACCTTGAATTCTGAAATCCCTATGTCACCCCTCTCGCGACTAAAGGAAATCTTGGCAGAGGCCTGTGTCCCTATCCCCTTCATCCAGCCGACTTGGGGTAAAGAAATTTTAGAATTTTTGAGGTTTGCCGCAATTATTACCTGTTGCACCTCTTTCCTATTCTCTCTCGCCTGAATATTAAGTTCGAGTCCTCCCTCGAGATAATTTGAAAAATCAAAGCCGGAAAACAAATTATGTCCCCTAATCTGGGACACATCATCAACCTGCATCGACAGATTATATTGGCTAACGAAAGGAGCGCTATCAGAAAAATTTTCTGCCCAATTTAGACTTATTGGGATGGTATCGATTTCAAAATCACCGACTAATTTCAAACCTTTGTTGTCTAGTACTAAATTTGCAACCTTTGCTGTAACTAGGTATTTATCCAAAAAATTAGAAATCACAATTTTATCTAATTTTGAAGTTGCCGCAAATTTTATTTGGCCTAAACCTCCGTGGTTATTCAGTGGTAGCGAGAGCAAAATATTTGTCTCAGCATGGCCACTGAGCTCCTTAGTGTCAAAATAAGACTCTAAATTAACTTGAATATCGCTCTTCGACAAATACTCAAGCTGCTTACTCAAATTACTTTTAATTTTGAGATCAGCCTCAACAATTTGGTTTTTACTACTCAGTTGTCGCACCGAAATTTTGCTCCCTTGAATCTCAAGGCCCTTAGATTTCCCAGAAATAAGGCTCGCCGTAAAATTTTCGGAGCTAAAGTTCAAATTAGCATCAACGTCATGCACTTTAGGCATACTAGAGACATATTGAAAATTAGCACCAACGATTTTTGCCGAACCAGTTAGTATGGCAAAATCAATTCCGGTATCTTCCTCGAAAGAGAAACGTGTCTTTAGCCTAAGGTTATTTATCACGCCCTCCGAAATATTTGAGAGAACCCATAGCCTTACCGGTCGGCTAACTTCCTCAGGCCAATATTTGTTTAGTTCATTTACATTAAACGCAGCGACACCTAAATTGAGCTCTCCATTCAGGTTAACTCTATCGTGAAATCCAGACACAATTCCGCTCAGAGAAATTCTAGGGCCTTGCAGGTTTACGCCAAGATTGCCAATCTCAAGGAGTCCTTGCTCTCCATCATAACTTGCACTCATATGTAGATTTTTAATGGGAAATTTGTGATTCGATGATTTGGTCAACCTCACCTCAGTCTTTTCAGGAAAATTTATTTCAAGACTCTTCACATTTGTAACTTTAGTGTCCTGAGTAAATGAACCCAAAAGCCTAACGCTACTTACCTCCGTAGGGTCACTAATTAAAGTAGGTAGGGTTATAACGCCCTTACCACCTACCAGGTTAAATTTAATCGAGGCAAATTTGTTTTCTAGAGGAATAGATAAAGAGATGCTCCCCGAAAATGGTAAATCAAAAAATTCAAGTGGACCTAATTCTTCAATCAAAGACGCTAAAGGCCCCACACGCATTTGATCAAAGTCTGCTTCAAGACTTATTTCTTTAGAGAGTGTATTATAATCAGCATCCAATTCAAGAGTTGAGGACGCCTCTCCATTTATTTGAGACAGAAGTATTTTTCCAGAAATACCCTCGGCATCCCTTTGTAACTTAATATTTGACTCTGTTTTTAATGCAGATTTAGTGAAATAATTGTTTTCTATTTCAACCTTTAGGTTCTCTAGTTCGATATCTTTTAGATATTTTAATTTACCCTCATTACTCAAATTTAGAAATAATCTGTAAAATTCTGACGTATTAGGTTTTGTTTCATGATTATTTTTAATTAAGACCCTAGCCCCTAGAGCTCTAATAGAGGTGGGCGCAATTTCACCACGAAAGAGGATATTTTTATCAATATAGATATTAAGAACTGGAATATCACCACTTATGTCATTTTTTTGATCTTTAAATTTAATACCCTCTACAAAAAATGCGATTGGCTTTTTCCATCCTTCCCAACTCACAAGAACATTGTTCACTTGAATCTCAGATGTTATTTTTTTCTTTAGAGATTCCTCTATCAAAGTGTTTATCACTGGCACAGATATGGGACCCTTCGATAATTCCCAGAAAATTATAACACAAATTATAAAAAAGCTGGCGACTAGGACCCGGAATAAATTCGCTAAAATTTTAAAAAATAACCTAATTATCATCTCCTAAAAAATCTTTCCTAATCGCTGAAATTGAAAAAAAACCTAAATTTTATAAACAGTGAATTCAATATCTGATACAAAAACTTCAATTCCACAACATCTTGCTTATACTAGCTTAGAGGTGTAAAAGGCCAGACGCTGAAGAAAAAAACTGTTCTAAGAGATAACCGCATGCGAAGTGAAACTGAAACAATCGTCGCCCAAATAAAGCAGTCATTAGAACTGCTTAGGAGGCATCTTTGACTACGAAACAGCTCTATCTAGATTAGAAGAACTTAAATCCCTCTCAGTTACACCTGACCTTTGGAATAATCGGGAATACGCCGAAACCATCATGCGTGAATTAAATCAGCTAGATGCTGAGGTAAAAGAAATAGACGAATTCAGTCAATTACTTGAGGACAATATTGAACTTATTGTTTTAGGCGAATCAGAAAATGATTTAGAAATTATTCAAGATGCCGAGCAAAGCCTGGACCAATTAAAAGCTACTCTGAGCACAGCTGAAATTAAGACTCTTCTATCTGGAGAAGCCGATGGTAATGATTGTTATTTAGAGGTTCATGCCGGAGCCGGCGGCACTGAGGCTCAAGATTGGGCAGAGATGCTAATCAGAATGTATTGCCGATGGGCAGACTCGAAGAATTTTCAGATAAAATGGCTTGAAGAAGGCCCCGGAGAAGAGGCGGGGCTGAAGTCAGCTACTCTAAAAATATCTGGCAAGAACGCTTACGGATTGCTTAAAACTGAGTCTGGTGTTCATAGATTAGTTAGGATTTCTCCATATGACTCATCCTCTAGGCGACACACAAGTTTTTCCTCTGTTTGGGTTTTCCCTCAGGTAGACGAGAATATTGAGATAACTATCGATGAGAAAGATCTCAGAATTGATACTTACAGAGCTTCAGGTGCTGGTGGCCAACATGTTAATAAAACAGATAGCGCGGTTAGGGTTACTCATCTCCCTACTGGGATTGTTGTACAATGTCAAAATGATCGATCTCAACATAAAAATAGGTCCTCTGCTATGAATATGCTAAAATCTCGTTTATATGAGGTTGAACTCCAACGGCGAGAGGAAAAAACTCAGGCTGAGCATGACGCAAAGACTGATATTGGCTGGGGTCATCAAATTAGGTCTTATGTCCTACAACCCTATCAATTAGTAAAAGATTTGAGAACTAATTTAGAAACATCAAATACACAAGGCGTTTTAAATGGGGATTTGGATAATTTTATTGAGGCAGCGCTTGCAAATAAAATTGGTGGGGGAAATCAGTAATACATAGATGTGTATGTCAATATAAACTGCCTGTTCCTGATTTTGGTACAATAACTCCTGCTCCCGATGGTGACCAACTTTCTCCCTCTAATATTTCTGATTGACCAGTCGGCTCCGTTCCAGGCTTAAATGCCTCTAAAATAATGTCATTATCCTCTGGCTTTGCTAATCTACCTGTCCTGGCATTTACTCTCACCAATCTTACACCTGAAGGTATTCTGAACGGAATGGCTGGTTTATTTTTAAGTGCCCGTGACATAAAATCACGAAAAATTGGCGCAGCGACACTGGATCCTGTTTCTCGTTTTCCTAGAGGCATTGGATTATCAAAGCCTACATAGACTCCAACAGCTAAGTCTGGTGAAAAACCTATGAACCAGGTATCACGCTCTTGATTGGTGGTCCCCGTCTTTCCAGCTAAAGGCTTTCCAACCGATTTAACCTTTTTTCCAGTACCCCTCTCCACCGCTCCCTCGAGCATTGAAACCACTTGGTATGCACTTACTGCATCCGTAATTTGTTGTCTCACGTCAGGAAGGTGCGGCACAAGATTATTTCTCCAAGACTCAACTTTGCATCCCTCGCAAGGTCTTTTGTCATGCTTAAATACGGTCAGGCCATGCCTATTTTGAATTCGGTCAATAAAAGTTGGTTTAATTTTTTTACCACCATTAACTAACATGGCGTAAGCATTTGTAATTTTCATTAATGTAGTTTCGGTGGCTCCCAGTGAAGCTGCTAGAGTCCGCGGCAAATTTCCGGCTATACCAAAGACATTTGCTGTTTCTGCAATTCTATCCATGCCAATAGCCTGAGCGAGTCGTACAGTCATCAAATTTTTTGACTTTTCTATGCCTAAACGCATCGTCGAAGGGCCATAAAATTTCTTAGTGTAATTGGCAGGCCTCCATTTAGGTAATCCGGGACCCTGGTCGATAACAAATGGGGCATCTAAAATTAGAGTCGAAGGAGTTTTTCCTGCTTTTATTGCTGCTAAATACACAAATGGCTTGAATGCAGAGCCCGGTTGTCTCTGAGCTTGGGT
>MDTA01150540.1_pt1 | contig 10612 bp, 11 predicted proteins | sample 811151 | NCBI WGS metagenome assembly MDTA01 (sample SAMN05326648, study PRJNA326480) | marine metagenome | isolation source: seawater | place: Indian Ocean: South | collected 2010 | reverse complement strand
TCTAATAAGTGGGTGATTTTCAATAGATTAGATTACAATATAAATGATATTGTCCCTGTTTTGATTACAAAATCCAAAGGTATAACTTTGTATGGTGAAATAATAAAAAAAGTAAAGGCGGCCTAATGAACTTAATCAAAATCTTTTTATTAATAATTTTTAACCTTATCATTATTGTTTTTATGACACAGAATTCTAATGAAAAAGTCGACATCTTTTTTTTTAACTACAGTTTGAGCGATGCCTACCTAAATGTTGTTTTGTTGTTTAATATGCTATTTGGTGTTGCAGCTGGATTTTTAGCATCTGTTTTTATAATTATTTCTAATAAGTCTCAAATCAAAGTTTTAAATAATAAAAACAGAATACTGACAGATGAGTTAAATGATTTAAGAAATGTTGCAATAGATGAAGGTGTTTACGAGACTAATGATGAAGAGGATTATTGATATTGGACTCTATTTACATTGTTGTATTAATTGCTATCACGTTTAGTATAGCGATTTTAACATACTATCAATACAAAAAGCCTTCAAACAAAAAAAGAACAGATACTATATATATGGAAGCATTAAATGCTATGCTTCTTTCTGACAAAAGAAAAGCAATTAACCTTTTAAGCAATCTTGTAAAGAATGATTCTGAACATGTTAGTGCATATTTACAATTGGGAAATCTTCTTAGGCATGAAGATACGGATCGAGCTATAAAGATTCATCAAATGCTTACTGTGAGACATAATTTAGATTTGGAAACTAAAATTGAAATTTTTAAATCATTAGCTCTTGATTATAAAAAAAATAATGATATACAAAAATCTAAAATAGAGGCTGAAAAGATATGTGAACTTGATAAAACTAATTTATGGGCAAATGTATTTTTATTATCCTTAGCGGAGGAGGTTGAGGACTGGGATTATGCGGAGAAAAAAGCAAGAGATTTAAAAAAGATTAAAGGGTTTGAAGGTGAGATTAATTTATCAAAATATACTTTACAAAAAGGCATAATGCATTTAGAGAAAAATAATTTGTTAGATTCAGAAAGACTATTTAGAAAAGCAATGAGTGAATCACCTGAATTTGCGATGCCATATAAATATTTAGGTGATGTTAAGTACTCTAATAGAGATTTAGTAAAAGCAGTTGAGTATTGGGAAAAATATATGGAATTGTCACCTGATGAATCGCATGTAGTTTTTGATAGCATAGAGACTGCTCTTTTCGATTTAGGAAGATATAGTGAAGTCGAAAAATTTTACAGAAAAGTTCTTGAAAATAATTCAAAAGATTTAAATGCTGGATTGAGGCTGGCAAATGTACTGAATGAAAAAGGTGAAAATAAAGCAGCAATAAATCTAATAGATTCTTTCATCTTGGAAGAAGATCCTTCCATACATGTTATGTTGATGAAATTAAAATTATCTTTATCTACTAAAACACCTGCTGAACTAGGGCATTATATTGATAACATTTTAAAAATCGTAAAAAATTAAAATGAAAAACATTATTTTCTTAGTCTCTGTTTTTTCAAATTTATTTTCTCAAAATGTTGATTTATATTTTTCTCTCATTGATGAGGGTGAATTAGATGGGGTAAAAGAAAATTTACCTGAATTATTGTCAAAGTACCCAAATGATCCCGGTGTGCTTTTTTTGAAAGCTGTTTTAACTGATGATGGCGAATCCGCTTTGAAACAATATAAATATATTTTAAAAAGTTTCCCCAAATCAACTTATGCTCCAAAATCTGCTATGAAAATAGGAGAATATTTCTATGCTAGGGGTTTATATACTCAATCTGCAAACCTGTTAAAGAACATACCATTGAATTACCCTAGGTTTCCACATATGCAGAGGCTAACGGATTTAATGATTAATAGTTTCAATGCAATAGGCGAAGCTGATTCTGCAAAATATTATGCTTTGATTATTAAAAGTATGTTTCCAAAAGTAGAAACCAATATAGAAGATAAAAGTAATAAACTATCACAAGTTTTTAGCTTTAGTAAAAAAACTAAAAGTTTAGGACCTTACGTAGTTCAAATCGGCGCATTCAGCAGTGAGGAAAATGCAAAAAGGTTAAAATTGCAAGTTAGTCAGTTAGGTCACGATGTTTCAATTAATAAAGTTGATTCTAATGGCAAAACATTTTATGCGGTAAGGATAAATAGATATAAATCAAAAAGAAAAGCAGAGGAAATTGGAAGAGATGTTAAATCTAAGTTAGGAGTAAATTATAGAGTACTATATAGGCCATCATAATCATAGATAAATAATCAAAAAATAAATTTAAAAAATTTAAATTATGGATAATCAATTTGAAGAAAAGATATTAGTCACTGGCTGTGCTGGTTTTATTGGGATGCATCTAAGCCTATCTTTATTGCAAGATGGATTTTTAGTTTTTGGTATTGATAATATTAATTCCTATTATCAAAAAAAATTAAAGTTAGACAGGTTAAAAATACTTAAAAAATTTTCAAGATTTTCATTTGAATTAATTGACATAAAAAACTTGGTTCATTTAAAAAATGTTTTTAGAAAATTTAATCCTGATAAAGTAGTCAATTTAGCTGCTCAAGCTGGGGTTCAATATAGTATAAATAATCCCCATGCTTACGTAAAATCAAATATTGAGGGCTTTATTAATATTCTTGAGTGTAGCAAAGATTTCAATGCTAAAGGATTGATATATGCTTCCAGTTCCTCAGTTTATGGTAATAATAAAAAAACTCCTTTCTCGGAAAAGGATAATGTTGATCATCCTATTTCAGTTTACGCTGCTACAAAAAGGTCAAATGAATTGATGGCACATGTTTATAATGATCTATATAATTTGAACGTTACTGGTCTGAGATTTTTTACAGTTTATGGATCTTGGGGCAGACCAGATATGGCTTACTACTCTTTCACGGAAAAAATTATAAATGATAAAGTTATTGAACTGTATAATAATGGTGAAGTTGAAAGAGATTTTACCTTTATAGATGATATAGTTGCAGGTATAAGGTCTGCACTTATTAAAAACTTTAAAAATGAGATTTTCAACTTGGGCAATAGTAAAAAAGAAAAAGTTATATCTTTAATTAAGATCATTGAAAAGCGAATAGGAAAAAAAGCGCAAATAAAATTAAAATCTTTAAGGGCTGGTGATGTAGTGAGCACAAATGCAGATATTTCAAAATCGAATAAATTATTAGGATTCGACCCTAAAACCAATATAGATAAAGGTATAAATTCATTTATTAATTGGTACATTGATTATTACAGGCTGTAATTTTTTGATTAAAAAAAGATAGGTAAATTGAATAAAAATATTTGTGTAATTGGATCTGGTAGGTGGGGGCTTAATCATATTAGGTCTTTATATGAGCTTAAAGCACTAGGAGGTGTGGTTGATAAAGCCAGTAATAATTTTGAATTTATATCTAATAATTATCCAGAATGTAGCTTATTTAATGTTTTAAAGGATGATATTGTTAAAGAATTTGATGGGTTTATTATCGCAACTGAACCTTCATCTCATTTTGAATTGGCCACTAAAATAATATTAGGAAAGAAACCTGTATTGGTTGAAAAACCTCTTACACTCGATTATGATTCATCAAAGGCTTTATGCGATTTGGCTAGAGAAATGGGTGTGAACCTTATGGTTGGCCATGTATTATTGTTTCATCCAGCATTTAGAAAGATGAAAAAGCTGATTGATAATGGTAAAATAGGGAAAATTCAGTATATTTATAGCAATAGATTAAATATGGGAACATTTAGAAAAAATGAAAATGTTTTTTGGAGTTTTGCTCCTCATGATATTGCACTGTTTAATTATTTTTTTGAGGAAAAGCCAAAGTGCATTAAGTCAGATGGGATTGATATTTTACAAGAGGGTATACACGATACCTCTATAACAACATTCAAATATAACGGTAAGAAAATGGGGCATATTTTTGTCAGCTGGTTACATCCTTTCAAGGAACATAGATTTGTAATTATAGGTTCAGATGGAATGTTGCACCTCGAAGATTCCTCTAACACTAGTCCACTATTGTTTTATGATAATAAAGCAAGATTCATTGGACGTGTTCCTTCTCCTTCAAAAGGAAGTGTTATTCAAATTCAATATGATTCAGAAGAACCCTTAAAAAATGAATTAAAATATTTCATATCAAATTTAGGTACTGATAAAGTTAAAATTTCTAGCGGCGAGGAAGGGTTAGAGGTGGTTAGAATTCTTGAAGAAGTATCTGGAAAATTTACATCTTAAATCACGATGGGTTTAAATAATAATAACAATTTCTTTGTTCATAGTTCAAGCTACGTTGATAAAAATGTAAAAATAGGAAAGAATACTAAAATTTGGCATTTTTCTCACCTTCAATCAGGATCAGTGATAGGCGATGAGTGTACCATAGGGCAAAATGTAAATATAGGAAACAACGTTAAAATTGGTAATTTTGTTAAAATTCAAAATAATGTTTCAGTATACGAAGGAGTAGAGTTAGATGATTATGTATTTTGTGGTCCCTCCATAGTCTTCACAAATGTGAACCTGCCTCGCTGTGAATTCCCACAAAAAGGATCAAAGCATTATATAAGTACAAAGGTAAAAAAATCTGCATCTATTGGAGCAAATGCGACCATAGTTTGTGGTGTTACTATAGGCAAATATGCATTAATTGGGGCAGGGACTGTTATAACGAAAGATGTACCAGATTATTCGAAAATAATCGGAAATCCTGGTAGATTAGTTGGTTGGGTCAACAAAAAAGGGGAGAACATAACTTTTGACCACAAAGGAAAAAGTGAATGTGGAAATTTTATAAATATAAATGGTAAAGTTTCATTAATTTAAATTTTTTTATAACTATTGGGAATGATTAAGTAGCTGGTGCTTTTCACGGTCTTCAAAACCGCTGTCTCAAATTATATTTGAGAGCTGGGTTCGATTCCCAGGCATTCCCGCGATTTTTTTTACTTGTATAATTATTTACTTGATTGAAAATGATTGATATTAATTAACGAAAGAGCCAATTTATTTAAAAACCTTTTTATCTTATTACCAAGCTGTCCAACCGCCATCTACAATTAAATTTGCTCCAGTCATATATTTTGATGCATTAGATAATAAAAAGACTATGGAACCTTGGTAATCTTCAGGATAAGCCATCCGATTTAAGGGGGTTTCAGAGCAATATTTTTGAATAAACTCCATACTTTGATTATTATAGACACCCCCTGGGCACAAGCAGTTCACTCTTATGTTAAATTCAGCTAAGTGAGTTGCCATGTATTTAGTTAAATTTATAATTCCACCTTTTGATGTAGCATAAGCAACAGGCGAATTAATACCTGAATTTCCATATATACTCTTTTTAGGGCTAACTATACCATAAGTAGATGAAATATTTACGATTGACGCGTTACAATCTTTCATCTTTGGTAGTAATGCTTGGCTGATTAAAAAGCTGCCTTTTAAGTTAACATTATGAACTTGATCCCAACTATCTTCAGAATATTTTTCAAAATCACTAAAGAATTTAGAGTTCAGATCTAAAAATCTTGAATTACCCTTGAAATGAAAACAATTTATAAGACCATGAATATGGTTTTGTTTTATATTAGTAGTGAAATCTTTAATGCTGGAAGATTGTGAAACATCTAGCTTAATTATTTGAACTTTATTTTTGTCATTATATTTTCTAAGAATTTTATCTTTTGCGAGTTCTATATCTAAATCTGCTAAAATTACATTTGCCCCTGAATCTACTAAAACTTCTACAAATGAGAATCCTATTTGTCCAGCACCGCCAGCAACAATTATATTTCTATTTTTAAGTGAGAATAATTTTTTAATGATTTTCATATTAGGTCATTTATGCATTTCCAACATAATTCTTGTGTTTGAGCATGCGTATTTAAAATCTAAATTATGTTTTGTTTGAGCATTTTTTACTAGCTCAAGAAAATCTATCATTTCATCAATATACAACTGATTAATGTCTATTTCACCAATATCTATATATTCATTCTTTTTATTGTGTAAGACTATCTTTATCACATTCTCGTGCCAATTCCAGATAATTTTTCCAAGCGATCCAAGAATTTTAATGTTTCTATCATAATCTTTTTGTAAAAAATCAATGTGAAGTGAAACAATCTTGTCTTTAAACGAAAAAATACTTTCTGCAATGTCTTCAACTTCAATGTCTAAATCTCCAACATTTGATTTAGTAGTCATAATATTAATTGGCTCGCCAAAAAAGTATTGTATTAAATCTAATTCATGATTAATTGTATTGATTACACCACCACCTAATGATTTTATTGAAGCATATGATTGCTTATAATCCTCATAAGGGTGCCAATATGGTAACCAGCTTCCAAATTCAAACCTTGCAGAGAAGATTTTACCAATTTTTTGATCATCCAATAAGTTTTTGATTTTTTGGACTGCTGGATGGTAGCGAAGCATAAAACCAATGAAAAACACTCTATCATTTGTCCAATTATTTTCTACAAAACTTAGTTGATCATAAGAAGTAACAAACGGCTTTTCAACAAAAAGATGTGATTTTATTTCATTTGCTGACTTTACCCACTCAGCATGTAATGAGGAAGGGGTGCAAACAATAACCTTTCGAGGCATTAATAAATAAAATTGTTTTTTTGATGTTATAATTTTGCAATTATATTTTCTCTCAAATTCAGGGTCATTATCTCGCTTAAAGCAATACAGTTTTTCTGAAGTAATTTTATTTAAGTTACTTAAATGTCTCTTCCCTATTGATCCACCACCCACTATAAGAATGCTCATTATTTTATATGTTCTTTAAATATTCATTAATTGCAAAATCTAACTTTTTATTCTCTTTAAGATAGTATTCTACAAAACTTCTAAAACAACCCTCACCGCCTTTTAAATCAATTACCAAATCAACAATGTCCTTTATATAATTTGGCGCACTTGATGGACAAGCACTTAAGCCAACCTTCTTTAGGACTTTAATATCATTAATATCATCTCCTATATATGCAACTTCGCTCCATTTGAAACTCAATTTTGAAAGGAGATTTGAAATTACACTTACTTTGTCGTCAACACCAGTGTAACAATAATTAATTCCTAATTTTTTAGCTCTAAGCAGAACAGCATTGCTGCTTTCTCCTGTTACTATTCCAGTTTTTATGCCAATTAAATGACAGTATAGTACTCCAGCACTATCATATGTATTAAATTTTTTGTACTCGTTACCATTTTCATCATAATACATTCCACCATCTGTCCAAACACCATCTATATCTGTTAAAAAAATTTTAATATTATTCAAAATCATCCAACCTGAGAGTGACATTAGGATTAATATCTATTTTAGCAATTTTATTTAAAATAATTTCTTTATCAGACCATTTTATACCTGTGCCAGGAGATTTTAAACAAATTTTATCTTCAGTTAAAAATTCTCCTTTTTTTATTTTTGAAGAAGAAGTAAGACTCCTAGAGAGTTTTTCCTTTGCTTCTTTTGTTGCAGGGTTTATCTCCTTAATGCCATCTCCCATTGCTAATTGAATTGTATTTATATATTGAATTAATTTATTTAACCCTTGCTCCTCAAGCGACCCTGGTTGGTCGGTACCTTTCATAGTTCTATCCAGTGTAACATGCTTTTCAATTACAGTAGCGCCCATTGATGTCGCTACGGCTGGGACGATAATGCCAGAAGTATGATCAGAAAGTCCAACATTGGTTTTATATTTATTTTTTAATGTTTCGATGACTTTTAAGTTCACATTCTTTACATCGCAAGGGTATTGGGACACGCATTGCATAATTATTAACATTTCCTTAGGCAAGTCCAATGCATCTATAGCGTTATCAATATCTTCAATTGATGCCATACCAGTTGATATAATTACTATTTTTTTTAATTGTCCTAACCTCTTTAATAAAGGTATGTTGGTTAAATCTCTAGAGGCAACCTTATAAAAAGGACAATTAATTTCCTCTAAAATTTCTAAGGAAGGCACATCACATGGTGTGCAAAAATAAGTTATGCCAATGATATCACAATATTCTTTTAGCTCTAAGTGCTCATGCTTTGATAGCTCTAAAAATTTTCTATGCTCGCCGTATGTCACACCAAAAGAGTTTGGGCTATCATAAGGTTTATTAAAAGCTTCTTTTGTTAATTCCGAATCAATGTCACGTTTTTGAAACTTTACTGCATCGGCTCCACAACGTTTTGCCATATCTATAATTTTTTTTGCTAAATCAATAGAGCCGTTGTGATTTTGTCCAATTTCAGCAATGATGTATGGAGAAAAATATTCCCCAACCAATTTACCATCAAGATTAACAGTAGGTATCTCTGAATCTATCCCGCCATCAATATTTTTATCTAAGTATTCATATAAATTTGATAATGACATATCAGTAACATTCGAAAATATTTTTTCAAGCCTAATTAAATCTTTTTTTGTATCCACAGTAAGATATTTATCTAAATCAGGCCTGATACCCATAAAGTTGATTGGTAAAATCTCTACGTTGAATAGTTCAATACCTTGTTTTCGCCTAAAAAAAGTAGTGACATGTTCAATATCTATGGGGTTACTTGTAATACTGCTTAATTTTCTCAGTGCACTAACTTTTATAAATTCGGGTGCTATATGAGATAGATTATCAATCGCTACATAGTCTTTATTAAATATTCTTTCGTATATACTATTAGCAATATTTTCAAAACATATTGGATTATCAGCGGTAAATCTAACAATGATATCATTATCATTCATATCTTCTGAAGCTTGAATAAATCTATTTATTAAATTAAGTCTACTCCCTTGAAAGTATCCTACACCAAGCTCTTTTGCAGCTGAGACAATTGGCTTATCAGCTTCAGATGAAGTAGTAGCGATTGTAATTTCATCAATAAATTTAAAGCTTTTTACATTCTCTACTACTCTGTATAGCAATGGCTTTTCTAGAACTGACATTAAAGATTTTCCTCTTAATCTACTACTAGTCATTCTAGCTTGAATTATAGCTCTAACTATCATTTATTTCATTATCTTTATTTAGTTTGCTTAATCAATATAGTTTAATTACGTAATCTGTCATTTATGTTAATTTAAAAGAATATTAACTAATTTCTTAAGTTCATTTTTTCATTCAATTTTCCAAATTGCAGGAGTGTCAATCTAACAACTAGGTTAAATTTTTTTATAAAAATATAAGTAATCATATCATTTAGTGAGCATTTAGTAATTTAATATTTATAATTAAGATTTAACTTTAACGATGAGAATAATAGAATTTACACTATTTACCAATTCTAATCATGAAAACTATAGCAATTTTTCCAGCTTCAAAGAACAATAAAAATCCATATCAGCATCTAATCGAGATTTGCTTGAGAAAATCTGGATACTCAACAAAAAGAATACCAAATAGAAAATTCTTCCCTTTTCTTCAACTTTTTGATAATAAAATAGATGCAGTTCACTTTCATTGGCCCTATGATTTTTTTATTGGTAAAAATGTTTTTACCGGTGCTATTAAAAGAGTTATGTTTTTATTGAGTTTTTTTATTTTGAAAAGAAAAAAAATTATATATTTTGCTGATAATCTAATCTCCCATGATAAAAATACAGATATCGAATTTGAGAGAAAATGGATTCAGAAAATAATTAATTCATCTAACAAAATTATATGCAGCACTAATAGCGCTAAAAGAATTTTTTCTGAATTTTATGATGTTAAAAATTCTGAAAAAATATGGGTTATACCTCATCCATCATACACTTCTTTATATCCTAATGAAATGAGCAAACGCAGGGCAAAAGATTATTTGGGCATTAAGGATGATTACCCAGTTTTAGTTGCATTGGGTTTTATTAAATCTTATAAGGGGTTTGAGAAAATCTTGGAGCATATCTCTAGTTTTAAAAATACTTTCGGAACTTTCATAATTGCTGGTGAATGTCACAATAAAGTATTACTAGATAAAATAAAATTACTAATCAAATCTAACCAGTCCAATATTAAGGTAGTATTAAATGATAAGTTTATCAAAGATGATGAACTTCAAATATATTATAATGCAGCAGATGGAGCAGTATTAAATTATTTGGATGTACCCATGAATCCTGGATCATTAATTCTTGCTATGGGTTTTGGATTAAATATTATCGCTCCCTTAAAAGGATCCATACCTGAACTGGTTCCTGAGAAAGCGTTGTTTGGTTTTGATAATAAAAAAAGTGACCAGATTAGGTTGCAACTTAAAAGTTTTTTTAATTCAAGATCTTTGAATAAAAATGGAATGCAATGTAAGGTAGCTGTAGAAAAAAAGCATTCTATTGATGTAATAGCTAAAATTTATAAAAATATGTATGAAGAGATTTCGAATAGTTAGTTACTTTTTTGGTTGAATGAATTCATGCTTTTTTAAATTATTCCATAAAATTTTTGCCGCGGCGGTAAAATGTCAAAGTAATTTGAATCACTCTAAAAATATTCCCAAATAATGAAAAATTGTTTACATTAAATATTTTTTAAAATTTCATCAATTATTAGCTTTCACACTTAGCATAGCAAATACGTCTGTGCGCTA
>MDTA01034588.1_pt1 | contig 10613 bp, 9 predicted proteins | sample 811151 | NCBI WGS metagenome assembly MDTA01 (sample SAMN05326648, study PRJNA326480) | marine metagenome | isolation source: seawater | place: Indian Ocean: South | collected 2010 | reverse complement strand
TGCCGAAGAGAGGATTCGAACCTCCACGAGCAAAGCTCACTACCCCCTCAAGGTAGCGTGTCTACCAGTTCCACCACTTCGGCTTCAAATTAATCAGGATTATTATCGGGTAAAATACCTTTATCTTCTATGATTGGAATATCTACCTCTAAGTCACTTTCTGCTGAATTTCTTGATATATAGGTAATTGATAGGCTTAAAATAAGGAAAATAGCAGAAACTACGGCTGTAATTTTTGTTAATGGATTAGAAGGGCCGCTAGAACCAAACATTGCATTACTAGAACCTCCACCAAAAGCGCTTCCAATGTCAGAGCCTTTACCCTGCTGCAGCAGAACTAATAATATTAATGTTATTGAAATAATTATGTAAAAGAATATAAGTAAATTTTCCATTATTTATTATTATAAATTTTTGTAAAAGTCTCAGCGTCTAAAGAAGCTCCGCCTATCAAAAGTCCATCTACCTGAGGTGATGAGTATATTTCATTATAATTCTCTAAGTTTACACTACCTCCATAAACAACTGAAATATTGTTAATGGAGTTGAGTCTGTTGCCAAGCTCTTCTCTAATAAATGAATGTATATCTTCAATATAAGTTTTCGTAGCATTCTCTCCTGTTCCTATTGCCCACACAGGTTCATAAGCTATCACGCATTCGTGAACAAGATTATCGGGGATAGCATTTAACTGGCTTGAAAGAACCTCTTTAGTAATTTTTTTATTCTTTTGTTCCAGAGACTCTCCTATACAAAAAATTGGTTTAATATCCATTTCTAATGAGCTTTGTAATTTATCAGAAAGAATCAAATTACTTTCTTTAAGTCGCATTCTCTGTTCAGAATGACCAATAATTACGAATTCACAACCTAAATCTATCAACATTTCTGAATTAATACCGCCAGTTAAAGGATTATGTAAATTAGAGTCTATCTGCTGGGAACCAAGTTTTATATCAATACATCTCCTTTGTAAAAGAGATTTAGCTTGGTCAAGGTAACTAATAGGAGGGCAAAAAATACATTCCTTCTTTTCATCAATTTCTAAATTTTGAGATACAAAATCTATCCATTCATCAATGAGTTTTTTAGACCCATTCATCTTCCAATTAGAAATTATCATAACTTAGAAGCTAAATCAGCAAGCCTATTACAACAATCCTGGGACTCTTTTTCATTTTCTGATTCCACCATTATTCTTATAAGAGGTTCTGTACCTGAAGGTCTTATTAATACCCTACCTTTTTCTCCTAATCTTCTTTCTATCCTAGTGACTTCGGACCAAAATTTATCATTAAGTATTATTTTATTAGGGTTATTTACAGATAAATTAATTAAAGTTTGAGGGTATTTACTGAATTCTTGTATTGACTTATCTACATTAAAATTATGTAGTTTAAGAGAATTTAATAATTTTAGCGCTGCGATTATTGCATCTCCAGTCTGCGCGGCATCCAAACATATGATATGACCTGAGGGTTCTCCCCCCAACATCCAACTCTTATCGAGTAATTCTTGTAAAACGTACTTATCACCTACATCAGATCGACAAAATTCTATGTTCATTTCTTTAAAATAAATCTCTAATGATTTATTTGTCATTAAGGTACCAACTACTCCGCTTTCATTATCGAGATCTTTAGAGAGGATATAAAGTAAATCATCACCATCTAAAATTTTCCCTGTCTTTGAAACTAATAAGATTCTATCTCCGTCTCCATCAAAGGCTATTCCTAAATCATAATCTCCTTTAAGTATCTCTCCTTTAATAAATTCTGGATTCGTTGAACCGCAATTCTGATTTATATTTACTCCATCAGGATCAGTTCCAATAGTTTTTACATTTGCTCCAAGTTCTTGAAATACTTTAGGTGCTACTGAATAGGTAGCTCCATGAGCACAATCTAAAAGAATTGATAAACCGCTTAGATCAAGGTCCATAAAATTAGACTTACAAAACTCTATGTATCTTCCTTGTGCATCACTTAATCTTGTGGCCTTGCCTAAATTAATAGATTTAACACTTTCAGGCTCTTGGGTGAGCTTTGTTTCAATCCTTCTTTCTAATTCAGTTGAAAATTTTTGTCCATCCTTATTAAAAAATTTTATTCCATTATCTTCAAATAAATTATGTGATGCGCTAATAACTACTCCAGCTTGATTATTAGAATTAGCTAAGAATGAAACCCCAGGAGTGGGTAAAGGGCCTAAAAGTATTACGTCGATACCGGAAGAAATAAAACCTGCCTGAAGAGCAGACTCAAGCATATATCCTGAAATCCTTGTATCTTTTCCTATAAGTACTCTAGTAATTCCTTCTTCTAAAAGAACAGTCCCTGCTGCCCAACCTAATTTAGTTACAAACAAAGGATTCATAGTAGAATCTACGGGCCCTCTTATGCCATCTGTACCGAATCTTCTATCTTTACTTAAAGGTAAATCAATTAATGATTGATCTTTCTTTATTGGAATAAGATTGCTCATATAATTTATGTTTCAATGCTTTGAAATATTTTACAAAACTTTTTAGTTCTGTTCAGCAGTGTCCCCTACCGAACTTTCTTTAGAGCCTTCAGCGGATAAATCATCATTAGATTTAGGAGCTCTAGGATCCCCTCCAGCCATAATGTCATCTATTTGATCAACATCTAAAGTTTCGTAATTCATCAACGCTTGAGCCATTTTATGTAGAACATCTATATTACTTTCTAAAACATCTTTGGCAGTTTGATAACAATTTTCTAGAATTTCTTTTACCTCTTTATCAATTTCGGAGGCAGTTTCATCAGATATACCTTGTTTGGAAGTACCTGCTGACCTTCCCAAAAAAGGTTCATCAGTTTCATCTCCATATTTTATGGGTCCAAGTTTTTCAGATAAACCCCACTTAGTTACCATGTTGTGAGCTAGCTCAGTAGCCCTTTCTATATCGTTGGAGGCTCCGGTTGTTACTCCTTTTTCTCCATAAATAATCTCTTCGGCAATCCTTCCTCCGTATAGGCCACAAATTCTATCTAAGATACTTTGATGGCTATAACTATACTTATCTTCTTCAGGTAGGAACATAGTTACGCCTAAAGCTCTACCTCTAGGAATAATTGTAACTTTATAAACAGGATCATGTTCTTTGAGACTTCTTCCAACTATTGCATGACCTGATTCATGGTAAGCAGTCTTTAGCTTCTCTTCTTCCGACATTACCATAGATCTCCTTTCAGAACCCATCATTACTTTATCTTTAGCAAATTCTAGTTGTTCCATACCGACTAACTTTTTAGCGGTTCTAGCTGCTACCAAAGCTGCTTCATTTACTAAATTAGCTAAATCAGCGCCAGAAAATCCAGGTGTTCCTCTCGCGATAATAGAAGCATCTACATCATCTGCAATAGGTACTTTTTTCATATGTACTTTTAAAATTTGCTCTCTTCCTCTTATATCGGGTAAGGGAACAACTACTTGTCTATCGAACCTTCCAGGCCTTAGTAAGGCAGGGTCTAAAACATCAGGTCTATTGGTTGCAGCAATGATTATAATTGCCTGATTATCCTCAAAACCATCCATTTCAACTAATAATTGATTAAGTGTTTGCTCTCTTTCGTCATGTCCTCCGCCCATGCCAGCTCCTCTATGCCTTCCTACGGCATCTATCTCATCAATGAAAACTATACAAGGAGAGTGTCTTTTAGCTTGATCAAACATATCCCTAACCCTAGAAGCCCCTACACCTACAAACATTTCAACAAAATCAGACCCAGAAATACTAAAAAAAGGAACGCCAGCTTCTCCGGCAATAGCTTTAGCTAATAGAGTTTTCCCTGTACCTGGAGAGCCTGTCATTAGTATACCGGTAGGAATTTTGCCTCCTAGCTTTTGAAATTTTGAAGGGTCTCTAAGGAAATCAACTACCTCCTGAACTTCTTCTTTAGCTTCTTCTATACCTGCTACATCAGCAAAAGAAGTTTTTACCTTACCTCCTTCAAGCATTCTGGCCTTACTTTTTCCAAAGCTCATTGGACCAGATTTTCCTCCCATACCTCCTTGCATTTGCCTCATGAAAAAAATAAAAACAGCTAATATAATTAAAATTGGAAAACTTGCGATTAGAAGTTGCTTGAAAATAGATTGCTCTTCTGGTTTCTCTCCGATTACAGAAACTCTATGATCAGTTAGAATTTCACTTAGATCGTCTTGTAAAAAGGGAGGCCTTACAGTTTCAAAACTCTCACCATTAACAGTCTTACCTTTGAGGGTATAATTATCCGAAGAGAATTCTACACTTAAGACTTGGTCACTTTCTACTTGAGAAATAAATTCTGAATAAGAAAGTTCTTGAACTGAAGATTTAGTATTAAAGTTGCTAAATACAGAAAACATAGTTATCGCAATAAATAACCACATTAAAAGGTTCTTTACTAGTTCACTCATTTATTTTTAATTTTTTTCCTATTAAATATGTCTCTTTGGAGCTTGGTCTTGATGCAATTGGTTTAACTACCTTACAAGTCTTAAATCTATATGCTAAAGCATCTCTAGTATAATCCAAACTATCACCTTGGAACACTTTTATAAGAGCTGACCCTCCTTTCTTTAGGAAATTGTCAATTACTGATAGAACACTATCTATAAGATATATCATTTGAGCATCATCAGTTTCTCTAATACCACTTATATTGGGGGCCATATCCGACAAAACAAGGTCAAAAGGCAATTTTTCTTTAAATTCTTTAAAATCATTCTCTTCAAGTTCTGTGATAGATTTGTTAATAAAGAAAGTCCCTTGTATTTCTTTTATTTGTTTTATATCAACCCCTACAACAATCCCATTATTTCCTAAATTTTCTTTTATAACTTGTGTCCATCCGCCTGGAAAAGAACCTAAATCAACAATAGACATATCCTTTTTTATAGGTATATCTTTCTTTAGGATTTCTTTTAATTTCAGTGAAGCTCTAGACCTATAACCTGATTCTTTCGAAATCCTCGTAAAGGCATCGCCGTCTTTATAGTTAGTTTTTGAATTAGACAATTTCTATCTGTATTCAACCTTCTCAATCTCATACTCATTTAAACCGCTAGGAATCTGAACTTTTATAATATCTCCTTCAAACTTTCCAATCAGTTGTTTAGCTAAAGGCGAAGCATAAGAAATTTTTCCTGAATTAGCATCTGCTTCATCCTCTCCAACAATTTTATACTGATCCGTCTTGCCAGACTCTAGGTTTGTAATTGTAATTGTAGTACCAAAAATAACTTTATCAGATGCTTCTATTTTGAGAATGTCTATAACTTGAGAATTACTTAATTTAATTTCAATGTCTTTAATTCTAGCTTCAGATAAACTTTGTTGTTCTTTAGCTGCATGATATTCTGCGTTCTCTTTTAAATCTCCAAATTCCCTTGCAACAGCTATAGCGTTAATAATTTTTGGCCTCTCTTCATTTTTTAGCCTCTTTAATTCGTCTCTTAAGAGAGATTCTCCCTCTTTAGTCATTGGATTCATTTAGTTAATTTTAGCATGAAGATCTTGCAAGCGCTCCACTGACCATTGATCTTTATTTCTCAGAACCTGGCAAATAGCTCTGCCTCCTTCAATTGTAGTAGTACAGTAAATTTTTTCTTCTAATGCAGTTCTTCTAATTGGAGCTGAATCAATAATAGATTGCCTTCCTTCGGTAGTATTTACTATAAGACTTACCTCTGAATTCTTCATTGCATCTACAACATGGGGTCTTCCTTCAGCAACTTTCTTGATTATCTCAACAGGAATATCTAGCTCTGAAATAGATCTTGCGGTTCCTTTTGTTGCAATAATCTTAAATCCTAACTCATAGAATTCTTTGGCTAATGCGCCTACGAAAGGTCTATCTGAATCTCTAACACTCAAGAAAACTGAACCGGAATCAGGGATTTTTTCTCCGGCACCTAGCTGAGCTTTAGCATAAGCTTCTGAGAAATTAGTACCTACCCCCATGACTTCACCAGTTGACTTCATCTCAGGTCCCAAAATAGGGTCAACACCCATAAACTTTGTAAAAGGAAAAACAGCCTCTTTAACAGAAAAATAAGGAGGTATAATTTCTTCCAAAAAATCTTGATCTTTCAAGGAAACACCGGCCATACAAAGCGCACCAACCTTAGCAAGAGACCTGCCTATGCATTTAGAAACAAACGGTATTGTTCTTGAGGCCCTAGGATTAACTTCCAATAAAAATAAATTATTTTCATGGTATGCCAATTGAACGTTTATCAAGCCCACTGCTTTTATCTCTAAAGCAATAGATTTGACCATATCAGAAATTTCGTTTATTAAACCATCCGAAAGATTATAAGGAGGTAAGGAGCATGCAGAATCACCTGAGTGAATTCCTGCTTGTTCAATATGCTGCAAAATCCCTCCGATTATTACATCTTTTCCATCACAAACTGCTTCGATATCCATTTCAATTGCTTGGTTTAAAAAACTATCTAACAAAACAGGACTCTTCTCACTAGCTTGAACTGCTTCCAATAGATAATTTTCAAGATCAGATTTTTTATAGACTATATCCATAGCTCTGCCGCCAAGTACATAAGAAGGCCTCACAACTAATGGGAATCCGACTTTATCAGATACTGACATTGCTTCTTTTACATTTGTTGCTATCCCGTTAGGAGGTTGCATCAAGTTAAGCTTGTTTACAAATTCTTGAAACCTTCCTCTATCTTCAGCTAAGTCAATAGAATCTGGAGAAGTTCCTAGTATAGGAACACCATTTGCCTCAAGTTCTTCAGCGATCTTAAGTGGTGTCTGTCCTCCATATTGAACAATTACTCCCACTGGCGACTCAATATCAGTAATTGCAAGAACATCTTCTACGGTTATGGGCTCAAAATATAATCTATCAGAGATGTCATAGTCAGTTGAAACAGTTTCTGGGTTGCAATTAACCATTATGGTCTCGTATCCTTCTTCTCTTAGGCTTAAAGAAGCATGAACGCAACAATAGTCAAACTCTATTCCTTGTCCAATCCGATTAGGTCCGCCACCTAAAACCATAATCTTTTTTGAATCATTAGGATAAGCTTCGCATTCTTCTTCATAGGTTGAATACATATAGGCAGTAGAAGATTCAAACTCTGCAGCACAAGTATCGACTCTCTTAAAGACAGGTAAAATATTTAAACTTTTCCTAAGATCTCTAACATTTTTTTCTTTAGTATTTAATAAATGGGCTATTCTTGCATCAGAAAATCCCTTTGATTTTAGTCTGAAAAGAATTTGGTCATCTAGATCTTCCAAACTCTTTTTAAATAAAATCTTTTCTTCTTTAATTAGATCATTTATTTGCACTAAAAACCAAGGATCTATTTTTGAGTAAGAAAATACTGCTTCTACAGACATGCCAGCTCTGAATGCATCTCCAACATACCAAAGCCTATCAGGACTTGGTGTACTAACCTTCTGACTTAAAAGCTCTATTTCATCCTCCTCATTAACAATCTCGTTTAAACCATCTCGACCTGTCTCTAATCCTCTAATGGCCTTTTGTAAGGATTCCTGAAAAGTTCTCCCTATAGCCATCACCTCTCCAACAGACTTCATTTGTGTTGTAAGAACTGGCGCTGTCTGTATAAATTTTTCAAAATTAAAACGGGGTATCTTTGTAACCACATAGTCTATTGAAGGTTCGAATGATGCAGGTATTACTCCACCAGTTATATCATTACTTAATTCATCTAATGTGTATCCAACTGCAAGTTTTGCAGCTACTTTAGCTATAGGAAATCCTGTCGCTTTAGAAGCTAAAGCAGAAGATCTAGAGACCCTTGGGTTCATTTCAATAACTAACATCTCTCCGTCTTCCGGGTTTACTGTAAATTGAACATTAGAACCACCCGTCTCAACGCCTATCTCTCTTAAGATATCTAATGAGGCATTTCTCATAATTTGGAATTCTTTATCAGTCAAAGTTTGTGCAGGAGCAACTGTAATTGAATCTCCTGTATGAACACCCATTGGATCTATATTTTCAATGCTGCATACAATGATACAATTATCATTTTTATCCCTAACTACCTCCATTTCATACTCTTTCCAGCCACCAAGAAATTTATCAATAAAGATTTCAGAGGTTGGAGATAACTCTAACCCCCTATGACATATTTCTTCAAATTCTTCATTGTTGTAGGCGATTCCTCCTCCTGATCCTCCCATAGTAAAATTAGGTCTTAAAACACATGGAAAACCTATTCTATTTAATAAATCATTTGCTTCTTCTAAATTATGAGCAAGCCCTGACTCAGGAACTTTAAGACCTATTCTCTCCATAGACTCAGCAAATAATTCTCTATCTTCAGCTTTGTCTATAGCTTCCTTTGTTGCCCCTATCATTTCCACATTATGCTTCTTCAAAATACCTCTACTATCAAGATCCAAAGCAGCATTTAGTGCAGTTTGACCTCCCATTGTTGGCAATAAGGCGTCTGGCTTCTCTTTTTCTATTATTTTTTCAATAGTCTCCCAATGAATCGGCTCTATATAAGTCGCATCTGACATGCTTGGGTCAGTCATGATTGTTGCAGGATTGGAGTTAATCAAAATAACCCTATAGCCATCTTCCTTCAATGCCTTACAAGCCTGAGCTCCAGAGTAATCAAATTCACACGCTTGCCCTATAACAATTGGCCCTGCACCTATAATTAGTATTGAATCAATATCTTTTCTTTTAGGCATTTTTCTTCATGTTGTCTTCAAATTTTTGGAACAAGTCTTTTAAGTCATGAGGTCCAGGACTAGCTTCTGGATGACCTTGAAAACTAAAAGCGGGTAAGGTTGTATGCTCTATTCCTTGTACAGTACCATCGAATAAAGATTTGTGAGTTACTCTTAATTCTTTAGGTAAAGAATCTTCTTCGACGGTAAAACCATGGTTCTGAGAGGTAACAGAAACTTTCATTGTTTTAAGATTTTGAACGGGATGATTTGCCCCATGATGACCAAATTTCATTTTTGAAGTATTTGCTCCAAAAGAAAGCGCTAAAAGTTGATGTCCCAAACAAATACCAAATAATGGAACTTTCTTAGAAGAAAGTTCTCTTATTGTATTTATAGCATAATCACATGGCTCTGGGTCACCAGGCCCATTTGATAGGAAAACTCCATCTGGTTGTAAATCTAGGATATCTTGCGAAGTTGATTTGGCTGGAACAATAGTCAAATCATAACCTTTGCCAGAGAGAATTCTCAAGATATTACGTTTAATGCCGAAGTCTATGGCTACAACCTTTAGTTTGGAATTACTTTTAGGCTCCCTCCAAACTCCTTCTTTCCAAGAATAACTTTTAGTTGTTGTTACTTTCTTTGCTAGATCTAATCCAGCTAAGCCTTGAAATTTTCTAGCTTTTTCTATCGCTTCATCTGCATTTACATCTTCAGATACAAGAATAGAGGCTGACTGCGCTCCTTTTGTTCTAATTAATCTTGTTAATTTTCTGGTATCTATATCAGAAATTCCTAATATCTTATTTTTCTTTAAATATTCAGTTAATGAATCTTCGCTCCTCCAGCTACTAACTAGCTGAGAGTTTGATCTTATAACTAGTCCTGAACACCATATATTTTCAGATTCAATATCCTCTTGATTTACACCTGTATTGCCTATGTGTGGATAGGTTAAAGTTACTATTTGTTTGGCGTATGAAGGATCAGTCAAAATCTCTTGATAGCCCGTCATAGAGGTATTAAAAACTATTTCACCGTTTACACTACCCGAAGCACCAATACTCTTACCTCTAAATATTGTTCCATCTGCTAAGGCTAAAATCGCTTCTTCTGTCATGAGATTTCTTGAATAATTCTCTCTAAGGCCCTACTTGGATCATCTGATTGTGTAATGGGTCTTCCTATAACTAAATAGTCAGCTCCATTCTTAATAGCTTCTAAAGGTGTAGAAATCCTAGTTTGGTCGTTAACATTTGAGTCACTTGGTCTAATACCTGGAGTAACAGTTATAAAATCCTTACCAATGTTATTTTTAATTGCTTTTACTTCTGTGGGAGCACAGACAACTCCATTTAATTCACATTCATTAGATAGTTCTGCAAGTGTTAAAACTTGCTTGGAGAGATCTTTGAAACCAATCTCTCTCAAGTTTTCTTCCGAAAGGCTAGTTAGAACTGTCACAGCTATCAATAAAGGAGGTTTATCAAAGCCTTCAATTGCTTTCTTGGATGCTTCAAGCATTGCTCTACCTCCAGAAGCATGAACGTTAATCATCCAAACTCCTAGATCTGCTGCTGATTTTATTGCTTCATAAACGGTATTAGGTATATCGTGAAACTTTAAATCCAGGAAAACATCAAAGCCCAAAGAATTTAAATCTTTAATAAATTTCGGGCCTGATGAAGTAAATAATTGACTACCTACTTTTAATCTGCACATTGCTGGGTCAAATTTTTTTGCTAAATTTAAGGCAGCGGATTTGTCTAGGTCTAATGGAATTATGATCTTATTTTCCATTAATTATGGTGTTAATTTGTAAATTTAGAATGAAAAAAAAGCGAACCAGAAATAGTTCTGAAATTCGCAATTTTGTTTTTTTAAGGCCTATTGGCATTAAAACCACACTATAATA
>MDTA01011280.1_pt1 | contig 10613 bp, 13 predicted proteins | sample 811151 | NCBI WGS metagenome assembly MDTA01 (sample SAMN05326648, study PRJNA326480) | marine metagenome | isolation source: seawater | place: Indian Ocean: South | collected 2010 | reverse complement strand
TTCCGTCCAGAGTTTTTATATTTATATCTTTTTTAATCATTGTGTTAGATGATGATATAATACTTAATTTGTTACAATAGTTTTTTTAGCATTTCTTTATTTGTCGCATAATATATATTATGGAATTTATAAGTTAATTAATTTAATCATATAGTTACGCTCTATTATTAATGTATAAACCATACCCACCATCTCTCACTGTTCTAATAACATCATGCCCGTAATTGTTTAAAGATTTCCTTAATCGACTCATATGCACATCAATTGTTCGTTCTTCAACATAAACATCATGACCCCAAACAATATCCAATAATTTTGACCTTGAAAAGATTTGACCTGGGTTTTCCATTAATAGCGTAAGAATTTTATACTCTTTAGGTCCTAATTTTATTACTTTTCCATTTCTCGTAACAATCATTTCTTTTAATGAAACTCTAATATCATTATACTCAAGATAATTTTCATTTTTATAAAATTTACTTCTTCTTAAAAGAGCTTTTACTCTTGATATCAATTCTTTAGGTGAAAATGGTTTCGATAAATAATCATCTGCACCAGAATCTAAACCTAGTGATTTATCTATATCATCACTTCTAGCACTTAAGATTATAATAGGTAAAATTTTAGTTTCTTTTTTTCCTCTCAATATTCTGCATACTTCAATTCCAGAGATTAGCGGCATCATCCAATCTAAGATCAATAAATCAGGTTTATGTTCAAATGTTTTATCCAAAACTTCTTGCCCATTTTTTGCTAGAATTGTTTTAAAACCAGATTTTTGTAAATTATATGAAATTAATTCAACCTGATTTGGTTCATCATCTGCAATAAGAATTGAACTGTTCATCCAAAATGTCCTAATTAATTTTTAATAAAGTAAGATGATGTTTTATCTGCCTTTGGTCTTTCATCACTTAGAGGTACACCATGTATTAAGAAATATGTTTGTTCTGCTATATCAGTTACGTAATCACCTACTCTTTCTATACTTTTTGTTATGAAAAGAATATGAGTTCCACTCACAATTGTTTTCTTTCTTCGCATCATAGATGAAAGGACTTCTTTATATAATTTTGTATGCATTTTATCTATGATTACATCTGTATCCCTTGTTTTTACACATAATTCACTATCTTTGTCTTTAAAAGCAATCAATACATCCTCAAGCATTTCTTGAGTTTTTAATCCCATTTTACCTATATTCACTCCTGGAATATCATCATTGCTAATTTGTGTTAAAGTTTTAGCTATTTTAGAGATATTTTTAGCATAATCTCCTATTCTTTCTAAAATTGTTGAAATTTTTAAAGCAACAATTACTCTTCTTAAGTCTTCTGCCTGGGGAGATCTTAATGCTATTATCTCAAAACCAAGTTGTTGTATTTTTTGATCTAATTCATCTAAATCTTTGTCTTTTAAAATAAGTTGATTTATTAATTTCTCATCTTGGGTAGATAAATTATCTATAGAGTTTATAAATTGTTGAGTTGCCAAAGATCCAAGTTCTAGTAAATTATTATTGAGATTATTTAGATCATTATCAAATGATGTCATAATATGTTCTTTTTTCAATTTGTTCTCCTAACCAATTCTTCCTGAAATATAAGCTTCTGTTTTCTTGTTAATGGGATTAGTAAAAACATCTTTTGTTTCACCAACTTCTATAAGTTGTCCAAGATGAAAATATGCTGTTCTCTGAGACACTCTTGCAGCTTGCTGCATAGAATGAGTCACAATAATAATTGAATATTCTTTTCCAAGTTGATGAATTAACTCTTCTATTTTTGCAGTTGCAATTGGGTCTAAAGCAGAACATGGTTCATCCATTAGAATTATTTCTGGGCTTACTGCTATTGCTCTAGCTATACATAATCTTTGTTGTTGACCTCCAGACAAACCAGTGCCTGGAGTTTTTAATCTGTCTTTTACTTCATCCCATAACCCAGAACTTCTAAGAGAAAGTTCAACTATATCATTCAATTCATTTTTATTAGATGCTAAACCATGTATTTTAGGACCATAAGCTACATTGTCATATATTGATTTTGGAAAGGGGTTTGGTTTTTGAAAAACTATACCTACTTTAGCGCGTAAGGATACTACATCTAAATTTTTATCATATATATCTTCACCATCTAATTTTATTAACCCCTCTACCTTACAACCATCTATTGTATCATTCATTCTATTAAAACATCTTAGAAATGTGGATTTACCACAACCAGATGCTCCAATTAAAGAAATTACTTCTTTAGTTGCAATATCTACAGAGATATTAGAAATTGCCTCTTTATTGTTATAGAAAACATTTACATTTCTTGCTGTTATTTTTGGAGAATCCACAAAAACATTTCCAGATACATTATTTTTTTTCATATTTGTTCCTCTAAAATCACCATCTTTTTTCTAATTTTTTTCTCAAAAAAACTGCTAAAGCATTCATAAAAATTAAAAATAATAATAGAACTATTATGGCTGCACTAGTTTTCTGGACAAACATTCTTTCTGCAAAATCCGCCCACATAAATATTTGCACGGGCAAAACTGTTGCAGGATCAACGACAGATCCTGGAATATCTACTATAAATGCTACCATTCCAATCATTAATAATGGTGCAGTCTCTCCAAGTGCTTGCGCCATTCCAATAATTGTACCAGTCAGCATACCAGGTAAAGCTAAAGGTATAACATGGTGAAAAACTGTTTGCAATTTTGAAGCACCAACTCCATATGCTGCATCTCTTATGCTAGGAGGAACAGCTCTAATTGAAGCTCTCGATGAAATAATTATAGTTGGAAGTGTCATTAAAGCTAAAACAATTCCACCTACCAAAGGAATTGATCTTGGCATACCAAAAAAACCAATAAAAAAAGCAAGACCAAGTATACCAAATACTACTGACGGAACCGCAGCTAAATTGTTTATATTAACTTCAATAATTTCAGTTAATCTATTTTTGGGCGCTATTTCTTCTAGATATACAGCAGTAAAAACACCTAAAGGAAAGGAGATTATAAAACAAATACTTAATGTTAAAATAGAACCTATAAGTGCTCCTTTTATTCCTGCTATCTCAGCTGACCTTGAGGCACTTCCAAATAAAATATAATCACTAAATTTATATATAATTTTATCTTTATTTTCCAAATTTTCAATGAACTTTATCGTTTTGTCATTAACTCTTCTATCTTTTTCTGGTGTTTCTTTTTTAATAAACCCTCTTAAATAACTATCTATATCGTCATCTACAGCAAATTCGATTGTTTGAATGGTATTAATTATTTCAGGATTTTTTTGGACTAATCTAATTATTCTTTGATCTGCTGCAGAGGATATTATTTTTTTAACAGACTTTCTTTCAGATCTTCCTTTTGGTTTTAATTCATTATAAAGAGATTCAAGAATAATCCTTTGAGCATCACCACTGTAAAGAGATTCTGCTGTTAAATCACCTTTTGGATCAAGTCGGTCTCTGTCTAAATAGACATCTAAACTAACATAATATTGGAAAAAACCAGGAATACCTTTGCTAAAGATTGAAACAAATAAAAAGATTAAAAATCCTACGGCTAGACTAATAGCTATTCTTCCAAAAAACTTTAACCTATTATTTTTTTTTCTTCTTTTCCTAACACCAGAATTTACAATTTCATAAGCGTCTTTTGCGGAATGAAGTTTAAAACTTTTATTCATATTTCTCTCTATATTTTTTTACAACAAACAAAGCATAGAAATTTAAAATTAAAGTAATTACAATCAAAGTGAGTGCCAATGCAAATGCAGACAGAGTTTTAGCTGACTCAAATTCTTGATCACCAACTAGAATAGTTACTATTTGTGATGTAACTGTAGTTACTGCATCAAACGGGTTAATTGATAAATTTGCTGCTAAACCTGCTGCCATAACTACAATCATAGTTTCACCTATAGCTCTCGAAATAGCTAATATAAAACTTGCTGTAATACCAGGTAAAGCAGCTGGTAATACAATACCAAATATTACTTCATTTTTAGTTGCCCCTAATCCAAATCCAGCATCTCTAAGAGATTGTGGAACAGCATTAATTACGTCATCTGACAAAGAAGAAACAAAAGGAATTATCATTATTCCCATTACAAAACCCGCAGCCAAAGCTGACTCTGAAGCAATATCTAAACCAATAACAGAGCCTCCATTTCTTAGCATGGGGGCAATAGTTAATGCTGCAAAAAATCCATAAACAACTGTTGGAATACCTGCTAAAATTTCAAGTAAAGGTTTGAATATTGATCGTTCAAATTTAGATGCATATTCAGATAAATAAATTGCACTGTAAAGGCCGATTGGAATTGATACTAAAAGAGCAATAATTGATATTAATAACGTTCCAATAAATAAAGGTAATGATCCATATTGAGCCAAACCCATTTGACCGGAACCTGCTCTCTCAGCTCCTTCAAATTGTGGATTCCAAGTTAAACCAAACAAAAATTCAGAAACTGGAACTAATGAAAAAAATCTCAATGACTCAAATACAACTGAAAGAACAATTCCTAGAGTAGTCAGAATAGCAATTAGAGAAATAAGAGCTAAAATAAAAGTAAATGATTTTTCAACTACTAATCTTGCCTTAAAATCTGCATTAATTTTTTTGTATGAAATAATTCCTAATAATAACAAAAGTGAAACTGAAATTAAAGCATTAGAAACAAAGGATAACTTATACCAGTATTTTAGAATTTCAGAAGTGCTAACCAACCAAGATGCTGGGGTACCAAAAAAAATACCATCCGCAGCATTTCTAATTTGGGTGTAAATAATTAATTTACTAAAATTTTCTTTATCTAAAACATTGCTAGGAACATAATTTAAAATTAGATTTTTAAAAACGATATCATCAAAAATTATAATAAATGAAAAAATTAAAAAAGCTGGAATAAAACAACAAATCCAATTAAATAAACCATGATAATAAGGTAATGAATTAATTTTTTCTTTATTTTTACTTATAAAAGCTGCCTTTTTGTAACCTAAATAAAAGTAAATTAAAGAAAGAAAAAAAAGAGTTAAGAATAAAACCAAATTAATCATTCTTAACTCCTCTATTTTTCTGTGGTGATATAATTAATATACCATATATTATTTTAACATTTCCTCTGTCAATGGAGGAAAATTTTTTATCGCTAAAATATATTCATCTCTTTCTGCATCAGACATTGGTATCATTCCTGAATCTGATAATAAACCATCCTCACCCCAATGCTTAACCCATTCATTTAGATATATTTTTATTCCAGGCACAGCTTCTAAATGGGCAAGTTTAACATAAAACCAAAGTGATCTTGATACAGGATACTTTCCTGATGCAATATTATCAAATGTTGGATGAAAATCTGAAATAACAGCACCTTGTATTGCATCAGTATTTTGATCTAAATATGAAAAACCAAAAATTCCAAACGCGTTTGGATCTTCAATTAATTTTTGAACAATTAAATTATCTTGCTCTCCAGCTTCAATAAATGCACCATCTGTCCTCATAGCCCTGCAAACTTTAGGTTTTTGATTCATTATCTTTAAGACTCTTTTTGCTTCGACATCTTTTTTACAAAATCCTTTTTCATTTACTATTTCTACCCATGACGCCCTTGTACCTGAGGTTGTTGGAGGACCATAAACTCTAATTGGCAAGTCTGGTAAATTTGGATTCACTTCCTTCCAAGTTTTAAACGGATTATCACACATATCATCAAAATTAAAACTTCTAACGTATTTACAAGGAATTTTAGCAGTAAGTGCTTTTCCTAAGTCCTCCTTGGATATTTTTAACAAATTGCCTTTCTTTGAATTTGCAATTACTATTCCATCATATCCAAACTTTATTTCAGTCACCTTTATTCCATTACTCTCACAATAAGCTAATTCTTTAAGTTTCATTCTGGATGATGCATTCCCTATATCTATATAATTAGTACCTATACCGTCACATACGCCTTTTTTACCAACCGATGACCCCCCAGACTCAACAACAGGAGTTTTAAAATTTGGATTTTTTCCAAATTGTTCAGCAACTATGGTTGCAAAAGGTAAAACAGTAGAGGAACCAGCTATACTCAAATAATCTCTTGCATTTAAATTATGTAAACTAAGAAAAATAATAAAACTAATAAAAAATATAAATTTATTAAACATTTTAAAAACCTCATATAGTTAAATTATTTTACAATTAATAGATTAATATTAAGCTTTTAATACAGAAATGTTACAAATTTATTACAATAAAATTTTAATTTTTATTGTTTTATTGAAGGAAGCAAAACAGAAAAAATTGTTTTATTGTTTAACTCACTAAAAATTTTCAACTTTCCTTTATGTTTAATTAAAATATGTTTAACGATTGCTAATCCCAATCCAGTTCCACCTATTTTTCGAGATCTTGCTTTATCAACTCTATAAAACCTCTCAGTTACTCTATCAATATTTTCAATTGATATTCCCTCACCCCTATTAATTATGTCAATCTGAAAAAAACCATTAGTTCTTAACGATATATTTACATTAATATTACTATTCAAATTTGAATATTTTATAGCATTTTCTATTAGGTTAAAAAAAACTTCATAAATTTCTTCATTATTACCAATAAATAAATCAAAACCTCTTGATGTTTGTTTTCTTCTATCTTTAATTATTATCTTATGATTTTTAGTCATATTTCTTTTATTCAAAGAAGAAAGCACTTCATTTAAAACTTTTATAATTGAGATAGATGTAGTTGGAGATATATGTTCTTCAGATTCAACTTTTGAAAGAGATAAAATATCATCTATCAATTTATTCATTCTTATAGCTTCTTCATTCATAATATTCAGGAATCGCAATTGCATATCTTTATCTCTTACACCATCTGTCAACATTGTTTCTAAAAATCCTACAATACTAGTTAATGGTGATCTTAATTCATGGCTAACATTAGCAACAAAATCTCTTCTTATCTTTTCTAAATTTTTTTGAAGTGTCATATCTAAAAGAAGAATAATAATTTGATTATTATTAATTGTTTTAATTTTAATGTGAAGCGAACGTTTAAAAAACTCCTCATCTAAGTCATAAAAAAATTCATCATCGATATTTTCTTTTATTTTATTATTTTTGAAAAAATTAAATTGCTTAGATTTTATAATATTATGAATTTTTTTATTTTTTAAATCTTGTCCTAGAAAACTATTAGCAGAACTATTTGAAAATTTAATTTTACCATTCAAATCAACAATTAAAAGTCCATCATCAAGCATATTACCTAATTTTTCAATATTAGAAACTTTTGATTTTAAAAAAGCTAGTTCATTCATTAGATTAATGGTGTTAGATTAAATTTTTATAAACTAATTTTTTTTAACAAATTATTGTTATTTATTAAATTAAAAAATTTTAAGGAGATAAAAATGGCAAAAGGATATATCGTTGCTGCACATAGGAGTCCAGCAAACCCAAAAAAAAGAGATAATTATATCAAATTAGCACTACCTGCTCTTGAAAAAATGGGAGCAAAATTTCTTGCTAGTACTACAAATATTACAACAAAAGAAAATGGAGTTAATGAACGAATTGTTGTAATTGAATTTGAAAGTTATAAGAAAGCAATAGAAGCCTATGAAAGCGTTGATTATCAGGAAGCTCTAAAAGCATTAGATGGCGGATCAGATCGTGATTTTAGAATTTTTGAGGGATTATAGTTTTTTCACTTTTTTATTTACCCCAATTTAAAGCAACTAAATCGTAATTTTTTGCTATCCTAAGTAGTTCGTTCCTAGTGTTTAAATTTAATGGTTCAATAGGATGTCTACAAAAGTCTGACTTAATTACTTTTCCTTCTTTAAATATAATCTTTGTAGCTCTAAATCCACATTGACGATTTTCGAAATTTATTAAAGGTAAAACAAAATTATATTTTTCTTCAGCATCTCTAAAGGACCCATTTAAATGATCTTTTACTATCGGACTAATTAAATCTGGTAACATTGCTGAACTCATAGTTCCTGTTGCGCCCGCATTTAAATCTTCTAATAAGGTTATCCCCTCTTCTCCATCAAATGGTCCCTCAATAAAATCTTTACCAAACTTAATTAACTCCCTTAATTTTCCTGCTGCTTGAACACTTTCTATTTTAAAACATTTAACATTTTCTAGTTCTTTTGCCATTTTTATTAATAAATCAATGCTAAGATCTACTCCAGATAATGGAGCATCTTGTATCATGATTGTAATCCCAACTTCATTTATAGATTTGAATTGTTCATATGTTTGCTTAGCACTTCCTTTTAATAAAGCCCCATGATATGGCGGCATCATCATCACCATTTCGGCCCCTATATCCTTTGAAAAAACAGCTCTTTTCTTGGCAATATCTGTTGAAAAATGGCTTATTGTCACTATAATTGGAACCCTGCCATCTATATGCTCAATACAAACTTTAGTTAAAATTTCTCTTTCATCATCGGACAATAAAAATTGCTCTGAGTAATTTGCTAAAATACAAATACCATCGACATTTTGATCTACCATACAATCGAGAACTCTTTTCATTCCATCTATATCTAAATCGCCATTTTCTTTAAATGGTGTTGGTGCTACTGGCCAGCAACCACTATATTTTTGTAAAACCATTTTATCCTCTAATTTATATTAATTTTTTGCATAATGACTGCATATTCTCCATGATGAGAATTTTGTAAATAACTCACAATTTCCCATCCATTTTTTTTATATTCATCAATTAATTTATGCGGAACAAATCGTAACAGTATTTTTTTTTTCTTGAACATATAATTTAATTTTGACTAAAATAACAAATATAAATTTTAAATGATATTGTAAGTTATTATGATACAAAATACTCAATTGTCTATTTTAAAATTAAACAGTGATATTTCTGTATTTCAAAAGCAATTATTTATAAATGAAATAGAAGATTTATCTGACCTAGGATATAAAACTATATTATGTAATAGACCTGATAATGAGGAAGGAGCCATTCCTTCAAGTGATTTGGAAAGAGAATGCTCTAAATTTAAAATCGACTTTTTTTATCTTCCATTCGATTCTCAATCATTTAATCAAACTCTTATAAATAAATGTGTTGAAATAATTGCAACATGTCGAAAACCATTACTTGGATATTGTCGAACAGGTACAAGATCAAAAATTTTGCTTCAATCTATTACTATTTAATAATAAACAAATGAGATATAAATGAGAAAAGAACTTAAATTATTTTACAAAATCATAAGTATAGAAACGTTATTTTGGATTTTTCTAATCGGATTTTTTGTCTGGTTTTAAAATTTTTAAAAGATCCAAAATAGCATATAATTAAATTAAAATTTTGTTATCAACTTCTCTTAATCGATTTGGTAATTAGTTATAATAATAATCCAAAAATAATAATATAACCAATCCTATAATTTGCGCAATGTATATTAAAACAGAAAAAGTATGAAGGATATTAAATACTCTTTTACTATTATCGTTTCCATCCAACATTTTATCACGATTAGTGTTAATTAGTGGAGTTAATACAAAGTTATTGAACAAAAAAGCAAAAGCTATTGAAACAGATAAAATTAAATAGAATTGTAAATTCTCTAAATATAAAAAAATGGACCCTATTATCGCTAGCAAAAATCCAAAGTTAAAGATCCTTGGAAATACTGTTCTCAGAAACTTGCTAGCACTTTTTTCATTTAATGATTTAAATGCTGCTGGAGTAACAATGGATACAAAAAAAATCATTGACCCTAATAATAATGAAAAAATTATTGATGATATGTTCATTTTTTTTCCTAATAAAATTTATGAGTTATTATCTAAGGCTATTTTACAATGCTCTAATTTTGAAAAGCGATAATTTGCAAATTTTTCGTACAAAAAATTAGCCAGTATTTTAATTGGAAATAGTTTAGTAATAAATGCAATTATTTTCCAATAATTAAGTTTTTCCCAAATTACGATAAAAGCATCAACACCAATTTTTATTGAATTATCATAATCTACAACATGAATTTTTTTTAAAGCATCAACTTGGGTGATATTAAATTTTTTTAAATGTTGAGGGTTTGAAGCTATATCTATCCAAACAAAAATATTAGTGGTAGCTATTTTTTTATAATAATTAATTTCTTTGCTGCATAAATTGCATTTACCATCATAAAATACTTTAATATTTTTGTTTTTTTTTATCATAATGTTTAATATAATTATATCTTAGTAATTTTAAATAGGTAAATTTAAAAATGAAGCTCATTATTAGTATTTTATTATTTTTAATTTCTATCGTTTTCACATTATTTATGATTCAAAATTTTGATACATCAGTACCATCTAAATATTTTGACATTTACTCTTTAATTTTTGTAATTATTTTAATTTTACCCTTTGTTATTGTTGGATCAGCAAATATTATTGACTTATTAAATAGGGCTTATTTAGGCTCTTTATTTTCGGGTATGATTGGGTTTTTAGTTGGTATCATTCATATTTTTGCAAATTTAAATGAACTACAAGATACATTGATAGGTCCTGCATTTGCAGTATCATTATTATCCTTTTTTTACTCAATTATATTTTGTGTAA
>MDTA01218525.1_pt1 | contig 10614 bp, 9 predicted proteins | sample 811151 | NCBI WGS metagenome assembly MDTA01 (sample SAMN05326648, study PRJNA326480) | marine metagenome | isolation source: seawater | place: Indian Ocean: South | collected 2010 | reverse complement strand
GGAACCAAAATTACCTTGACCATCAACAAGCATGTATCGAAGGCTCCAATCTTGAGCCATTCTCACCATAGTATCATAAATAGCAGAATCACCATGTGGGTGATATTTACCCATAACCTCACCTACAATTCTTGCAGATTTTTTGTGGGCTGATGAAGCTTTTACACCTAGGTCGTGCATTCCATACAACACTCTTCTATGTACCGGTTTCAAACCATCTCTTACGTCAGGAAGTGCTCTAGAAACAATAACAGACATTGAATAATCAATGTATGCTGATTTCATTTCGTCTTCTATGTTTATTGGTATTAATTTTTCGCCATCGTTCATAATAAGAAATTGTTTAATTATATCATATAAATAGTATTAAACAAATATAATTATTTAAGTACATTATTTGGGAAATAAATTAAATGTCATAAGAACAATTTATTAACAATTATTTATATATAAATATTAATACAAATTAGTGTTGTTTTAAAAAATCTTTATGATTATTTTTATAAAAATTATTTTTATATGGATGATAATTTTTCCCCAAGAGTAAAAGATGTTATTACATTTAGTAAAGAGGAAGCTTTGAGATTAGGACATGACTTCATTGGAACTGAACACTTAGCTCTTGGAATAATTAGAAATGGTGAAGGAAAAGCAATAGATATTTTAAATTTTTTAGGAATAGATTTAAATGAGTTAAGAAGAAAAATTGAATCATTGAACCCTATAAACTTTGAAAACGAAATCAATGAATCATCTAAGAAAAATTTACATCTAACTCGTCAGGCTGAACGTGCCCTAAAAACAACTTTTTTAGAGGCTAAACTTTTTCAAAGCTCCATAATTAATACCGCTCATTTACTTCTATGTATACTCAGAAATGAGAATGATCCAACCACTAAAATTTTTAATAATATGGATATTAATTATAATATGGTCAAGGACGAGTACAAATCCATAATAGGAAATGATGATTTTTCTGACGATAATTCTGATAATTCTGATAATTCTGACACATCAGATTTTGAAGATGTAAAGCCAACAAAACCAATTAAATCTAAATCTTCAACTAAATCAAAAACACCTGTTCTTGATAATTTTGGAAAAGACCTCACTTCAATGGCTGAAAATGATGAACTTGACCCAATTATCGGAAGAGAAATTGAAATTCAAAGAGTGTCTCAAATATTAAGTAGAAGAAAGAAAAATAACCCTTTATTAATTGGTGAACCAGGTGTTGGTAAGTCTGCAATTGCTGAAGGTCTTGCAATTAGAATAATTAGAAAAAAGGTTTCTAGAATTTTGTATAATAAAAGGATTATATCTCTTGATCTAGCAAGTTTGGTTGCTGGAACAAAATATCGTGGACAATTCGAAGAAAGAATGAAGGCCGTTATGAATGAATTAGAAAAAAATTCTGACATCATTCTTTTTATTGACGAAATTCACACCATAGTAGGTGCTGGCGGAGCAACTGGAAGTCTTGATGCTTCAAATATGTTCAAGCCTGCTCTTGCAAGAGGAACAATACAATGTATAGGCGCAACTACCCTTGACGAGTATAGAAATTCTATCGAAAAAGATGGTGCTTTGGAAAGAAGATTTCAAAAAATAATTGTTGAACAAACAAATGAGCAGGAAACATTAGAAATATTAAAAAATATTAAAGATAAATATGAAGATCATCATAATGTAATTTATACCGATGAGGCTCTTCTAGCATGTGTTAAACTTACCTCAAGATACATGACCGATAGACACTTGCCTGATAAAGCAATTGATGCTTTGGACGAGGCCGGATCAAGAGTACATCTAACTAATTTAAATGTACCTAAACATATCGATGAACTTGAAGCTGAATTAGAAGATGTAAAACATAGTAAAAATAACGCAGTTAAAAATCAAAAATATGAAGAGGCTGCTAGCTTTAGAGATAAAGAAAAAATAATTGAAAATAAACTTAGTTCTGCACAAGCCCAATGGGAAGATGAATGTAAAAAAAATAAAGAAATTGTCAATGAAGAAAGCATTGCTGACGTTGTATCAATGATGACGGGTATTCCGCTAAACAAACTAAAACAATCCGAAAGCAATAAATTGTCGAAACTTACTTCAATTGTTAAAAAAAGTATTATTGGACAAGATATAGCAATTAACAAAGTGGTAAAATCTATTCAGCGAAATAGAGCTGGATTAAAAGATCCGAAAAAGCCAATTGGTTCATTTATATTTCTTGGACAAACCGGTGTAGGAAAAACTCAATTAGCAAAAATCTTAGCCAAAGAACTATTTGATAGCGAGGAAGCACTAATTCGTGTAGATATGAGTGAGTACATGGAAAAATTTGCATTATCTAGATTAATTGGAGCACCGCCTGGCTATGTCGGATATGAAGATGGAGGTCAACTCACAGAAAAAATCAGAAGAAAGCCCTATGCTGTAGTGTTGCTTGATGAAATTGAAAAAGCTCACCCTGACATATTCAACATGCTTTTACAAGTTTTAGACGATGGTTTTCTTACCGATAGTCTTGGAAGAAAAATTGATTTTACTAATTGTGTTATTATAATGACATCAAATATTGGGGTTAAAAAAATTCAAGATTTTGGATCTGGTGTTGGTTTTGGTACTACAGCAAAAAAATCTCAGGAAGATTCATTTACAAGAAAAACTATTATAAATGCACTTCAAAAGAAGTTTGCACCAGAATTTTTAAATAGAATTGATGAAGTGATAATTTTCAACGCACTTTCAAAAGAAAATATTCACAAGATAATAGATATTGAATTATCTAAATTATATTTAAGAATCGAGGAATTAGGGTATAAAATAAAATTAAGTAAAAAAGCCAAGGACTTTTTAGCTGAAAAAGGATACGATAAAAAATATGGAGCTAGGCCTTTAAAAAGAACAATACAAAAGCATGTAGAGGACTTAATAGCTTCAGAAATACTTAATTCTATGATCAATGAAGGAGATATTATAAGTATTGATCATTCACCTGGAAAAGAAGAATTAAATATCAAAATCCAAAATAAAAAAGAGTCTAAAACATCAAAAAATTAAAATCACCCTACCCTTTTATTTTTCTTCAAAAACTTTGAAACACTATCTATATCTTTATACAAAACTCTATCTGATGAAATTTTTGGATGAATTTTTCTTATAGCTAAAATAAATTCATTAATTAAATCTGATGTTTTATGATTGTTAAACTCCTTTGCCTGAATAGCAGTAATTACTTCGATTGCAAAAATTTCATATAGATTATTTATAATATCTCTTAATTGATTTGCTCCATTTGCACCCATACTTACGTGATCTTCTTGTCCATTCGAAGAAGTAATAGAGTCAATACTAGAAGGAGCTGCTAGTTGTTTATTTGCACTTACTAAACTGGCAGATGTGTATTGAAGAATCATTAGACCTGAATTTATTCCAGGATCATTTATCAAAAAGGGTGGCAAACCTCTCTTTCCAGACATTAAATTAAACACCCGTCTTTCAGAAATACTTCCCAGCTCAGAGATCGAAATCTTAAGAAAATCTATTGCATAAGCTAACGGTTGGCCATGAAAATTCCCTCCAGAAATAATTTTATCCTCTTTAACAAATATTATTGGGTTGTCAGTTACTGAGTTAATCTCTGTATTTATTATTTTTAAAATATAATTCAGAGTTTCCTGAGTGGATCCATGAACTTGTGGTATACATCTAAACGAATAAGGGTCCTGAATATCATCTTTTTTAATTCTTTCTATTTCACCACCATTTAAATTATTAATAATTGATTTGGAAACATTTATTTGACCCTTGTATGGCCTTACATCAGAAATTAAAGAATTAAATGGTGACAGATTACATTTGAAAGCATCAATCGAAATACTTGAAATCAGATTGGCATATTCGCATAAATTAACTGAATGAATCGTAGAATTAATCAGCGATGCCAGCATATATTGAGTTCCATTAATTAAAGCGAGTCCTTCTTTAGGTCCAAGTTTAAGTGGTTTTAGATTGAATTTATTTAGTAGTTCTTTAGATTCATGAACTTCACCATTATGTTCCACTTCACCTAATCCAATTAAAGGAAGTGATAAATGGGATAATGGTGAAAGATCACCAGAAGCACCTAGTGAACCATATTTAAAAACAACCGGATTTATATTATTATTAAAAAAGAAAAGAAGTCTTTCAATTGTTTCAAGCTTAATCCCGCTAAATCCTTTTGAAAGTGATATTATTTTTAATAAAATCATTAATCTGACTATATTTGAATCTACTTTATCACCAACACCGCAAGCATGTGATTTTAACAGATTAGTTTGCAGTTGAACCAAATCATTTTCATCAATCTTAAAATTATGGAGGTCACCAAAACCTGTGTTTACTCCATAGTAAATTTCATCAGAATCGATAATTTTTTTATCTAAATAAGACCTAGAAGTTTTTATTTTATCAATTGCTGAAGGGTCAATTGAAAGATTTAAATCTTCATTGATTATTTTACATATATCATTAAATGAAACATTGTTATTATTTATTATGAATGAACTCATTTAAGTTATTTTGATTTAAAATTAGTTAAATTTGAATTTAATTAAAATTTTATGAAAAAAGCTCTAGTAAATGTAATTTATGCACTTTCAATTTCTAAATAATCAAATCTCTTAAACATAAAAATTATAATGAAGAAAACAGCATTGTATGAAATACATGATGATTTAAACGCTAAGTTAATTGACTTTGCAGGGTATTTGATGCCTGTACAGTATGAAGGTGTTACAAATGAACATTTAACTGTAAAAAACAATGTGGGCGTGTTTGATGTTTCTCATATGGGTGAGTTTTATGTTGATGGTGATGAAGCAGAAATTTTCCTTCAATCTGTTCTAAGCAACGATGTTAGCAAAATTACGGAAGGACAAGCTCAGTATAATTGTATTCCAAATGATAATGGTGGAATTGTTGACGACCTTATATTATATAAATTTGAGAAAAACAAATATATGATGGTTGTAAATGCTTCAAATATTGAAAAAGATTTAGATTTTTTAAATAAAAAAAATAATTTTAATGCGCAATTAATTAATGTCTCCGACACATACTCTTTAATTGCAATACAAGGTCCAAATGCATTACAGGTTTTAAACCCAATTTTTAAAGTTGATTTAAATGAAATAAAATACTACCATTTTGAGTATTTAGATGGTATTTTAGTTTCTAATACTGGATATACAGGTTGTGGTGGCTTTGAAATATACTGTAAAAATGAAATTGCCAAAGACCTATGGTATAAAATTTTTGAGTATGGAAAAAAATATGATATAAAACCGATAGGCTTAGCTGCAAGAGATACTCTACGACTTGAAATGGGATTCTGTTTATACGGAAATGATATTGATGAAAACACCTCGCCCATTGAGGCTGGTCTTTCATGGATCACAAAAACAAATAAGACTTTCACATCAAGTGAATTATTTAAAAAACAAAAAATTGAAGGGGTAAACAGAAAATTAATTGGCTTTACAATGCTAGAGAAAGCTGTTCCAAGAAAAAACTATGATATATTGAATGAAAATAATGAAATTATTGGTGTTGTAACTTCTGGAACAATGTCTCCTTCGCTAAAAATTGGTATTGGTTTGGGTTATGTTAAAGTTGAATATTCAAAACCCGGAATGGAAATATTTATTCAAATAAGAAAAAATATTAAAAAAGCTTTGGTGGTAAAACCACCTTTTAAATAAATCTATGGGAAGAGCATTTGAATTTAGAAAGGCCAGAAAAATGAAAAGATGGTCTGCTATGAGTAAAGCTTTTACAAGAATTGGAAAAGACATCGTAATTGCTGTTAAGGAAGGAGGTCCTGACCCAGATTCAAATTCAAAACTGAGAGCTGTTATACAAAATGCTAAGGCTGTCAATATGCCAAAAGATAATATTGATAGAGCAATTAAAAGAGCCTCGGATAAATCACTTGGAAACTATAAAGAAATATTGTTCGAGGGTTATGCTCCTTATGGAGTTGCAATTTTGGTTGAAACAGCAACAGATAATAATACTAGAACGGTGGCTAACATTAGAAGTTATTTTAACAAATATAAAGGAAGTTTGGGTACTTCTGGATCTGTAGTTTTCATGTTTGACCATACATGTAACTTCACAATTAAAAAGGAAAATATTGATATTGAAGAACTTGAATTTGACCTAATTGACTTTGGTGTGGAAGAAGTCTTTGAGGATGAAGATGGAATAATAATTTATGGACCTTTTGATAGTTTTGGTGAAATACAAAAGTTATTAGAATCAAAACGAATTACAATAATTTCATCTAGGTTTGATTGGATTCCGAATAATTTTAAAAATGTAAATGAAGAGCAAAAGTTAGAAATTGAAAAACTACTAGAAAAAATAGAAAATGATGATGATGTTCAAAATGTTTTTCACAATATGAACAGTTAGTTTTTTTTATAAAAACTATATTCTTTAACCTTCCCTTGAACTCCGTGAAAATAACTCTCAATATAATCAAAGTCTAATTTCTTGTCACCTGTTGGAAAAAATGGTTCTGAAATTAAAGTTTTTTTATTTTTAAAATCTAGAGTCATTAAAAAAATAGGTATTTTGGATTTTAATGCTATATAATAGAATCCTGATTTAAACTTTTCTACTTTTTTCCTTGTTCCCTCAGGTGCTAGAGATAATCTAAATTCATCTTTTTGGTCGAAGATATCAACTATTTGATTAACCAAATTATTGTTAGATTTTCGATCTACCGGTACTCCACCAGTCCATCTCAAAAGAATATTGACAGGAAAAATAAAAAGTTCTTTCTTTGCGAGATAATTTGATTTAAAACCTATTGACCCTCTAATTAAAATCCCCAAAAAAAAATCTAACCAATGAGTATGAGGTGCAGTAATAATCACAGCTTTTTTTACTGAGTGTTTTGACAATGTTTTATTACCCATAATCTCCCATCCTAATATTTTCATTAAAATAAAATTATAAATTGACTTTTTCATAAATTATCAAAACCTATTAAGTGTAATCTATTTTTAGATCTCGTTACCGCTGTATATAACCATCTTAAGAAATTCTCATCAATTCCATTTGGTAAGTATGGGTATTCAAGAAAAATTGATTCCCATTGACCACCTTGTGATTTATGGCATGTAAATGAATATGAAAATTTTACCTGTAAAGCATTAAAAAAACTGTTATTTTTTACAGCTAAATGTCTTTTATATTTTGTTTTAATGCTCATGTAATCTTTTAATATCTCTTGATATAAATTATTCATTGTATTGAAATCTAAAGCAGAGCTATTAATATACAATGAATCAAGATTTAAAACAGTTTCAAAAGCTTTAATTCTTGGATAATCTACCAATTTAATTTTTACTTCAGCAAATTTAAATCCATAAAGTTTTCTAATGTTATAGATTTCTTCAATTTTAATTATGTCTCCATTTGCAATAAAACCAATATCTCTTTTGGTATTAGACCAAAAATAATTATTCTTGATAACCATCAACAGATCACCAACATTAATTAAGTTTTCATTATTTAATATTTTATCCCTTACAGCTTGGTTATACATATTTGCTCTTTTATTTGATCTCACCACTATGGCTGTTTCTTCTAATCCATAATTGTTGTAAGAATCTTGAATTAAATTCATCAAATGTTCACCATCCTCAACTTGAACAATATCATCAAAATTATTGAAATTAAATTTCACATTTTCAAAATCACCATTTTCAATATTATTTCTTATTAAGGTTGCATATGAGAGTATTCCTGATTCTTTTTCTTGTCTAACTACATCTGTTAGCTCAATTTCAGTTACCTCTTTTTCATACTCTTTTTCTAAATAATCAGCATCTAATGCATAAGAAATATTTGATTTAATTGGAGGTAATTGAGCGCTATCACCTATTATTAATAGTTTACACTTAAAGCCAGAATAAATATAATTAATTATGTTGTCTAGTAGGGATTGTGAAAAAAAACCTGTTTCATTATTTCTATTAGTACTGATCATCGAAGCTTCGTCTATTACAAATAAGGTGTTTTTATGCTTGTTTATTTTAAGTGTAAATTCTAATTTTCCTGAAAGATTATTTTTAGTGTAAAAAATTTCTTTGTGAATAGTATATGCCTCTTTGTTACAATATGAAGAAATTACCTTTGCTGATCTTCCTGTCGGAGCCAATAATTTAACAGGTGTTTTAATTTTCCATAAATTTTTGACAATATTTGAAATGATATAAGTTTTACCTGTTCCAGCGTACCCCCTTAAAAGAAAGATTTCATTTTTAGCTTTGCTTTCAATAAAAGAAATTATTTGGTTAAGAGCTAACTCCTGATTTGTATTTAATTGATTTTGGAGGTTTTTTTTAACAATTTCTGAGAGATTTTCCTCCATTTTAAATTAAAATTAGAATATCAAATATATAAATGTTTTTATAACCAATGGTTTTTACAAATAAAAAAAAATTGTAGATTTGTCAGGTTGATAAATCAATAAAAAATCATGATGAAAATTCTTCTCTTCCTTTCCCCATTTATTGCAGTTGGAATAGTATATTTTATAAAAACAAGGATGCAAGATAAACATAGGCCATATGTTTTAGGAAGTTTATGGTTGATTATTTTAACATTTGCCTTACTACTTTTTAACTCAATATACAATGAGCTTAAATTTGATGAAGTAAAAAATGCCAGATACCAAGTTGTAATAAAAAATCTTAAAGACATAAGAGACACTCAGCTTGCACACAGAGCTGTTAAAGGGGTTTTTCAAAAAGATTGGGATAGCTTAGTTAAATTTATTGATGTTGATTCCTTTACCATAACTCAAAGAAGAGATTCAAGCGTCATTGACATCGAAATGACTAAAAGATATGGTGGAGTTAAAACTTATAAAGATATTATAATTGTTGATACATTAGGCTTTGTTTCTGTCAAAGACTCTTTATTTGGAATAGATGAAAGGTATAAAACTATGATGTTTGTTCCCTTTGCAAAAAATGATGATGCGAAATTTGAGCTTAATGCAGGATTCTTAAATCAAAATGGCATTAATATTCCTGTTTTTGAAGCATTTGTTAAAAAAAGAGTTGTTCTTCATGATCAATCTGTTAATCTTGTATTAAAAGAGAATCAGGTTCAATCTGTTGACGGAGTTAATGGTGCTTCTTTGAAAATTGGATCTATGAACGAAGTAAACACCAACGGAAATTGGCCTAAAAACTATTCAAAAGATAAATAAAAAAATCATCTATACTAACAGCACTTCTCTGGCAATTCACATAAATGAAAACTGGGTTATTTTTTGTTTGTTTAATGAAAAATTAATTGAGCTGAATAAGGTAAATTTTTTAAACAACAAGAAATCAAATTATTTATTAAAAACGATAAAAAAATATTTGTCATCGTATTCAAAAAAAAATACTCCAAAAAAAATAAAGTTAATTTATTATAATAATTCCTCCACTCTCGTACCAAGTGATTTATTTGATAATAAAAATTTGCTAAACTACCTGAAATATAATACCACAATTCAAATAAACGATTTTGCTGCAAATGATCTAATTTTAGAAAATCAAATAAATAATGTATACATTCCACGTACAGATATTAATAATTTTATTTTTAAGAAATTTAAAGCATTCGATTTTTATCATTATTCCTCTCTTTTAATCAATAAAATTTCTAATGAGTTTGTAGAAAATTTTACAGAAAAAGTTTTTTTAAATATTAATGACAAGTTTATTGATATATTATACTTTAAAAACAAACAACTAGTTTTTTACAATTCATTTGACTATGATTCTAATGAAGATATACTTTATTATTTGTTATTTATTTTTTCAGAATTAAGTATAAATCCTGATAAAATTCATCTTGTATGTTGTGGACTGGTTGATTTAGAATCTGAATTATATGAACTTATTTATACTTACATTAGGAATGTTGAGTTAATAGAATTTAAAGAAATTGTCGGAATTAATTCTGATATTTTAAAATCAAATATTTTATTAAGCAGTTTTTAATGAGAATTATATCTGGAAAATTTAAAGGAAGAAGAATCAAGATTCCAAAGAATTTACCTATTCGCCCTACAACTGATATTGCTAAAGAAAGTATATTTAATATAATTTCAAATAAAATTGATTTACATGATTTAAAGGTTCTTGACTTATTTTCTGGGTCAGGAATGGTTGGTATAGAGTTCATTTCAAGAGGCTCTAACGTTGTCTTTGTTGAAAATAATCCCAAATGTGTTAAACATATTGCTAACACATTAAATCTCCTAAAACTTAATTCAAAAATAATTAAGAAGGATGTTTTTAAGTATCTTGACTATTGTGATGAAAAATTTGATTTGGTTTTTGCTGATCCTCCATATTCTCTCTCATATGAAAACTATGTAGAATTGATTAATTTAACATCAAAAAAAATTCTAAATAAATCAAATAGATTATTTATTTTGGAACATTTCAAGAAAAACAATTTTTGTGAAATTGATAATTTTTTTGATCAACGCACCTATGGTGATTGTTCATTTACTTTTTTTATATAAAAAAAGCGGGTATTACCCGCTTT
>MDTA01041721.1_pt1 | contig 10614 bp, 30 predicted proteins | sample 811151 | NCBI WGS metagenome assembly MDTA01 (sample SAMN05326648, study PRJNA326480) | marine metagenome | isolation source: seawater | place: Indian Ocean: South | collected 2010 | reverse complement strand
GTTTCGCTCGAGCTTGATGCGACCGACGATGAACTGATTGAGTTCAATCAGCTCCTCTTCATTCAGAAACTTGATGTCAGACATAAGTTGATTTGTTGAAAGTGGCATTTATTTTCTCCTTAGTTGGTGTGTTTATATTATACCACAGAGGCTGCCTAGTTGCACGCGTCGAGGTAGTCCAGAATCCACACTACAGGATCTCCGTCACGAGCCTTTGCGACTCCGTACGGCATTTCTTCGCTGTTGCAGAAGTAGTCGTAAAGCTTTCCGAATGCCTCAGATCCGTAAAACTCATCTTCACCCTCGATATAAGCGGTCATCCGAGAACGATCGTCTTCGGTAAGACCTGCTTCATTATAGAGATCTTCAATAGTCATAGCTTAATCACACGACGCTTGGGTGAGGTACTCATGCATCGTCATGCCGCCTGGTCCGGAGCACTGCTTGGGATCAACAACCTTGCGATGTCGGAACTGGACATATCCGTGCTCTGGGTGATCTTCGATCTGGGTTGCTTCCAGGCTTACCCAAAGACCTTCATCTCGCATTCCCTTGCTGCGAAGATATCCTGGCTCGCCACTACCATCCGGGCAGAATGCAAAGTCACTATTCGCCTCGGCCATCGAAAAAGCATGGCGGTTGCCACAGGTGATAGGTGTCCCGTCTGGATTGGTGTGGTCCAAAAGCTCAAAGTCGATATAGACATCACCTCTGCGAAAGTCTGTCTTATTAAGATCTGTTTGCTTAATGCCAATGATCCGAGCACGAGACCCGACAGGAATCTCAAACTCCTCATAGCCGCAGTAGTTATAACCATTCGCCTTCATGTAAGACCCTGCGGTGTGAACAATATCACCCAGCTTCCAACCGTGCTTGTTCTCATCCTCACGACCTAAGTTCGTAGTGTTGCGATATTTCTGTACATCTGGCATTGTTTGCCTCCTTATGGCTTTATTATACCATAGCAAAAAGCAAGTTACATGTCTGAGGAGTCAATGGGCCAGCCTTTTCGGCTATCTAAGGTGCCGATCATAAGCTGAATCATCTTCTTTGCCCATCTCTCTTTTTCATCTTTGGGAATAATAGGACAGTCTTCAATTTCCTGAAGATATACTTCTAGGTCTTTTCGCAACTCCCTAACCTCTGAGATTTTTTTCTCATGAGCCTCATATTCTTTTTTCTTTTTCCAGCTGATAAGGTCCACTAAGTCACCCATTGCTTTCCTCCATCTGTGTATCGATCTCGCATGAAATAATTGGATGCTCTACCTTTTCATCTTTCACAACATAGATCGTTTTTCCTACTTCTACTTTGCATGGGATTGCACTGATCGGCAAGATCGCGATCGACGGACCACCATTGGTGGCTGGATTGAGATTAAACTCAACCGTTGAAAACACAGAATCATGGGATATAATTGTTCCCACTAGAACAAAAGATTTAAGAATCACTATCAACCTCATTTTTCATTATCTTTTCCTTTGAGACATCTCCAGATTAATACAGCACCAAACTTGAAAGCGTCAACTACACCCACAGCAAAGACCACAATGAAGAAAAGCTGGATGATCGGATCTTCGATAAATGACACAAGTGGCTCTCTCATTTAGTGCTGTACCCAAAAGTTTCAAAATCTTTCCCATATACCTCTAGTACTTTTTTATGAATGTCTGCGACGTCAGAAGAAGCCCAGGGCAGATTGAGACTAAGACCGGGTCTTGGCGGATCACTTATGTTGTCGCTCTCTCTGTTTCTGTGACGAAGGTGGGGAAGACTAGCACTCTTCGAAACGTATCCGCGATCCTTTAGTGCAGATAAGACATTGTCAATCTTCTCAAATCTAAATATGTCTGTTTCATTATCAACAAAATGGTGCTGCGGCCGCCAGTGATTGTTGTCAGTATCGATACCCTCGTCACGTATAGCAACAAAAAGTGTCCACGCAAGTATGTGAAAAAAGTCAATCTCACTACCATAAAAGGGAGTCCCAGGATTTATATCTTCAGGTCCAGGTTGCCATTTAGGAACATTTGGTGGGTTTGATCTAGAGAACTTAGTGTAGTCTTCAACAAGGCCCATATTAAGATGACCACGAGGAAATTCCCTTCTCCGTTGCCAGTATCTTGACTGAAGTTTATCGTAAGGATCTCTCACAATAGCAAACTGATATTCCCACTTCATTCCCTTAGACTCGAGTCTTTCTCTCAGGCTTTCCCACTCCTCTTGATGAGCGTGATCTCTAACACCCTGATTAAGATTATCGGGCTTTTCCCATCCTTCTGAGAGAAGAAGCTCCATTACAGAGGTTCCGGCATTTTTCGGAATGTGAATAAAATGAATAATTCTATCATCTCTACATAGAACTGGCATTCAAGACCCCGTCTTTACAAACAGCTTCAGCGCCGATATTCATCATTTCTCCTGTTAGTGACCATTTTGTACACCATCATGCTTAAGAACATAACTAAAAATGATAATCCAGTAACTATCACTACGTCTCCCACAGTCCACCTCTTTTTTTCTAGTGTTGAATGCTGTCTATGCTGTATCATTATAATACCTTACTTATTCTTTTTACACGCTCGATGGTGTGCTCGATTATATCTTATCCATGCCAAGATAAGACCAGGGCCAAGAACAGAGTATATTCCTCCGATAACAATCATCTTCTTTCCAAAGCGAACAGCGTCTTTACCTACCTTAAAAACTTTATGTCGCTTCTTTTCTTTCAATCTATCTCTTCTAGCTCAATACTAAACTGAGCTGAAGCCTCTTTCCAGTAATTGATCCGATCAAAAAGATTAAGAAGTTTCTTATCATACCTGGCTGTCTCTCTCTCAAGAATACCTGAGATCTTGTTTTTTTGATGTTGAGTCCTTGTTCCTGCCTCTCTCTTTTTTAACTCTAGAATTCTTGCATCCCTTTCAAGACTAACAATCTCTACTTGAGATTCAATGCTTTCAATCATCTTGTGATTTCTATTGATGACCTGACCGACAAGCGGGTTGCACCTCTCCATGGCAACATCCTTTCTCATTCTTGCTTTCTCTCTGGATCCCGGTGCGGGTGGGTGAAAATCATCTACACTTAGATCGCTAAAGTGTAGAACAGCAAATTTATCAAAGCAAGGAGAAGCCAGAACATAAAGATAGTCCAGACTTTCTTTTCTTTTTAAAGTCGAATAATCAGTCTGCAACGACCAAGTTCCACCACAGCCTGATGTAAGCTTGCACTCAAGCTCTCTTCCCATATCAGTGAGAGAGATATCAGGCTCTCCAGTCCTACCATCCACCTTAGCTGCAACACCGAATCTGTTAATCTCTTCAGCAAAGAATGACTCTTGAGCACCTGATATGACGCCATTTCTCCGGCCCAGATTCGAGCGTAGCGAGAGACCTGCATCTTGAAAGCACTTCTCAATACTGTTTTCAAAATCTCTCATTCTCTGAAGAGCAACTATTGCAGATTCTCTATTAAGATAGTTTTCCATCATGTCCACCTATACTATTATACATTACAAGTAGAAGATTTTACATATAAACTAACCACTGTTTTCAGCTTTTTCTAACAGCCACGATGAGCTTTGAACCTTACCGCCGCCAACGTTGAAAACAACTTTACACCCTACTTCTTGACAAATATCCCATTCTGGGATATCTTCAGGTGCAGCTCTATCGCCACCCTTGGTGAAAAAGTCTGGCTTCAAGGCAGCAATCGCTCCGATGACAGTCTGCCCGCCGTCGTCCCAGATAATAGCAGCGTCCACACCTCTGATACCTGCAATTATCTCTGCTCGTTCTGCAGCGGGCATAAAAGCCTTTCCTTTCTTTCTTTCAAGGAACCCATCACCGTTTACAATGACAGCGACGTATCCTCCATCCTGCTCAGCCATGTCGACTGTTTCAAGAATGCACCTAAGGTGACCAACATGAAGTGGATCAAATCCACCTGATGTCATGTAAACGTTAATGTTCGCGTCGCCCCAGACTCCATCTTTATCGACATATTCTCTAAATTCTTGGACAGACTTGTAGACTTTCATTATTTACCCCCTGCTAGTCAGATGATTCAAGTACAATTAAAGTATTAAATGGAACAGTTGTAAACTCTTCAGATTCAAGAAGTCTACCTAGTACAGCTGACCCTGGCACATCAATAACTTCCACCAAGACTCCGACCTTTTTTTCAGTCGATGTATATTTGTCATCAATTGAAAGAACTAAGTCTCCAAGGGCCGGCTTTCGAACTTCAGCACTGATGTCCTTGCAGTTTCGGCTTACTAAGACACACCTATCAGAAGCAATGTTAAATGGCCTCCCTTTAGACCTAAACCCTGTTGAACCAGGCGCTGTCTCTGGTCGGACAACGAGATCACTTTTCCCAGCTGCTATCACTCTACAGAGAATTCTATGAATTTCACCATTGCCTTCATTTGAGATTGTAGATCCAAACGCCACAATAAGATCATCTACTTTAAACTCTTTAGAAGCCATACACTATAACTATTATGCACACCTAGATATTAAGACCACGCTTTCCAAACTTTTCAACGTCTCGAGCTGGTATCCTTAAAATCTCGCCATTATACATAACTGTAGCCATCTTCTCCCAGGTTTCATATTCAATAAGAAGGCCTAGAAGATTTCCCTGAGTGTTAGATTCATCAAAGCCAAAGACTCCGTCAACTTGTCTGATAAAGTATGGCGGCTTGAACCTTACAAGATCACCTGTTTTCACTTTTTTCCCACTCCTTAAACCCTTTCCAGATCTTAATAGTTGCACCAAGCCACGGAGAAAAGCCTTCTCTATCTGCCTTACAGAAACTGCAACCTCTTTTACTAGTATCTTTGATGATAATTGAGACTCCTTTACTTGAAGCAGCGGCTATCTTTTTATAATGTTTCTTGAAATGACGCTCACATACAAGGACTTGACTAGTGCCTGCATCATCAAAGATCTCTAAATCTTTCATGAGGAGTCTAGAGAACCTCTTCTAGAATCACGCCACCTGTGAATCCGCCTCGTTCTTCCTCTTTTCTTTCAGCAGTCCCAAGTGCAACTTCCCACTCCAGCTTATTCAAATGACAGAAAGACTTTATGACTTCAATCATATCAGCTGCTTCTTCGTAGCAGGGATTTTCAATAAACTCAGCCACCTCTTCATTCATTTTAGCCCTAAGAAAGACAATGTGCTCATCTTCACCGTATACCTCTCTGCATCTACAGTCACCCCCAGACTCTCTGATAATTTCTGGAATGAGATCTCTAACTAGCTTCATTTATCATCTCTATCTTTTTCTTTCTTGACATTCTCTTAATTTCAGATTCTCTTTTTTGAGCGTGGGACCTGCTGATATGAATTTCTGTATAGACTAGTTTAACAGGTTGTCGAGCTCTAGTATACTTTGAACCCTTTTTGTTGCCATTGTGCTCTCTTATTCTTCTGTGAATGTCTGTGGTGACTCCAGTATAAAGAGAGCCATCATTACATTCTACTACATACAGAGTCCAGTCTTTATTACTAGACAACTTCTAGAACCTTTGGGTGGAACCAGCTGCTTATTCTTTTTCCTGTAGTAGATACAGCAGCTGCCTGAACCGGGATCTCTTCACCTAACCATAAAACTCTCACACGATGATGAAAATCTGATTCTTTAGACCTCTGCTCAACAATAATGGCAAGAGGATCAGTCTTATTACTCAGGTTGGAAATTTTCCAACCTCGATACCTTACAAGATCACCTATCTTCATTTCTCTTTAGCCCAATTCCCTTGTAATTAAAGTCGCCTGATCTTATGGCATTCTCGTCTGCTTGTCGTGCCCTGCTGTACTCAGGCCACTCTTTCTCTGAATCAGCACACTCTAGACAGATTAATGTTACATCAAACATTGACATTGTATACATATCTACATTTTTGTAGCACCGCTGACATTCTCCCGTCCACTCTCTAAGCTGGTTCATTGATCACCTCTGCTCGCTTTACCTGCTCTTCAGTGTAGTGCCACTCACCGGGAACCTCATCCCATTTTACAACTGTGTACACTTTAGTGACTTTAATAATTGTGCCAGTAGCACTTTCATACTTCCACATTGGAGACATTTTAACTCGATCGCCAGTCTTCATCCTTAACTCCCTTTACCCATGGAACTCTTGCTTCTCCCTGCGGGACTTCATAAACTCTTCCCTCACACAAAATAGCAAGACTGTCCTTTTCTCTACCTTGACCAATTAAAAGGCCCAGAGCCCAGTCCCAGATACCGCAGTCACTAGGTCTGACTCTCTCATAAAGCTCTCTTCTAAACTGGACCATGTCTCCCGGTTTCACCAATCACCTTCGCATCGCCTCTAGCGAAATCAAAACTATCCAGTCGCCATTCACCGCAGTCAAACATTACTGCCCAGCTATTTCGTGGAGCAGGACCCAGTATGACACCGATGCGGTTAGAATTGCTAGAGCAAAAAAAGCACTGACATGCTTCATAAAACGGATGAAGAACATCGTCAATTTGTTTGCATTCTTTTACCTTTACCAGATCACCGACTTTCATTAACCACCTCAATAAGACTTTTTTGAATTGATGACACCCTGTCTCCATTGGGAGCAGATCGATTGAACCACATAACTTCTGCGTACTCGTACCCACCAGTTGACTTGAATCCCATAAAGAGACCTAGTTCTCCAATTATCCGACCATACTTATTTCGGGCACTTATGTTTCTTACTAGATCACCGACTTTCACAGACTATTAGCCTCCCGCTGTTGCCTAGTTTTTCTTTGGCGTGTAGATCAAACGTTTCAACAATCTGTGTGACGATCTTTTTCATCGTACTAGACTTTCCCGTAACCACAACAAAAGGTGAATCATAATCCACACAATGTCTTTCTAGCAATCCGTACACATCTTTGTGTCTGACTCCGTGTAGATCAATCGTTATCATAATGTTTAAACCTCTTTTCAATATTTCCAGTCTCATAGTCAACTAAATACCAGGCATAAGTTCCGCCATGGTCTTCATAGAAGTCTGTCTCATCGATAGCGTAAGGTTCATTGTCGTTTAAGAAGTCAGTGTCTGGGGTATCTGAATAGAGTGATGTCGAATAAAAGCTTCTCATTCCGCCTGAGAGCTGTGCTTTGGCGATGAGCATTGTTAAATCTGTTGTGGTTCGGGCACTAAGGTACTGCTCAATCCTTTCAAGCATAGTGTCACCGTCGTAGTGAACGTAACATCCCATAATGCTACCATCTTCCATCTTTACACCAATTGTGCTGTGTGTACTCATTATACTTCTCTTGTCTTGCTTTTTAAACTTCTACGCTTCCTACAATCAATTCAGGTGTTAAGTGATATCTCACCCCTTTAATCATAAAGCTTGGATTCTTTCTGACTCTTAAAGAGTTAAACCGCGGATTGAGGCAGCCTTGCCAGAGAAGCCGCCTCTCAATAATGGCAATCTTTTTCTTATGGATTTCCCGATTAGCGTCTACATCTGGAATGGGTAGCCAGGTCATCTGCATGTTAAGGATGTGATGAACTGCTTGCTCTCTTGAAGTAGCGGCATCGTTTTTTAATAGGCTTGAGACAAACTGAGCAAGGTGAGGTGATCCCTGAACTGGATCACGATGATCAATGTGGCTGATCATTCTTTCGTGCAAAGATCTACCATGTGTCTTTCCGACATACATGACTTTTCCCTCTCTAGAAAAAACGTAGATTCCAACGGGTGATTCACCTGATCCTGCTAAGCAACAAAGCTCATCAACAGTCAGCTTTCCCAAACAAGGGGATGATGTAGATCGATGAAGAAAAGAATCTCTTACTTCTTTTACAGATAAGTCTTTCCACTCTTCAAAGTTCCAAACGTGATTCATTCTGCATTCTCCTGATTGATTTTCATGTCTCTCTAATTCGTTAGCTTTTTATTCTTTGCTAGCCAGGTCGGAAGAATAATTGCACATGTCTCTCCCTTTTTCTTCTCTCTAAGGTCAGGAACCTGACCAATTGGAACCCACATCTCCTCACCAGTTGTGACTTGAATAAGGGCAGCCTTGGCTGACTTTCTCATGATTGTGGCGATGATAGGTGTGCCAGTGCTTTCAAGCTCTCTCTTCTCTATCTCAATCCACTTTTCCATGTCAGGTGAGTCATCAATAACTCTTACCTGTCTGGTCTGAGGCCACCACTTTTTACCCTCAGAGTCAACTACAATTGCTTTCTCTGTTCCATAGTTATTTCTAAAGATCTTCTTGACCAATCCTGTAGTACCGACGGGAACCCTTCTGTTTTTAGGGCCTCTACCTGAAGATATTACTTCAACAAGCTTGTTTACTGCGGGTGTCAGTCGAATCTTCTCTGCCTTGATTTCTGACTTTAGCTTGAATATTCTTTCATCAAGGTCTTTAATCATCGCAGCCTCTTGAGCTGTGTAAGTAGCAGCCCATGTACTAGCTGTGTGAAAGCTGTCGTACTTATTATTTGCCGGATGAAGACCGCTTTTCTCCCTGGTTTCTCGCGTACAGCCCACAGCATTGCACATAGCAGACTCGTGGTAGCATCCAGTCATAGAGTCTAGAGTGTCCCATACAACAATCCAGCCTCGTCCACGACACTTCGTACACCCATTACTTTCTTCAAAGTTCTGTACAGCTTGATCAAAGACAGCTTTTTGAATATCAGACTTCTCACTGCAGAGATTGTCTACCCTTTGCTGAAGTGTGTTAACTAAGTCATTTTGCATTGGCCTAAAACCTCCTTGATACTTATATTTTACCACAGATAATATCAAATTACATGCCGCCAGGCGTTTTTGCGACAATTTCGATCTCGTCAGACCATTCTTTGTCAATAGCGCCGCCAGGCCACAGAACCTTGACAACAGGTGGGACCTCAATATGATCAATCACTTCAATGACAATTCCAACTTGTATCTCTTGCGGAAACTCTTTACCAGCGACAGGCTGGACTAGATCACCTACTTCTAGATTCATAGTTTCTTTCCCAAAAAGACTCAAACAAAAAGTGACAAAAGGTAAGAAGTAGATGAAGCAGCAGCGTGATTCTCGTAGACGTCTTAAAGTCACCAGTGGCAACGTACACGACAGTCAGGGTGATTAAAATTGAAATACACCGCCAACTAACAACTTTCAGAATCCTATTCTTCAACTACTGCCTCCAGTTCAATTACAGGAATATCTAAAGAGCAATCATTAAATAGAACCACGCCGTGAGGTTCGGGGTCAATCACATCCCAGTTAATCTTCTTGCCCATCTTGTTTGTTCTCCAGCACTTCTTTTGAATAACGTCAACAATAACACCTACTCTCGTAGCGCCCTTCTTAAGACGAACTAGGTCACCAATTTTCAAGCTGCACCTCCAAATCTAATCCAGTACCAGATCCAGAATGCTAAGGCCAATGATGCAATCAAAGGAATAGGTTCAATCTTTTTCACTCTCTGCTCCTTTTGTTAAGTGTTGCCACACTCCAGCGGTCAAACTCCTCAGGGCTGAGACTTCCCGCCACGTCATCAAGCTGATCATCAGAAAGGTCAGGGCATGCAGGCTCTAGCTCATCATGATCAAAATCCTGAACAGCTCCGTCAAGTATAACTTTGAATGCAGGTATGTGTAATCGCATAGCAGTGTCGACTATCACACCAACTTTTCCCATGAATTCGTTCCAGATATGAGGGCCTCCCTTGTAGCGCCCATCATACTTTTTAACTCTTACCAAGTCACCGACTTTCACTTTATCTCTCATTTATCACCTTCACACTACTTGCAAGAACATTTCCAAGTTTTCCAGAGTCCCACAGGATATCGACACTTGAGATTTTTCGTGTCCGACCGCTGGTCCATACTTCTACAACAATGCCAGTCTTTGGGCCGCCAGGCTTCTGCCACGAGCCAACAAACTTTATCAGGTCACCGATTTTCACTGATAACCTCTAGATGATTGTCCCATATACGGGGATAAACACCAATCGATGTCAAGATATCTAAAGCAGTCTGTCTACCGTCATAGACTTTTATGACAATACCGGTCCCAGTAAATGTTCCCCACTTGTGCTTTACCAGGTCACCGACTTTCACTGATAACCTCTAGCCATCCTTGAGCTATATACTTTACTTCCCCTGTCTGGGTGATGACGCCAACCATAGCTGAATTGTCTACCTTAACAACTAGATAGCAGTCATTAAATCTTTTATGCCTCACAAGGTCGCCCGCTTTCACTGATCACCTCCAAAAATATTTGCCTTACAGACCGTTTCTCTCCAGTATCAGGCCAGAGCACATGCGCAGTATTATACATCTCATGCAACCCTTCATCGCGATAGCCCACGACAATACCATGACCCGTCGGGTATCCTTTCGCATGAGGATGATCTGTTATCTTTACAAGGTCACCGACTTTCATTGGACTACCTCCACCAGGTGACGTACAATCCAACTACAGCGACCATCAGCCCACAAGACTTCTGGGTCTCTTCGACCAGGTCGAGGATCGGAATTTTGGTGACCTGACCACCTGACAATCACTCCTGTCATCTTAGACTCAGAGTTCAGATTTTTTACCAAGTCACCGATTTTCATTGACTTTCTCCAAATGCT
>MDTA01175133.1_pt1 | contig 10615 bp, 7 predicted proteins | sample 811151 | NCBI WGS metagenome assembly MDTA01 (sample SAMN05326648, study PRJNA326480) | marine metagenome | isolation source: seawater | place: Indian Ocean: South | collected 2010 | reverse complement strand
TCTTGATAACAAAATTCTTATTAACAGACATTTGTTCTCCTGAGGTTCATTATCCCCTCAATTTATTTTTTATTATTTATAATTCAAATCTGGTAGATGTGACGAATGTTCCAGAGCTTGGAGTGACCTGTAAATCATCAAAGTCATTATCAACACCATCTTCCAATTGTAATGTATTACCAACCAATCTCAGAGTTCCTGTTGTGTTTAAAAGTTCATAGACAGCACCACTTGCAATCTCTGTTTGAAGGACACCAGCATTTGGTCCCCAAGTGATTGTATCTGGACCAATACCACTGATTTTTTCAAATGTGATGCTGTTAGCATTAAATGTCTCCCTAGTCACAGTCCAACTTACAGTTATAGTATTAGTTGGGATTGAGAAAGTCACAGTTGAATTAGTTGATGTATTACCACCAGATGAGGATGATATAATCTCAATTGAACCATCATTATATCCAGCAGCTCCACCACCACCAGAGTTACTCAAACCACCCTGTCCACCAACAGCACCTGTTCCACCATTACCACCTAATGATTGACCATCACCAGCAGTATTTGTAACTGTGTATCCTGCCTTGAAACCTCTATTTAAAAGTGAACTTTGACCAATCTCTGTTCCATCAAAACTTCTGTATCTAATCAATTCAGTGCTATTTTGTGAGCAGGGTGAGATGCCCTGACTAATCCAATATGAACCTCTTGTACAGTTGATAGTTTTTCCACCATCAGGAGCTGCTGCTATAGTATCACCAGGATAAAGACTTACACCTGTTCCAACCATCACTGAACCAAATATACCTGTCTGAGTAAGTGTGCCTGCTGCTGGACTGACTCCACCCAATCCACCATCTAAACCAGTACCATTTGTACCTGAGTTGTTTACACCTCCACCATTACCACCAGCACCACCAATACCAGCATCTCCACCAGTACCAACAGCAGCAATAAGTGTTGAACCTCTGTAAAGGAATAGACCAGAGTTGTTAGATACACCAATTAAAGTATACTCTTCATTTTGAAGAAGATTAATATCAATGATAGATTTACCACCCTCACCACCACTAAATCCTGTAGTGTTTGAACCTCTGCTAGCCTCCATCTCAAGTCTTAATTCATAGTTTGATTCAGGAGAGTGGAATTGAATTACACTATAATCTGCTCCAAATGTTGAAGATGAGAGGATAAATTCATCCACATTTTCATCATCAAGGTCCACCTTCTGGTTCTTGAATAGATTAGTTGTTGTGAATGATTCAAATTGCAGAACTCTTCTTGGAGTAATAGCATCATAAGTTACAGGTATTGAATATACTGGGACAGCATTTTCACTTGGATCAGTGACCTTACATCTCACCAATATTCCTCTATCAGCTGTGCTTGAGGTAATTAAAAGATTTGGTGTGAATACATTGCTTGCAACAACAAGTGCTTGTACTTCTGGTGTAACTCTTTGAATTCTAAATGAACCACTCTCACCATAATTCAGTTTTTCAATGTTTGTATTCTCCCTATCAAATGAACCATTTGTGACTAATGTTGGATGAACAAAACTTGAACCTCCACCACCAGCACCATCATCTAATCCTGATGAAGCATTACCTCCACCACCACCAAAATATCCTGCTCCTCCACCTGCTGCTCCTGCCCCTCCAGCTAGTGCTGAACCATCTGAACCTGTCCCACTACCTGAACCACCAGCAGACTGTGTTCCTCCTGCTCCTGCACCAGTTCCAGTACCATCTGAACCAACCTGACCAGAGTTACCACCAGTTCCAGGACTATTGGAACCACCTCCACCACCACCAGCAAGTAAAATTGTATTTGCTTGTGAAATAGAATTAATAAAGAGACCAGTGTAACCACCACCTCCTCCACCTAATCCATTACCTGAACCACCAGCACCACCACCAGGGAATCCACCTGCTCCACCTTTTGTTCCTGCTGTACCAATTCTTAATTTATATGGTTGTCCAGCAAGGAATGTAAAATCTCCTTGTGCTGCTCCACCTGAACCACCAGATACATTTCTTTGATTGGATTCGCCTCCACCTCCACCAGTGGCGTATATTTTTGTAGCAAAATCTATATCACTTGTAAGTGTATATGTTCTTCCAGTTACAAACTTTGAGTATGATATAATATCTTCAAAACTAAGATTGAAGTTCTCTCCCTGGTCACTTTGAACATTCAAAGTTGCTGATCCTGGAAGGGTAGCCATACCATTCAAATATCTACCATTGTCTATTAAATCAAAAAATTGTCCATCAGATTGTCTACAAAACTGCCATTGATAATTTAATGTATTTCCACTTTCTGATGATGCTACAACAGAGAATGTAGCTCCAATTCCTGTTGCTAATGTAACATCATCTGATTGAGATGATATTGTAATCTCAGGTGTTGATATAAGGTCAGCAGTATCTGACTTTAACTCATCATTATCAGCATTACCTTCATTTGCTGCTGGAAGGTAATCAGCAATTACATAAACATTTTGATTTGGTTTGTTATAAACAACATCTGGAATAGTGAGAGATGATGAAGCACCTATGCTCACAATCTTTGCTGAACTACCAGCATTGAGTGATGTATCCTGTACAGGAGTATCATTCAAATACCATTGAAAAGAAAAATCTCCCTCAGGAATATCTGGTCCTGTATATGTTGCTGTAACTATGCCTACAAAGGTAACAAACCCAGTTGTGGTTTGCTCCTGATTAGTTAAATTGAGTTCGTAACTTAGGATTGGACCATTCAACTTGAAACTGTTTTGAATGGTCCTGAATACATTAAATGCTACTGGGCTCATGAGAAGTTTTGTCCTCCAATTACACCATAGAGTGATGATCCACCATCAAAAGTAATGAATGAATAGATATCAACTGCTGAGGCAATTTGTGTGACGGTTGGAACAACTCCACCATTCCAATAGATTGGAATGTCTGTACCACCACTTGTCTTAAATGTATCTATACCAACTGTTCTAGGTGTTGACCCCTGAACAATTTTTAATGTAAAGGAATGTGTTCCACCTGAGGCAGGATTCTGTAATGTGAACTGACTGATATTCTCTGCTGCTGTTGTAAGTTCAAAGAATTGACCATTATTCAAATTAAGATTTACATTATTAGAAACAGAGGAAACTGTGTTTGAAATTTCATAGTAAGACTTAAACCTTGTTCTACCTTCAATGTCTAATTCATTTCTTGGAGACAGTGTACCAATACCTACTCCAACATTTGTGGTGGTTAGAATTGTTCCACCAGAACCAACATTTACATTAGTAGCAGTAACAACACCAGCAACAACTTTACCTGTTGAGGAACTAAAGTCATAATTAGTTGCTGTTAATTTACCAGTGATATTGGTGGTAGATGTGATTGCAACAGTGGAGATGAATCTTGACTGGTTGGTAACAAACAAGTCAGTTTTACCAGTACCAGGAGCACCAATTATCAAGGAATAATCAGCATCAAATACTGAAGTACCAATGCCTACATTGTTTGAAATTGTTCCAGGATAGATTGTTCCAATACCTGCCCATAGTGAGTCATTTTGTAGGTTGGTAAGACCAGAACCATCACCTGTAAAGGCAGTGGCAACAACAGCACCAACAACTCTAAGTTTAGCAGTTTGTACATTAGTTGTTCCAATACCAACTCCTCCATTACCATCAATACTAACAATAGAGGTTGCAGAACCTACTTGAACTGTGAAGTCAGCAGGTGTTGTAGTGCCTATGCCTACTTGGTCTAATGATAGAACCTTCTTATATTGATTAATACTTACAGAAGCCAGAGGATTCCAAGTTCTATCTGTTGTGAATACCCAACCACCAATTCCTGATACTGATGCTACATTAGCATTGAAAACAATATCACCAGGATTACCTGCTGTGGCTGGTCTAGTGTTTCCAACAGTAATCTTTCTGGAAACATTTACATCACCCTGTAAGAACAACGAATTTGCTTCAATACCATCTATTGATGTGTTGGTTAGTTTCTGTGTAAACAGTGTTGGACCATTGAACTGTGAAAGAAGGTCATTGTTTTGACCACCTTGTATATTCAATGTTCTGCTTACATCAACACTAACTGGTGCTAAAACATCAAGACCAACGTCATTACCAAGAGCAAAGACATCCTCACCTGTTACAGTTGGAATTGGTGTTTCAAATACTTCTTCTTTACCAGTGGATGAGGATATTCTCTTGTTACCAATATAGAAGTCACCTCTATCATTCATACCAGTATAAACAATCAGACCACCAGAGGCACTCTGTGCCTGTGAAATCAATTGAGCCTGAGTATCAGGTTGATTTGCCTGTCTGTCTGGAATAGCAGTTGAATAATTACCAGGACCAAATCCAAGATATTCAAAGGTATGACCAGATGCTCTAATAATTGATGGTCTTCTTAATTCAATTGGTTCAATGTTTACTCTGTTAATTACTGAACCTGCTGCATGAGATGCTGCTTGTGTTCCAAATAAACCTCTGAATACTCTAACTGGATTGTTAGCTACAGTGGTTTTAATTCTCATGATCTCATCATTAATTCTGATGCTATCACCAATCTTAAAGTCAAACTGAGAGAGGTTATCAATATGAACTTCATCAGTAGTGGTGTTTGAAATCTCTAATTGTAGTGTAGTTGTAATACCAGCATAGGCATTAAGAACTCTACCACCAAAGTTTTCATCATACAATGAAAGTGTGCCTGCCTGTGAAATCAATCCAGGATTATGTGCTTTCTGAGAACCAGAGATAGCAGGTGCTGGATTTAATGTGGTCACACCAACATTAACAAAGAATGTGGTCAGACCTACATTGTTTGTTACAATGAAATCACCATTATAAAGATCATTTGAGGCACCTGATAATGTTACCTTATTACCTGTTCTATATCCATGATTTTCAACTGTAACAACAGTAGCAATACCTGTTACTCTATTGTACTGGAAAGAAGAAACATCTAATGTTCTTCCTGTTAAGAATTGGAAACTGGTTGCTGTAACTGTAACACCAATGCCTGATGTGCTTGGAGTTGGTACAGCAGTGAGAGAATTTACCTCCAACTCTTGTGATGTTGAAATACCAGTGATTTGATATAGTTGATTGTATCCTGCATTTCTAAATGATGTAACACCAGACACTCTAAGTGTATCACCAGTATTATCATAAATGCCTGTTACGTTGACTGTACCAGCAACAAAACCTGCTTGGGTAGCAACACCAACAACTGATAAGGTTTGACCAACCACATAGTTGGAACCAGGGTTCATGATCTCAACATCTGTGATACCACCAACACCATCTACTGTAATCCTTGCTGTTGCATTTACACCAGTGGCTGAATTTGTTAGTTGAGCGTTATAGAGATTTTCTACTGAACCAGTTCCATTACCATAGTTTGTACCAGAAGAAGCAATACTTACAGATACAATTCTATTCAAACCATGATCAGTCAATGTGAAGATGGTATGTGCTGTGCCTGCTGAATTGGATACAATATCTGTGATACCAGCACCAATTGTAAGATCAACCAAACCATTGTTGACTGTTGTTCTTGTAATGCTGTTCTTTACATCATCAACATCAACTTGACCCAGTGGATCTACCTTAGCATTTGAAATTGCTGGATTAGGATCAGAATTTGGATTATCTCTATCATACTGTGGGAACAGCTCCTTAACTGGTTGAGAGTATGCAAATTTATCTCTGTCTGTAAATGGAGCAGTTGATGGGATTGTAGTCTTATCTAACAATGTGAGATAGTAGATACCATCTTGTTCACCTGATGCATACTCTCTAATTGTATCAATATCATAAATTGAGTAATTGTTTGGTGCTCTGACTCTTTGGAAAGTAGGCAAGTCAACAGTTCTCTGAGATACATTATTGGAGAATGTTCCAGGGTCAGTAATAGTATCAGCAAGAAGAGTGAATTGAGTTTGACTGTTAGTTGCTGCTACTGTGAATGAATAGTTAAAACCAGAGCTAGCAGCACCAACTGTATTGTTGGTACTAACAACATTGTTCAATTTTACTTTTGATCCCTTTGTAAGTCCATGTGGTGTCTCACTATTAACAACAATTAAACCACCAGAATAAGAAGCACTACTTACAATCCTTGGATTTCTAAGTTCTGTTAAATTATTCAATGTAACAGTTGTTGGACTGAACTGTGCTGCTACCTCAGCATCTGTTTTACCAATAACTGTATTACTTTCTTCAATAATGTATGAAGTTCTTGGTGGTCTAGCAGAAGAAATACCTGCTCCTGCTGGAACAACATATCTCAATTTGTAAATCTTATCACCAAGACCTCTTGTGTCTGCTTGTCTTGTAATATATGTTCTAGGAGTAGCAGCACCAAGAGCAGTTTGAATACCTACAATCTTAGAGTAGATTGAGTTATTTGCATTTGATACATTGAGATACCAATTATTTTGTGAATAATCATATTGAATAGGATGACCAGCATTACCAGCAATCTTATCACTTACTCTACTTTCTACAACAAGATTTCCACCAAGACTGTTAATATCAATATCATTTCCTTCTAGTGCTTCATTCAATGAAGTAGCAACTTTGATTTGGTCAGCATTCACTCCAGTTACAATAGCAAAGTAAACTTTATTTGCTTCCAAACCATCAGGGAGTTTAGCATTATCACTTACAATCCTAATTGTTTCACCATCAATAAATTGATGATTACTTGTGAATGATATTGTGTTTGCTGAAATACTGTTTGCTGTTCCTACTCTTCCTACAAATGATTGTTTCTTTGATATTGCCTCTGATGCTGTGCCTGATGTATTAGGCATAACAATCTGAGCAGTATACTCAGTTTGTGTCCCATTATCAACAATAGTAATCTTTAATTCATCATCAGTCTTAGCACCAATTCTATAACCTTGAATTACACTTCTTGGTTTTGTCTCAACGTTTGTTTTGTTATACAAATACAGTCTTGATGTAGTTGCTGCTGATACAGTCTTGTTTACATCAATCTGCTCATATTCCAAATTGAAAGTTTCCTGTTGTATTTCCTCTGGTGGAATAACATGAGTGATATATCCAACATCATCCTTTGAGAATGCCTCATCTCTATAACCAGATGAGTTAAGAGCGAATTGTCCAAAGTTTGAGTTTGAGTTGGTGACTGAAAAATCTCCTCCACTATCAGTCACAAACTGCTGAGCATAACCAATAGCAAAGATAGAAACTAACTGACAAATAGCATCATTACTTGCTTTAATGTGATAGTTATAGTAAGCAGGTTTATACTTAGCATTAGCATCACTACTCAGATTTGATACTGTTGTTGAGTCCTCAAACAATCCACTTGTTTCATTATATCTTACAAAGGCATTGTTATCTTTTTGAAGGCTGACTCCAGTGAATTGAGCCACAACCATTGACTTGAATCCAGCAGCCTTTGAACCATCAGCATGAAGACCACTTACACCAAATACTGATCTCAAACTGATGTTAAAGATGTATGGTGAAGCAGATGTAACTGTGTCTGTATCAAGTGCTAATGTAACACCTGTTGAACTTGGTGCTGGATCTGTTGGGACATTAGCTACTTGATATTTGAATGCTGTTGTGAATCCTGCTGCATTTGTGTTAAGGACCTCTGTTACAACAAATGATCCATTGTAAGCAGCATCAGAAACATTGTTAATTGTAAATGCTGTATCAACATCTAAACCATCTACACCATCAGCAGATTCTGCTGTAATGATATTTGTTGCAGCATTACCATTACCAGCAATGATACTTGTGATACCTACATTACCAGTCTTTGGTCCAACAATTCTATATTCATCAACCTTTGTTTGAATATCAACAGCAGATGAGGGGAAGTCAGGTTCAATGGTTCTGCCTGATGATGGACCATAAGCAAGACCAACCTTCTCATAATACATGTCAAGATCAGTTCTAGGTGCCTGATAATTCATGAAGGCATCATTGATATTGACATCATTCACACCATCAGCATACTCAAAACAAGTCAGTTTGTGATGAGAGAAGTTTGGAACAGTTTTATTAGTTGTATAGTCAACATAACAGAATCCATTTGGATCTGCATCAAAAATAGTGAACTGCCAGAAATAACAACCACCTGTAATTCTGAATAAAGCAGAACTTGTTATGTCTGAATTAGTGGGGTCAGGTACATATGTTGGTCTAATCTTTGTCTTTCTTAAATCATAACCAACAATGGACGTACCTCTGGGCACAATAACTCCACCATGAACACTGTTCAGTTTGTAGAGTTGATTATTAACAGAATTCAGGTCAAAGTTTGTGGAAGAATTAAAAGCAGGGAAATCATTGGTGGTTGAACCATTTCTATTCAAATAGGTGTTTGTTGTTGTTGGAATCAAACCTGGTCTATTATCAACCAAGTGATCACCAGGCATAAGCATGATGGTGGTTTTTCCAAACCTATCATTATCAAGTCCCTTCTGATAGGAAAATCTAGCTGCTTCAATAAGAGCTCTTTGAATTGTAATAAAAGGTCTCCCCATGGAGTTGCCCTGATTCTCAATGCTATCAGTGGCATCTAAATCATTTGGACTTACATAAAGAATGTTTCCACGTACATTCTTGATGAAATTATCTAATCTACTAAGAGGCATCTTACTGCGCAGTAATTCTATTATGAGTTATTTATTCATAAAAAAAGGGAAGGTTCAAGACCTTCCCAGCGCACTTTCCTTCACACTTGGTTATTTAGTAAGACTTAATTCTTCTATTGTATTAGCAACATCACTCATTGCTTTCCTCAGTTCTTTTCTAGTACCACTTTCTTGAATGGAAAGGTCTTCATCAGAAGATAAAACCCATCTCCATTGTTGTGTGTGCTTTGAGAACCAAAGGTTTATTTTCATGTGTTTTGTGTAGTGCTGACTTTCACATCTGAAATACATTCTTAATTGTATTTCTTTCTCCTCCTTATATTTAACTGGTTCAGGTTGTTTGTATGGATTTCTAGATTTGGTGTATATTTTATCGTATTTGTGTAATGATAGAGACATATAAAGTGTATTGTGTGTATAAACGCCACAAGGGCACCTTATTTAGCATGGGAGTGGGGGGAATTGAACCCCCACGACCACAATGGTCAACAGATTTTAAGTCTGGTGCGTCTACCTATTCCGCCACACTCCCTCAATCATAGTTTGCTTCATAATACACATTAGCATCTTTGTAGTATGCCTCATAATATTTCACAATACCATCTGTTCTCAGGTTGCCCTGAGATACCCAATCATGAACACATTCATAGATGCTCTTGTTTGAGTATCTTGGGGAACCATCAGAGCACAAGACTGAACCATACTTATTCAGTAAGATGTTCAGTGCTTGTGTTCTAATATTCATACGATCATCACTATATCTCCAATCATCATTCATTTTCTTCTGTATATGTGGGGGGATGGAAATGACAATACTCATTGAAAGTAATTTTCATTTCCTTTTCTGTAAGATTACAATTCTTTGCTGCTGTTGGTAAGTTCCATTTAGCAGTGAAAAGCATCTCCATTGATTGTCTTGTTTCTGGTCTCATTCTGCTACAATAGGGTCTGCATATGCAATGTACTTATCATCTACAACTCCCCTGATCAGTTCCAATACATCCATGAATTGTTCAGTGGTTTCAATTTCTACTTCCCTCATTTCTCCATGAGAGGAGTAAAGTCTGAACTCACGCTTACAGGTATCAATTACCACACGAGTCAGATATTCATCATCTTCATTCTGAACATAGAAGTCATCTGAAAGGGGGCGGGTCATGGATTGTCTCCTTTTGTACATTTATAGTATAGGGCAGAGTGGGGGCAGAGTCAAGGGCAGAGTGGTCACTCATTCCTCTGGCACATCCAGTCTCTCCCCTGTGATCATATAATAACAGTCAATGGGAAAAGCTGACTTGGATTCTACTGTAATCCTGTCTCCTCTGACATTCTTAGCAATTATGATTTGATCTGCTCCAATAGGAGTTAAATGAACAGTAATTGTGCTCTCATCTATAATCTCACTCCATTCATCTGGAAGTAAGATTTCATTTGTGTGTCTAAGTCTTCCTGTTTCAAACAGAAGTCTTTTTGAACTGTGAATTTGATTTTCAATCATTAGTCATCCCTATCAACTTTTTTTCTTTTTTCATTAATTCTTCTTTTGGCATTCCTTTGCCTATCTCTAGTGTTAGTACTAGCACCCAAAGCAAGTCTTAATGACCAAATTCTCTCCTCATAATTTTCTTTTCTTTCATCTCTAAGAGTATTTGCTGCTCTAATATCTGTTTTTGCTTCTCCATTATTCTTGACTAGATTATCAGAAATATAATCATCTTTGACATTAATAGCACTATTGATAGCAGCATTCCTTGCACTACAGTTAGAACCTGAAGTATTACCATGTGCTGGCTGCTGAAAACCAAATCCTCCACCATCAATTGGTCTTAATGATGGTGCTATTGTAATATTACCAAGGTTGTAGGTATCTCCCTCACTTGCTGGATTTCCATTTGTAGGATTCTCTGGTCTAGTATCAAACCCTTCATTATATGTAATTTTACCACCTCCAACTTCTGGT
>MDTA01216522.1_pt1 | contig 10617 bp, 8 predicted proteins | sample 811151 | NCBI WGS metagenome assembly MDTA01 (sample SAMN05326648, study PRJNA326480) | marine metagenome | isolation source: seawater | place: Indian Ocean: South | collected 2010 | reverse complement strand
CTTATTTGAATTTTTTCTAATCCAAGAGTCTATTAAGCAATTTCCTGGTCCTAAATCTCTACTAATTAATTCTGAAAAATTCTCATTGTCATTAATTATGGAGATATTTGATATTCCACCTATATTGAGAAAACAAACGGGAAGCTTAATTTTATTTTGAATGCTCATTAGATAGTGAAAGATTGGTGTTAAAGGCGCACCCTGTCCTCCATTTAAAATATCATTACCTCTAAAATTAAAAACTATATTTTTATTTGTAAGTTGATTTAATAACTTCGCATTCCCCAGTTGTCTGGATATTTTTTCCTCAGGATTATGGTAAATAGTTTGGCCATGGAATCCAATTATTATGTCATTGCTTAAATTAAGTTTTTTAATAATTTCAGCATGAAAAATTGTAATTTTTCTCTCTAAATCGACTAATTCTTTACTGTAAGTATTTAAGTCCTCAACCTTATTAATTTTTTCTTTTAAATTGTGAATATCTTTGTATACCCTTGAGTCATATTCGAAATACTTATCCTCGATTAATTCATATTTGTTTGTTCCATTAGTCTTAATAATAGAAGCGTCAACTCCATCCCCAGAAGTACCGCTCATTAAACCTAAAGAGATCCAATTTTTTTGCATATTTTTATTTATTTATAACAATTTTTGTATAATAGTTGCTTTAACAAATAGCACTATGAAAAATAACTTTTTACAAGAGATGGAGGAACGAGGATACCTAAATCAGTGTACTGATTTAGGTAAATTAGGTGAAATTTGTAAGAAAAAATCGATATCGGGTTATATAGGTTTTGATTGTACTGCAAGTAGTTTGCATGTTGGAAGTTTATTGCAGATTATGATTTTAAAATTAATGCAAAAACATGGTCATCGACCAATAGTTTTATTAGGTGGTGGTACTACGCTAATTGGTGATCCTTCTGGTAAAGACTCTACAAGAAAAATATTGGAGCAAAAAATTATTAACAATAATATTAAGAGTATTAAAAAAGTATTTAACAAAATTTTAGATACATCCAAAAAAAAAACAGCTCCAGTGTTTGTGGATAATGCTGAGTGGCTGAACAAATTGAATTATATCAAATTTCTTAGAGACGTTGGTAGTAATTTTACAATTAACAAAATGCTTACTTTTGATAGTGTAAAATTAAGATTAGATAGAGAACAATCTCTCAGTTATATGGAGTTCAATTACATGATTTTGCAAGCGTATGACTTTTATCAATTATTTAAAAATAATAATTGTATTTTGCAAATTGGAGGATCAGATCAATGGGGAAATATAGTAAACGGTGTTGATTTAATTAGAAGAAAATTAAAAAAAGAAGCATATGGTTTAACTTCACCATTAATCACATTAGCATCTGGAGCAAAAATGGGTAAAACAGAAAAAGGTGCAATTTGGTTGAACGAAGATCAACTATCACCTTATGATTATTGGCAATTTTGGAGAAACACTGACGATAGAGATGTAAAAAAATTTCTTAATTTTTTTACTGAAATAGAGCCAAAAGAAGTAAATGTCATAGTCAATAGAGAAAAAAATATCAACAATTTAAAAATTTTGTTAGCTAATGAGGCGACAAAAATTCTTCACGGAGAGAAAGCCTCCAATAAAGCAGAGCAAACTGCGAAAGATACTTTTAAAGAGGGTGGCTTAGGCGTAGATTTGCCTGAGATAAAAATAACATTTAATGAAATTGAAAAAGGAATTAACTTTTTAGATTTCATTGCAAATAATAAAGTATTACCTTCAAAAAGTGAGGCGCGTAGAGCTATTGCTAATAAAGGATTAAAAATTGATGGTATTGTTATAGTTGATGAAAAAAAAATTCTAGAATTAAAAGATTTTAAAAACAAAATTTTGAAACTTTCATATGGAAAGAAAAAACACTATTTAGTAAAGATTACTTAACTGCTTGGTTTCTCTCAATAATTTTTTGAATAAATCTTGGAGTAATTGTTTTAATAGGATTTATAGATGTTTTAATATTGCCTTTTGGACCTTTCATTTTAAAACTTATACCAAATAAACCTTCTCCTACTTCTTTTGGAATTACAATATTTCCAATAACTGGTATTTTTGAAATCATTTTATTTAATGTTTTGGCGGGTACTAAGGTTCCTCTTAAACTCGTTAAACCATTATCGTCTTGGTACCCTTCCATTATAACTGATATACTTGGACCTAAAGCAAGTACCTCGTTTAATTTTAAAATATTTTTATTTTTTTCCATTTCAATTTCTAAGACATCGAAAGATAAACCTTCACCCTCTACCAAATCGGCCAACCCACCTAAATCGGCAAGAGACAACAATTTAATCATCCCTGGCGCATTAATTACTTTAAAATTTTCAATTTTAAGTTTTGAGTTGGATTTTGGTCCATCAATTATAGAAGTAAAAAGTAATTTTCCACCAGTAAGTCCATTAAAAAAACTGTACTCAGTTAGTAATGGCCTGGTTAAATCTGAATAGATTTCTAGATATTTTTTATCAGTATTTTTATTTTTTTTCATAGATATATCTAAAAAATTATTACCTTCAAAATCTCCTTTTGATGAGATTTTTACAAATTGTCCTTTTTGGATTTTACCTAGTAATTTAAAATTCTTTAACTGTTCTGACATTGGTACTTTTATATTCTTAAAATCAATTTCAATATCACTATTTAGGTTATTAAAATTATTTTTATTTTTCTGATTTCTTAATAATTTTGCTAAATTAGTTGCGTCAAATTTTTCACCTTTTATTGAAATTTTCTTGTCTTTTTTAACTGTAAAATTATTATTACGAGTTGAAACTTCTATTTTTTCAAAAGATAAAAATTTATTCTTTTGAAATTATAAGCCATTCATTTTTATTGAATTAATACCTTCTTTAAAATTTAAACTGTTAATTTTGATATTATCTTTTTTCTTTTCAAGCTCTACTGAGAAGTTTGCAATAGATTTTTTTGGTTTTTCATAGTTTATAATTTCTAATTTTATGTCCTTTTTGTAATCAAAATTTAATTTTAAATTAATTAAATTTCTATTTAATTCATTTTCAAATTTTATCTTTGAAAAACTAAAATTATCAAATGAATAATTTCCCTCACCATTAAAGTTCATAATTGAAGGTTTAAAATTTGTTTTGATTTTTAAATCTGAAAAATAAATTTCATTTATTTCATCTTTTATAAATTTATTTTTTATTAAATTTGATAAATCTATCTTGCTTTTTTTAATTACACCTAAAATATTATAATTATAATCTAAAACTTTATATGTGTGATCCAATTCAATAAATACATTATTATTCAAAGTCGCATCAAAATTTTGAATATTTTTTATAAACCCATATCTGTCTAATAAATTTGAAAATTTGTTATTTAATTTGATTTCTGAGTCAAAGTTTGAATTTATCTTTATACCTTTATCAAAATTAAATTTTATATCACCGTCTGATATCTTGATATTTTCTATCTCTCCAAAAATATTTTTAATTAGTATATCTTTTTTATCTGCAAAAAATTTTAAATTTGAATTTGTAAAATTTAAATCTTTTGATATTTCAATCTTTAAATCCTTTACTGAGCCTTTTGCAATATAATTCTCTATAATTCCTTCCTCTGATAAAAAAATTTCAATTTCAGAAATTAATTTTCCTTTTTTAATTTTGTTATTTAATATACTTTTAAGATTTGAAGGTTTGATCATAATGGATAGTTTATTTAATTGAGTAACATCTAATTCGTGTAAAATAAGGCTTGCTTTTTTTATTTGAAGATTTGATTTGATTAATGATAAAAAATCGAAATATACTTTTATATTTTGTACTGGCACGGATACACCTCTATATAGTATTTCAGGATTTTTAGTTTCTAAAAATAAACTTAATTCTTTTAAATCAATTTTAAAATTTATAGTTTCTAATTTTAAATTAACACTTTTTGTTTCGGCAGCTTTATCAGATATTAATTTATTAAATTTGTTTGTTTCAATTCCTATCGTAGACAAAATAGCAGTTAAAATTGTAAATAGAAAAACTATTAATAATATAAAATTAAAAATTATTTTTTTCATTCGATTTTTTAAATTTTATTCCTGCTTCAATAAATTGATCTATATTACCATCCAGTATGCTCAAAGGATTTGAGCTTTCAATTTTATTTCTTAGATCTTTAACTAGCTGATAAGGTTGCAACACGTAAGATCTAATTTGATGTCCCCAACCTATATCTGTTTTACTAGTTAATTCTTTTTGGTTTTCCTCCTCCTTTTTCTGCATTTCGTTTTCGTACAATCTAGCTTTTAACATTTTGTAACAAGTTTCTTTATTTTTATGTTGTGATCTCTCGTTCTGACATTGAACTACTATTTTAGTGGGTAAGTGAGTTATCCTTACTGCACTATCAGTAGTGTTTACATGTTGTCCACCTGCACCGCTCGATCTATAAGTATCAATTCTTAAATCTTTTTCATCAATTTTTATATTTAAGTCATCATCTACTGCAGGATAGACCCACACGCTCGCAAAACTTGTGTGCCTTCGTGCTCCACTATCAAAAGGTGAAATACGTACCAATCTATGAACCCCAGATTCTGATTTCATTAATCCGTATAAATGCTCTCCAGAAACTTTTACTGTAGAAGATTTAATTCCAGCCTCTTCTCCTTTATGCTCACTAATTATTTCATATTTAAAATTCTTTTTATCAAACCACTTCATATACATTCTTCGAAGCATATCTGCCCAGTCCTGGCTTTCTGTGCCCCCAGCACCAGCATGAATTTCTAAGTAAATATCGTAATCATCATTTTCACCTGATAAAAAACAACTAATTTCAATTTTTTTAATATCTTTAAAAATTTGCTCAATTTTTCTGTTACAATCTTGAATAGTTTCCTCGTCTTTTTCGTCCGAAGCTAATGAATATAAATCTTTTAAATTATCTAGTTCTTTAAATGTTTTTTTGTAAGAATTAAATATATCCTCAAAAGTTTTTTTTTGTTTAACTGTTTTTTTTGCTAAATTTTTATTTTTCCAAAAATTTTCTTTTAATGAAATTTCCTCTAGATCCTTTATCTTATCCTCAATTTTCTCATTTTCAAAGATACCCCCTAATATTATCGAGGGATTTTTTTGCAACACTTAATATAGATACAAAATTTTCCATTAATAAAACTGTCTAAACTTAATTGTTTTATCACGATCATATGTTGAGATTAAGTTATTATTATCTAAATTGTTAATATCTTTAAACTTAAGAGCCTCGGTAATTACATTTTTATCATTTCCACTTGATTTTATTCCAGTATCGTAATTTATAGAAGTTAAATAAATATTTTCCGGAATTTGAAATTCTTTAAAATCTTCTTGATAAAGAGCATTTTCAATAAAGTCTTTAAAAATTGGTAAAGCTACTTTTGACCCAGTTTCAAATTTACCTAATGTCCTTGGATTGTCATAACCAATATAAACACCGATTACTAGATTTGAAGAAAATCCAATAAACCATGCATCATAATTATCATTAGTAGTCCCAGTTTTTCCTGCTAAAGGAACTTTCAAAGATCTTAATTTTTTTGCAGTACCTCTCGCTACAGCACCTTGTAAAATTGAAGTCATTTGATAAGCGGTTTCCTCGCTAATTACCTTATCATTTTTATTTTCGATTTTTGGAAGTTCAATTTCCTCATCATTAATAAATTTATCACACCCTATACATTTTCTGCTTTTCCCTAAAAAAATTGTTTTTCCTCTTCTGTCTTGAATTCTAGATATCAGTTTAGGCTCAACCATCATCCCTCCATTAACAAAAGGTGCATAGGCCGTTGTAAGATTTAATAGTGTAGTTTCTGCTGCACCCAATGAAACTGATAATAATTCTGGAATTTCATCATAAATATTAAGTTTTTTAGATAAATTTAAAATTTCATCTAAACCTAATATTTTTGCAATCCTCACAGTCATTAAATTTCTTGAATACTCAATTCCTTTTCTAAATGTGGATGGACCATAGAATTTTTTTCCATAGTTTTCAGGTTTCCAATTTCGTAAACCAACTCCTTGACTTTCAACAAATGGTGCATCAAGAATAATAGAATTAGGAGAAAAGCCTTTCTCTAAAGCTGCAGCATAAACGATTGGTTTGAAAGCTGATCCTGGTTGTCTTTTAGCTTGAGTGACTCTGTTAAATTCACTATTTTTAAAATTAAAACCACCAACTAATGCAAGAACATCTCCTGAAAATGGATCTAAAGCTACAATTCCACCATTTACTTTTGGATATTGTTTTAAAACCCAAAAATTTTTATATTTTTTTACAAAAATTATATCGCCAATTTCGTGAATATTTTGAATAGATTTTTTTTTGGGAATAGACCATTTTATATTTTCAAATAATAAAGTTCCTTGTGTTTTTTTTATATTGTTGCCAATTATTTCAAATTTGATTTCATTATTATTCAATGAAATAATTTCAGCAAACTGCCAATTTAAAGTTGGATCAAGTTTAAATTTAGCAATGCTATTTTTCCAATTATCATTTTTTATTTTATTTGTTATAGGGCCCCGCCACCCTTTTCTTCGATCGTAATCTTCAATACCTTTTCTTAAAGACTTCAAAGCTTGAATTTGATAATTTATTCTTAGCGGTGTGCTTATACTCAAGCCTTGTGAATAAAGTTTTTTAAAACCATAAATGTCTTTTACATTTCTTCTGACTTCCTCTGTATAAGAATTAGCTTCATTAACAATTTCAATCTTTCTTCTTTTTAATTTTATTTGAGAATTTTTTAATTCAATCATTTCTTTTTTTGAAATGAACTTATTTTCTTGTAAATTTTCAAGAACTAAATCTCTTCTAAATTTGGCTACTTCAGGATATTTATACGGATTGTATTTACTAGGTGCTTTCGGCAAAGCTGCTAATAAAGCAGATTCAGAGTAATTCAAATCTTTTATTGATTTATCAAAGTATTCAAGGCTAGCCGCAGCAATTCCATAAGTACCTTGGCCTAAATAAATTTGATTTAGATAAAGTTCTAGAATTCTTTCCTTAGAATAGGCTCTTTCAATACGAAAAGCTAGTATTGCTTCTTTTATTTTTCTTTTCATAGATATTTCGTTGGTAAGCAGGAAGTTTTTTGCTACTTGTTGAGTGATTGTTGATGCTCCCTCTAATCTTTTATTTTGTGAAATATTTTTTATATTTTTTATAATTGCCCTAAGAATTCCTTTAGCATCTATACCAGGGTGATTAAAAAAGTTTTTATCTTCAGAGGATAAAAAAGAATTAACAACTTTTTCTGGAATAGATTCGTAAGGTATAAATAACCTTTTTTCTATGGCATATTCTGCAATTAATTTATTATTTTCTGAGTAAACTCTACTTGAAATCGGCGGTTGATAATTAGATAATTTTTTATAATCTGGAAGACCGGCTGAAAAGTACCACAAAGTAGAAAAAATAAAAAAAATTAGGGTAATACAAAATATTATTAAATATTTTAATGAAAAATTGATAAATTTAATCATGGAATTTATTTATAATAAGAATCTTGACTTTCTTTAGGCATGAAGTGATTTAAAACGTTTATTTATGCTCAAAATTGTATATTGTAGGCTATATGACCTATGCAAAAAAAACAAATTTTAAAAATTTAAAAGGAATTCTAAAAATATGGAAAAAAACTTATATATTGATGCATCGCATCCAAACGAAACTCGAATTATTCTTAAGTCCGAACATTCTATTGAAGAATATGAATTTGAAGATAAGAATAATTTAAACTTCAAGAATAATATTTATTTAGCAACCATAAGTAGAGTTGAACCATCTTTACAAGCTGCTTTTGTCAATTTTGGAAGAGAGCGACATGGTTTTTTAGCTTTTAATGATATTCAGTCTGATTATTATCAATTACCCTTAGAAGATAAAGAAAAAATAAGAATAGCAGAAGAAAAAATTAGAGAAGATTTAAAAGATAAGACAATCGAAACGAGTCAAAGTAACTCACAAGCTGAAAATTTAATTGAGATAAAGGATGAAAAAAGTGAGGAAAGTGAAAATCAAGTTAATAAAGAAAATAATAAGCAAGAATACAGAGAAAAAGTTAAGTCATCATTTGGAATAAAAAGATATAAAATTCAAGAAGTTATCAAACCAGGTCAGGTTATTTTAATACAGGTAATAAAGGAGGAAAGAGGCCAAAAGGGAGCAGCACTTACAACTTTTATATCTTTAGCTGGTAAGTATATGGTTTTAATGCCTAATACTCCAAAAGGGGGAGGTATATCAAGAAAAATTTTTAACTCTTCTGATCGTCAAAAAATAAGAAATATTCTTAATGTTATAGATATTCCAAAAAGTATGGGTGTGATTGTAAGAACAGCTGGAGCTAATAAGACAAAAAATGAAATAGAGAAAGATTTTCAGAATACTTTGAAAACATGGGAAGCAATTAAGGAAAAAGCTTTAAATTCTAACGCTCCATCTCTTGTTTACGAGGAGGGTGATATTATCAAAAGAACATTAAGAGATGTATACGATAATGATACAAAAAATATTTATATTGAAGGAAACGAAGCATACCAAAAAGCAAAAAAATTTATGAAAGAATTAATGCCTAAAAATGTTAAAAATATTAAAAAATACAGAGGTAAAATTCCCCTTTTTCATGATGCTAAAATCGAAAAAGAATTAAATAATATTTATGAACCTACAGTTAAATTGAAATCAGGTGGTTATCTAGTCATAAATCCCACAGAAGCATTAGTAGCTATTGATATAAATTCGGGACAATCTACAAAACAAATCAACATTGAAAAAACTGCACTAAATACAAATATGGAGGCTGCTGAGGAAATTGCTCATCAAATTAAGTTAAGAGATTTGTCTGGCCTAATTGTTATTGATTTCATTGATATGATAAATTTTTATAATAGAAGGATCGTCGAAAAAAAAATGAGAGAAAGTATAAGAAAAGATAGGGCAAGAATACAAATTGGAAGAATTAGTAATTTCGGTCTACTTGAAATGACAAGACAAAGATTACGTGAAGGATCAATTAAGTGGGAAACTCAATTGTCACTTTCCTCGTTTTCTCAAAAAATTCTTAAAAAAATTCAATATTTAGCTTTTACCGAAAAAGTAAAAATTATCAATTCTTATGTCCCTGAAAAAGTAAAAAATTTTATAGAAATAAATTTAATAGATGAATTAAAATATTTTCAAAAAAAGTATTCCTTTGAAGTAAAAGTTTTGTCTAATGAAGAATTTATAATTCCTGAATATAAAATAGATCTTTTAAATAAATCAAAAAAACTGATTAATACTGTCGAAAATATAATACCTTTAATTAATAAGACAAAAAAAGTTAAGAATGTATTTTCAAAAACGGTTAAGAGTAAGATTAAAGATAAAAAAGATAAAAAAATAAAAGAAATAGTAAAAAAAACTAAAACAAAAGTAAAAATAAGAACCCTGTGGGTGCGTAGAAAAAAAAAAATTAAATGAGCCCTTCAGATGGAGAACTTGCTGAGGCAAAATAATTTTTACTCATCCTGCCTGCAATAAATGAATTTCTACCTGAAATTACTGCTTGACTAAAAGCCTTTGCCATTAAAATTGGTTTTTTTGCATTAGCAATAGCACTATTAATTAGTACTCCGTCACAACCTAATTCCATTGCAATTGTTGCGTCAGATGCAGTACCTATACCTGCATCAACAATAACTGGCACTTTTGATTGTTTTATTATTAAGGAAATATTAATTTTATTCTGCAAACCTAAACCAGAACCTATTGGAGATGCCAATGGCATTATTGCTGAAGCACCATTATCTTCACATTTTTTGGCTAATATAGGATCATCTGTACAATAAACCATTACTTTGAATCCCTCCTTAACAAGAGTTTTTGTAGACTTAATTGTTTCAATCATGTTTGGGTAAAGAGTTTTTTTATCTCCTAAAACTTCGAGTTTGACTAATTTCCATCCACCCATCTCTCTCGCAAGTCTTAAAGTTCTTAAAGCCTCTTCTGATGTAAAACAACCAGCTGTATTAGGCAAAAAATTTATTTTTTTTGGATTTAAGTAATCAGTTAAAATCGGTTTTTTTTTATCTAAAATATTTACTCGTCTAACTGCAACAGTTACCATATCTGCTCCTGATGCCTTAACTGCCTTCGCAGTTTCAGTAAAATTTTTGTATTTACCTGTACCAACTATAAGTCTTGATTTTAAAGTTTTGTTAGCGATTTTAAAAATATCTTTTTTCACTCTATCCCCCACCTATAAAATGCACTATTTCTACTTTATCATTATTCTTTAAGTTTTTTTTCTTATATTTTACTTTTGGAATTATTATACCGTTATGTTCAACTGCAACTTTTTTATTAGATAGTTTGAATTTTTTTAAAAGATCAAATAATGAATAATTTGATTTTACTACTACTTTTTTTCCATTTAATTGTATTTTTGCCATAATTAAGTTATTCAATAATTAGAAATCTATGATTAAAATTATAATTCTTAATGGTCCAAACCTCAACCTTTTAGGTGAAAGAGAAAAAAATCAATACGGAAACTTTACTCTTAAAGATGTTGAACAAAAGTG
>MDTA01173217.1_pt1 | contig 10618 bp, 11 predicted proteins | sample 811151 | NCBI WGS metagenome assembly MDTA01 (sample SAMN05326648, study PRJNA326480) | marine metagenome | isolation source: seawater | place: Indian Ocean: South | collected 2010 | reverse complement strand
ACCAATAAAATATTTAAAAGATTTTATAGTAATAGACCTGATAAATTTGGACAACATTCAGGACTTGGTTTAAATATTGTTAAAAATTTAGTCGATTTACATAATGCTACAATAAGAGCATCTAATAGATTAGACAAAAAAGGGGCAAGTATGGAAATTATATTTCCAAATGCTTAAAGAGTTCTATTGATTAATTAATTCTTTATTGCTAGAAGACCTCCAATGGAAGATTTCAAAGTAAAAGATTTATCTCAAGCAGAATTTGGACGAAAGGAAATTTCGATAGCTGAAAGTGAGATGCCAGGATTAATGGCTTTAAGGGAAGAGTATTTAGGAAAATCTCCTTTAAAAGGTGCAAAAATTATTGGCTGTTTGCATATGACAATTCAAACAGCAGTATTGATTGAAACTTTGGTTAGTTTAGGAGCTGAAGTTAGATGGTCATCCTGTAATATTTTTTCTACCCAAGACCATGCAGCAGCAGCAGTAGCAAAAGCTGGTATACCTGTTTATGCTTGGAAAGGAGAGACCGAGGAAGAGTATCTATGGTGTATAAAAAAAACTATAGTTGGTAATAAGGACTGGAAACCAAACATGCTCTTAGATGATGGAGGTGACCTTACCGCAATAATGCATAATGAACATAAAGATTTATTGAAAGATGTAAAAGGCTTATCAGAGGAAACAACGACTGGAATCAAAGCACTAAATAAAATGGAAAAAGATAATTCACTTTTAGTTCCCGCAATTAATGTTAATGACTCTGTTACAAAATCAAAATTTGATAATTTGTATGGGTGTAGAGAAAGCTTAGTTGATGGAATTAGAAGAGCAACTGATGTGATGATGTCAGGTAAAATTGCTATAGTTGCTGGTTTTGGTGATGTTGGAAAGGGTAGTGCAGCATCTTTAAGACAAAGTGGTGCTAGAGTAATGGTAACTGAGGCTGATCCAATATGTGCTTTACAGGCTGCTATGGAAGGGTATGAGGTGGTTTTAATGGACGAAGCTATCAGCAAGGCTGATATTGTAGTAACAGCAACCGGAAATAAAGATATTGTCACTGCTGATCACATGAGAACAATGAAAGACAGAGCTATTCTATGCAATATTGGACACTTTGATAATGAAATTCAAGTTGATGCGTTAAAAAATTATAAATGGTCAGAAATAAAACCACAAGTACACGAAATTGAATTGCCAAGTAAAAAAAGAATTATTTTACTAGCAGAAGGTAGACTAGTTAATCTAGGCTGTGCTACTGGTCATCCTAGTTTCGTAATGAGTGCTTCATTTACTAATCAGGTAATAGCCCAAATAGAACTTTGGAATAATCACAAAAATTACAAAAATAAAGTTTATGTTTTGCCAAAACATTTAGATGAAAAAGTTGCTACTCTTCATTTAAAAAAAGTAGGTGCAAAACTAACCAAACTATCAAAAGATCAAGCGGACTATATAAGTGTTGGAGTAGAAGGTCCTTTTAAACCTAATGCATATCGCTACTAAAAGTAGTAAAATAGATTTATCTTCAGAAAATAAGACAGAAGATTTTGCAAAAAAAATTTCGAAAAAACTTAAACCAAAAGACATTATTTTTTTGTATGGCGAAATGGGTGTTGGTAAAACTACATTTGTAAGATACCTAATTAATGAGTTTCAGAAAAAAAATAAACTTCATATAACTGAGGTTACAAGTCCAACGTTTAATATATTGTGTGAATATGATATTAATGAAATCAAAATAAATCATTATGATTTATTTAGGCTAAAATCTAAAGAAGAGATAAAAAATTTAGATTTATTTAATGAAATTTCTAACACTATTACATTCATAGAGTGGCCACAAATAATTGATAAAAAACCTAAAAACTTGATTGAATTAAATTTTAAATATGAAGAAAATTATCAGAAAAGATTTGTTCAAATAAAAGGATTAAGTTTTTAACTTTTTCAATGAGAGATTTAAAAAGAATAAAAGGTGATGCATCTTTTCGAAAATTTTTTAGGAAAAAAAATAAATTATATAATTCAGTTGTAGTTATTGCTAAAAAGGAAAAATTTAAGAATCTACTAGTTTATGATGCGATTAATAAAATTTTAATAAGAAATAAAATTTTAGCACCTCAATTATTAAAAGAAAAATACAATGAAAATTTTATTGAGATCCAAGATTTTGGAAACCAAAAAATATTTGATATTTTTAAAAAGAGTAATAATAAATTTTTTTATTTTAAAAAAATAATTAAAATTTTAAATCAAATACAGACAATTAAAGATAGAAATGTAAAAAATTTTAAAAATAAAAGATACACAATTCCACAATATAGTAAAAAAATGCTTCTAGATGAGACAAATTTATTTTGTGATTGGTACGTAGATAAAAAATTATCAAAAAAATATAAATCTTTATTTAAACGAAAATTTAATAGAGTAATAAAAGATCTGATTTCTAATCTTAAATTTAAAAATGAAGTTTTTGTGCATAGAGATTTTCACGTTTCAAATCTGATGTTCGTAAATAAACAAATAGGTGTAATAGATAGTCAAGATGCTGTTATTGGAAATAGAGCTTATGATTTAGCATCTCTTATTGATGATGTAAGATTCAAAACATCAATTCTATTAAAGAAAAAAATTTTTAACTTTTATATTAAAAAGCAAAATAAATTATCAATTGATAAATTTAAAAATGATTTTGAAATATTGTCAATTTTAAGAAATTTGAAGATAATAGGCATTTTTACTCGATTAGCACAAAGAGATGGAAAAAAAAATTATTTAAAATTGATTCCTCATGCATGGTATTTAATTAGAATTCGAATTAATAAAAATAGTTTATTCAAAGATTTAGAATACCTTTTAAACGAAAATTTTAATAGAGAATTAAATGAGAATTAATACAGCTTTAATATTATGTGCGGGGTTTGGTAAAAGATTAAACCCTCTTACTTTAGAAAAACCAAAACCATTACTAAAATTAAAAGATCTTACAATGTTAGAAATTTGTATAAATACAATCACAAAATTAGGTATTAAAAAAATTTATTTAAATACTTTTTTTTTAAAAGATAAAATTTCTAATTATATAAAAGAAAAAAATTTTCATGCAGATATAAATATAATTGAGGATGGAAAAAATATTTTAGATACAGGTGGTGGAATATTAAATGTAATAAAGAATATATCAGATGAAAATTTTTTGGTTTTCAATCCTGATACTCTATGGAGTGAAAATTATATTGATGAAATTGAAAAAATGCAAAATTTTTATTTTTCAAGAAAAATTAATAATCTTCTTTTAGTTGTAAAAAGAAATTTAAGTTTTGATAAAAATCTTTTGGGTGATTTTGTATTACATAATAATAAATTAAAAAAAAGTGAAAAAAATAGTCACATATATATCGGTTGTCAGATTTTGAATAAAGATCTATTCAAAGATTATAAAATTACTAGTTTTCCGGTTAGAGAAATTTGGACTAAATCAATTAAAAAAAATGAACTTAATGGCTTTGAAAGTTTAAATAAATTTTATCATTTGACTGATTTAGATATTTTTAAAAAGCTACAAGATCTTTAGCACGATCTTTATCAAGATATTCGCATTTTAAAATTTCATTATTTTCATCAAATTCTACCAGTAAAGGATTACCAGTGGGAATTTCTAAATTTGAAATTTGATAATTATCTAATTTAAATAAGTATTTACACAAAGCTCGAATAGAATTTCCATGAGCTGAAATCAAAATATTTTTATTATTTAATTTTTTATAAATTTCTTTTTCATAATATCTAACCACTCTTTCATAAGTATCCTTTAAAGACTCTGTATCTGGTATTAAATCTCTAGATAATTCTTTGTAAGTATCAATATTATTTGGATGATATTTACTATCTTTATTTAAAGGATCAGGCCTTATATCCCAAGATCTTCTAAACTCATGAATTTTATTTTCTCCAAACTTTTTAATCATCTCACTTTTATTTGAACCTGTTAATGATCCATAATGTCTCTCATTAAGCTCCCAAGCCCGGACAAATTCTTTATAATCTTTAGTAACACTTTGTATAATCTTTAAAGTATTATTAGCTCTTTTTTGTAATGATGAATAATAGAGATCTATTGTAATACCTTTATCTTTAATTAAATTACCCGCTTTTTTTGCTTCTAATTTACCCTGATCAGTTAGATCTACGTCAACCCATCCTGTAAATCTTTTTTCTAAATTCCATGTGCTTTGGCCGTGTCTAACTAAAATTAAAAATTTCATTACTTTAAGTATTATTTTAATATAAATAAATTTTATTATATATGTTTAAAAAATTATTATTAAAATTTAAAATATTTTTCTACATTGCGAATATAATATTAATTTCACTGTATATCTTTCCTGGAAGCATATTAGGTTGGTTTTTGTACAATGATACTGGTTTACAACCTCAAATTTCACTAGATTTTATAGTTTCATCTAATCATGTTTATGCTTTTTCTGCATTATCTATCTTAGGTTATTTATCTTATGAAAATAAAAAATTAAAATTATTATTTATTTATTTATTTTTTATTTCTATATTTTTAGAATTATTACATTTTATTATTCCTAATAGAGGTTTTGAATATTCAGATTTGTTTGGAAATATTGCAGGTGTTTTGATAATTTATACATATTTTCAATTTTATAAAATTTTTTTACGCAAAAATGATAGATAAAATTTTTAACAAATCTTTAATTTTAATATTTTTTTTTATATCAGCCTGTTCATCAATACCGAAGAATACCACGAATAGCTGCTCAATTTTTAATGACAGATATCTTTGGTATAAGCATACAAAAAAAACAGAACAAAAATGGGGCACACCTATTCATATTCAATTAGCAATTATAAAGATGGAGTCGGATTTTGATTGGTTAGCGAAACCTAAAAGACAAAAAATTTTTAAAGTAATACCGTATAAACGACCGTCTAGTTCATTTGGATATTCTCAAGCAGTCAAAGGAACATGGGAACAATATAAAAAAGAGACAGGAAATAAATTTGCTACAAGAGCAAGATTTAAAGATAGCGTCGATTTTATTGGCTGGTATACTAACAAAACAGAATCTATCTTAAAAATTTCTAAGAAAGATGCTTTTAAACAATATCTTGCTTACCATGAAGGTTGGGGAAATTTTAAATATTATAAAAAAAATAAAAAAGTAATAGGACTAGCTAAAAAAGTCGAGAAACAATCGAATATTTATAAAAAACAATTATTGAAGTGTAGTGATAGCTTAAATAGAAATAAATATATTATTTTTTAGATAATTCTTTTTTTAATTCAATATCTATTACATCAATTCTTTTAGTATTTTTTGCTAATGCTAAATACATTGAAGGTGTAACATATAAAGTAAAGAAGGTTGAAATTATCATTCCTCCTAAAATAGTAGAGCCAACTGCTAATCTTGAACCTTCACCAGCACCTGGGCCAAAATTACCAATGACCAGAGGCATCATTGCTATCATTGTACTTAAAGAGGTCATTATGATTGGTCTAAACCTTACTGCACAGGCCTCCTTTACAGCTGCATCAATATTTTTTCCAGTAGTTCTAATTTGATTAGCAAAATCTACAATTAGGATACTATTTTTTGTTGAAATACCTATTAAAATAATAAGAGCAATTTGAGAAAAAATATTTACTGAGCTATTAAGAAATAAAATAAACACCAATCCACCAAATATTGCCAATGGCACAGTTAAAACTATAATAAATGGATGAATGAATGAATTAAATGTTGCAGCCATCACTAAGTATGCTGTCAGTAATGCTAAAGCAAAAATTATAAACAATTCATTACTAGTTTCTTTTATTTCCTCAGATTTCCCTTTCCAAGTAATCTGATTTTTTGGAGCCTCACTTGACATTATATCCTCAAAAAATTTTATTGCTTCTGTCAAAGTATAACCTTCATTAATATTTGCAGATATAGTTACGGCTCTTTGTCTATTATATCTAGCAAGCTGTTTTGCTGATCCTTCCTCTTTAAAACTTACCAAATTTGCTAATGAAATTAATCTACCATTAGTTTTAGAGCGTACAAATATTTTAGAAATACCTTCTTTATTTCTTCTATCAGATAAATATTGTTGAACTATAATAGGATATTCTTTACCTAATTTATTGAATGTTGTAATTTTTTTACCCCCATAAAGAGTTTCAAGAGTTTCGCCTATTGTTTTTGTTGAAACACCTAAATCTTTTGCTTTATTTTTGTTAATTATTAATTTTACCTCAGGTTTATTTCTGTTGTAATCTGAATCAATTCTAGAAAGGTTTTTGTTTAATCTTAATTTTTTAATTATATTTTTTTGAATTTCTTCTAGTTCTTCATATGTGTTGCCATATATGACCATTTGTACTGGCTTATTATAACTTGAAACTCTTATAGATTGAGGAGATATAGGAAAAGCTAAAGCTTGAGGCAAAGTTACTATTTTACCTATAGCTTCTCTTAGAACAATTTGTTGCCCTTTTTTTCTATTTTTCCAATCATCTAGCAAGGCAATAATAATAAAACTATTATATGAGTTAGCGGAACTTCCAAAGCCAGGCACCCTCATTATAAATCTTGAATATGGACTGTCTTTTGATTGTAGAAGGGGTAGTAGTTTTGCCTCTACTTTTTGTGCTTGTTCTTGAGTATATTCAAAGGAACTTCCTTCATCTGTTGTACCAATAATCAAGTAGGCACCACGATCTTCCATCGGCAATAATTCTTTTTTTGAAAAGTTAAATAATAATGTTGAAGTAATAATTATTACTATAATGAAAATACTTACAATTTTTGTTTTATAAATAACTGTACTTAAAGTTTCATTATAAAAATTGGCAAAATTCAAAAAAATTTTTTCAAATTTCCGTAAAATAAATATTTTGGAGGTTTTTTTATTTAAAAATTTACTAGCTAACATGGGTGATAAAGTGAGAGCCACAAAAGAAGACACAACAATTGAGAACGACAAAGCTATCGCAGTTTCTCTAAATAATGTCCCAGAAATTCCTTTAATAAAAATTAATGGTAAAAAAACTGCTACTAAGATCAAAGTAGTTGCAATTATTGCAAATGAAATTTGTTTAGATCCCCTATAAGCAGCTACTAAAGAATTTTCTCCATTTTCTATCCTTCTATAGATTGCATCAGTCATAATCACCGAGTCATCTGTGATTATTCCAATTGCTAAAATAAAACTTAGAAGAACAAAAATGTTTATTGATAGACCAAAAATATAAAGACCAAGAAAAGATGCTATAAGACTGACTGGCAAAGCTATTGCTGGCACTATCACAGCTTTAAGATTTCCTAAAAACAAATAAATTATTATAACAACTAAAATAAAAGCAATAAATAATGTTTTGTAAACTTCTTCTATTGCAGCTTCTACATAGTTTGCTCTATTGAATGACACTCTTAAATCTAACTCTTTAGGAAGAGATTTTTTAATATCTACAATTTTTTTTTTAATTTCATTTGAAAGCTCAACTGTTGAGGCACCACTTCTAGCATAGATACCAATACCAACTGTTTTTAAATTTATTTGATCTTTTGTTTGGGCTTTAAAAAGAGTTTTCTCTGAAACTGGACCAAATTCAACATTTGCAACATCAGATAACAAAATAACCTTATTATTTTTCTTTTTGATTGGAAGTTGTTTAATTGAATTTATATCATTATAAGATTTATCTAAATTGAGCGTGAGATCAATGTTGTCTGCTTCAAGTGTACCAGCTGGAAGACTTATATTTTCTCCACGCATTGCTGATTCAACTTCTTTAATTGTTAAATCATTAGCTGCGAGTTTAATAGGATCAATCCATACTCTTATACTTAATTCTCTTAATCCTCCAACTCTGATTCTTCCAACATTTTTAACACTAGAAAATTGATCTACTAAGTATCTCTCTGCATAATCTCCTAACTCAAGATCACTCCAGGTTGACGAAGATAAAGATAACCACATTGTCGTAGTGAAACCTGCTGCTCTTTTTAGAATTTGTGGGGGGTCAGACTCTGATGGAAGGTTATCAACCACTCTTGCAACTCTTTCTCTAATGTCATTTGCAGCGTTATCTAAATCGATACTTGTATTAAATTCAACATTAATTGTACTTCTTCCATTTTCAGATTTAGAATCTATATTTTTAATACCTTCCGCACCTCCTATTACGTCCTCAAGAACTTGTGTAACTTCTTGATCTACTATTGAAGCCGCAGCAGATTTATAATCCACTTGAACTTGCACAACAGGTGGCTGTATGCCATTTGGCAGTTCTCTTACTGGCAGTTTCCAGAAAACAAATAATCCAAATATTATTAATATAAGAGACATTACCCATGATACTGTTGGTCTTCTTATACTAAGGTCAGTAATAAACATTTTATTTTGTTATAGGTTTAATTTTTCCAAGAGGTCTGACTTTTTTTAAACCCTCAGCTACAATAATATCTCCAATATTCAAACCTGAAATTATTTCGATACTTTTATCATCCCTAAGACCTGTTTTTACCTCAGTTTTATAAGCGATATTTTCATTATTTATTATGTAAACAAAGGATTTATCACCTTCAATCATTACACTTGTATCGGGAACACTTAATGAATTTCTTAAATTAAACTTTACACTCACTTCCAATAAGGATCCAGATATTAATTCTGATTTTTCATTTTCTATTTTAATTCTAGATAATAAACTTCTTGTATCAGCATTAATTCTACTTGATACAAAATCTACCTCACCACTAAAAATTTTATCCTTATAACTAGATATTTTAACATCCACAGGTAAACCTTTTTTTATTGATGCTGAATAGTTTTCAGGAATTTTTATATCAGAGTATATAGTGGAATTATCGTCTAATGTGATGATTATTATATTATTTGAAACCAGTATATCCTCGGTCAGGCCTGTGTAACCTAGTACACCACTAAAAGGTGCAATTATGTTTCCACTTTTTAACTTAATTATAATTTCTCCTTTTTTAACAAAATTTTTTAATATTAAATCTTCAAAAAGATCATTCTTTTTTATTTTAAAAGTTTCAGATTTTTTTGAAATAGCTGTTCCAAAAGTTTCTATTTTTTCTGCAAACTCTTTCTCTACTACTTGTGTAACTATAATTCCAGGTGGTGGTATCTTACTAAATTTTTTTTTAAAATGATTTCCAATCATCATCCTTCCAATAATCACAGTTGCTATGATTAAAAAAAACACCAATATTACAGAAATTGTTTTTGTAGATCTTTTCATATTTATTTTATTATTCCGTATTCAGCCCAAGAGCCATCATAAATACAAGGTTGATACTTATCATTTATTATAGAATAAGCTAGTGCCAAAACACACGCTGTAACTCCGGATCCACAAGAAAAGACTACGTTTTGTTCATCTAAATTTTTTAAACTAGAATTAAAAATTTCTCGAAGTTTTTCTTTTTCTTTAAATGTTCCATTTTGATTTAAACAATCTCCAAAAGGTATACAAAACGAATTTTTTATGTTTCCACTTCTTAAGCCTTTTCTTGGTTCAGGAACTCTACCATAAAACCTGCCTTTGCTTCTAGCATCTATCAATTTAAAATTTTGGGAACTGATATTTTCGACAATAAAATCTTTATTTTTGATTAAATCTTTTTTTTCAAAACCTTTGTATTTTGTGGTTGAGTTAATAGGAAAATCAGTTGTAACTTTTTTATTTTCATGTAACCATTTTTTTAAACCACCATTCAAAACATGAATTAAATTTGGATCGTGGCCAAAATAAATAAAATTGAACCAACACCGACATGAGCTTACAACATCAGAATTGTCGTAGACGACTATTGTGTCCTCATTTTCAATTCCCATTTCAGATACTATTTTATCCCAATCAGATTTATCAACCATCATATGCGGAAGATCTATATCCTTCTTAGAGTTCTCATCTAAATCAAAAAAAATTGCATTTGGAATATGCTGATTTTTATACTCTTTGAAAGCATTTCTTTTTGTTTGTGGCATATGCCATGAACAATCAATTATTTTTACATTATCTAAATTTTTTTCAAGCCAGTCAGTTTCTACTAATGACATTTTATCTTTTTTCCAAATATTTTTGATGATATTCCTCAGCAATACAATAATTCTTAAGTAGTGAAATTTTTGTTACAATCCTTCCAGATAATTTTTCATTTTCTTGATTTAGAACTTTTTCAGCAATTCTTTTTTGATTATCATTTAAGTAAAAAATTTCACTTCTATATTGTGTGCCAAAATCTGGCCCCTGTGAATTTAGTGTAGTAGGATCGTGAATTTGAAAAAATATCTTTAAGATTTTTTCATAAGTTATAATTGTTTCATCAAAGTCAAGTTTGACAACCTCGGCATGATTTGTAGTGCCTGTACATACTTCTTTATAAGTTGTAGCAGGATTGTCTCCTCCGCAATACCCAACTTCTGTTTTGATAATACCATTAATTTTACTAAATTTTATTTCTGGTCCCCAAAAACATCCTAAAGCTAAAACTGCTATTTCCATTGATAAAGATTTAAATTAATTTACAAATTATTCATATGCTGAGTAAAAATCAATTGGGTT
>MDTA01137906.1_pt1 | contig 10618 bp, 11 predicted proteins | sample 811151 | NCBI WGS metagenome assembly MDTA01 (sample SAMN05326648, study PRJNA326480) | marine metagenome | isolation source: seawater | place: Indian Ocean: South | collected 2010 | reverse complement strand
GCTGACTTATTTTATCTATTCTCTATATATGTGGTTCCTAGTTTATCCATATAGAATGCTATATAGCCTTTAATTTTACTTGCGCTTTCTATGGGTTCTTCGTAACTCCAAAGCGCGTTTTCCAAATATTTTTTGCCAACGGTTATATCCCAATAGCTAGCTTCGCCTTTGTGACGGCACTGGGTTTTATGCATAGTTTTATTGCACAAATCCATCCTCACATCACTTCTTGGAAAATAGTATACAGCTGCTCTTTCTCCTTCATAGTAGAGAATAGCTTGTGTAGTATCGGCAATTACTTGTCCATTAAAAGAGACGGAGACACCCCAATTAGCTTGTTCAATTACTATCTTGATATTATCACTCTTGTGCATTTTTTTATTTTAGCAAATATTAAAAATTGTTACCTAGATCTTAAAATTACCTATTTTTGATTCAATATAAATTACTAATCTCTGACGTCTGGTTGCTCTTTATATAATTGGTCAGCCCAACTATAAAATTGGCCTAAAACAACCCCTTCACTCAGCAAAAAATCGTGGGCCTCCTGAGCATACTCTTCTTTAATAGTTTTTATTTTACCTATAGACTCAGCTAAAAGTTGCAGTCTTGCAGCGCGTTCAAATTGAATTGCTAAATAAACTGCCTCCTCCACGGTTTTGCCTGTTGTCAACAGGCCATGGTTTGCAAGTAAAATAGATTTTTTATTATCTAATGCCTCTGAGATAATTTGTCCTTCTTTATCAGCTAAAGGTACCCCTGGCCACTCAGATAAGTAAGCACAATCATTATAAAACATGGTCGCATCCATGTGTGCTATGACAAGCTCTTTACCAGTCATAGCTAATGCAGAGGTGTAGGGAGGGTGGGTGTGAACAATGGAGTTAACATCTGGTCGGGCTTTATAAACCCATTGATGAAAACGCATGCCCGGATTTGGAATACCATTACCTTCAATTACGTCCAGATTATCATTTACCCTAATTACTGTACTTTGACATAGAGTAGCAAAGCCACCCAATAACTGATTTGCCCAAATGGTTCCATTTTCTCCGCGAGCCGTGACATGGCCAGCCAGAGTCTGTGCATGTCCTTCAATTGCCAGTTTTCTGCAACTAAGTGCTATTTTTAGGGAAACTGTCCAGTCTCTGTCTGCAATACTACTTCTAATTTGTTCTTCAATTGAGTTAGAAGCTGTGCCTTTGTTCGTCTTATCCCCAGTTGTATTCTTTTTCATGTTTAAAATCTGCTAACTAAACCCATGTGCCACAAAAAAATTCTACCTTTTTAAAGATAAACATTTTAAAGGTAAAAGGGCTAGACAAAACGACAAAATATGACTTTAGTTTAAGCTACAAAAAGGACGAATTAATTCTAGTGCAATGTTAGAAGTTATTTGGACTACAACTTAATGATTGGGAGAGAAGTGTGAAAAGAAGAGATTTTATCAAAACATCTATGGCGACTGCAGTTTTTACCGCGGCGTCTCAGGGTAGCATTTTTAGTGCTATGGCAGCTCCAAAACTTAAAGTAGGGGTTATGATACCATTAAGCGGTCCAGCTGCTTTATTTGGCCCTTCTACAAAAAATGTTGCTCAGATGGCTGCTGAGAAAATCAATAGTGGCGGTGGTATTCTGGGTCGAAAAATTGAGATTCTTTTTGGCGATGCAGGTCTGCCCCCAGCGGAAGCTGCGCAAACCGCGTTACGTATGTGGCGTGGACAAGGCTGTGAAGCCTTTGTCGGAATGCATAATAGTGCCGTTCGGGGAGCTTATAATAACGTTTTTAAAGGCCAGGTTCCATATGTTTACACTCCCAACTATGAAGGGGGAGAATGTGCAAATGGTGTGTATTATGTTGGAGAAACACCTGCTCAATCGGTTGTCCCTACTATGAAGTGGTTGGCTGGTGAGAAAAAACTCAAGAAGTTTTACCTTATTGGAAACGACTATAACTGGCCAAGAGACACAAACGTTATAGCTAAAAAGACTATTAGCGAATTAGGTGGTAAAGTAGTGGGTGAAGAGTACATGCCTTTCACCGTAGATAATTTTGATTCTAGTCTTGCCAAAATTAAGGAAACGGGGGCAGATATGGTTCTCATTACTTTAGTTGGTGGCGCTTCAGTGACTTTTAATCGTGCTTTTGCAAGCTTTGGCCTATCAGATAAAGTTATACGCCTTGGTACATTGATTGACGAAAATACTCTTCTTGGTATTGGGGCAGAAAATTCTAAAAACATTTATTCAGCTGCTAGCTACTTTGCAAATGTCCAGACAAATGAAGCCAAGGCTTTCGCTAAAGAGTATGCAAAGAAATTTGGCAGTAAAGCCCCTGTTCTAAATGCTCTTAGTGGTTCTGCTTACGATGGTTTAATAGCCCTTGATACTATAGCAGAAAGGGCGGGTAGTTTATCAACTAAGAAGATGGACTCAGTTGCAGAGGGATCTGAATGGGACAGCCCTCGTGGTAGAGCAAAGATGTCTAATCGTCATTTGACATTGGATATCTATTTAGCCACTGCTATCGGCACAAATTTTAAAATTGTGAAGACATTTTCTAGGCAAGACCCAGGTAATTTCTGCAAGGCTTAATGAGTGGAAGTATTTGTAACTTTCCTCCTTAATCTGATTTATATCTCGGCAACCCTAGCGCTTATAGCGCTAGGGTTAGCTATGGTATTTGGATTGCTTGGGGTTATGAATATGGCTCACGGTGAATTTGTTATGCTGGGTGCCTATAGTGTTTATGTTGTCCAGTTAGCCGGACAACATTTTTTATGGGCAATACCCGTTGCGATTGTCATCTGCGTAATGGTGGGTTGGTTAATGGAATGGTTGGTTGTTCGACATCTTTATAGCAGGCCCTTTGATACGCTACTTGCTACTTGGGGCGTTGCCATTCTTATTCGGAAAGGGGTAGAGGTAATTTTTACCCGTGATTATAAAAGTGTTAACCAAGTAATGCCAGGCACTATAGACCTACTAGGCGCTAGTTATCCGGCGTATCGTCTTCTCTTAGTTGCTCTGATTATAGTTTTGTTTGTAGCCCTATTTACTTGGTATCAGAAAAGTAAGGCTGGATTAAAGATAAGAGCAATGGTTCAGGGTCCTGAACTGGCTGCTGCTGTTGGTATAGATACCGCACGTTTATCACGGGTAACTTTTATCATTGGTGTTTCTACAGCAGGGCTAGCAGGTGTGTTGCTTGCCCCTCTCGTGCGTGTGGAGCCTTACATAGGACTTGATTATCTGATGTCATCCTTTTTTATTTTGATTGTTGGAGGGCTTGGGACTTTAGAGGGTCTATTAATTGGTTCGACTGTAATAGGTGGAACCGATGCTATCGTTTCGACAGTCTTCGACAAGACAGCTGGTTATATGTCAGTTCTACTTATTTCTATACTTTTTTTATGGCTGCGTCCCGATGGTATCTTCTATCGGCGTTAAAGTCCTTCTGCTTGCTGCTCTAGTTGCTGTTCCTTTCATAACTAGTAGCTATACAGCCTATCAACTTGGACTCTACATTCTTTTTGGGATTGTTGGTCAAGGAATAGTGCTGTGCTGGGGGAAGGGTGGGTTCCTTCCCATGGGGCAGGCTCTGTTCTTTGGCATTGGGGCCTATATTTCTGGTACGGTACTAAAAAGTGACCCCAGCTGGGGGGTGGTATTACTTGCGGTACTACTTTCGGTTTCAGTGCCAGGCATAATAGCTGGAATTATCGGAGTTCTTGTTTTTGGCCGAAAAATAGGTTCTGGATTATATTTTTCCTTGATAACTCTTGCCCTTTCACTTTTGGGTTACCAATTAGCCAATTCACAAGTTTGGCTGACCGGTGGTTTTAACGGTATGACAGGTATAAAAGGCCTTCCGGGTATAGATAGTTTTGGCAGCCTTTATTTCTTTATTATTGGTGCACTTGTTTTTTCAACATGTTTTCTAGCCTATTTGATTCGAACACCCTTTGGCCAAAATTTAGAGGCTGTTCGAGAAAATGAGGAGCGCTTACAATTCTTGGGGGTTAATACCAGCAGAATTAAAGCTGCAGCTTTTGCGATTAGTGGAGGTGTGGCAGGTTTAGCAGGGGCATTTTTTGCACCGCATCAAGGTATTGTAACACCGCAGGTGGTGGGTTTCATACTTTCTGCAGAGTTAGTTATCTGGACTGGTGTCGGAGGTCGATTTGGTTTGGCCGGCCCTGTAATTGGGGCTGTGTTAATTGGTTTCCTTGCTTCTGGATTGCGGGACTATTTTTCTTTTTGGGAAGTCGTGGTTGCTTTAGTATTTGTAATTATTGTTTTACGTCTGCCAGGTGGTATTGCCGGATTAGCTGCAGCCTACGCAAAAAAATTAGGTATGAGCCTAGATACATTGCGTAGTTCTCCAAGAGATGAACAAATCTTATCCAGTCCAAGTAACAGTCAACCAAGACTTGAGTTTAAAAACGTTTCGTTACAGATTGGCCCAGTTGTTATACTTGATGACTTATCCTTTGAAATCGTCGACAGGGGTATTCACTGTTTAATTGGTCCAAATGGAGCAGGGAAAACATCTGCATTAAATGTATTAACTGGTAAGTTAGCACATAATACTGGAAAAATTACTTGGTGCGGCCAACCCCTGGAGGGTATGCAACCCTTCCGAATGGCAGGTCTTGGTATTGGACGTAAGCTTCAGGTTCCATCCATTTTTCCAGAACTTACTATTCGCCAAAATATAGACATAGCATTATGGGTAAATAGGCTTAAATTTGGCAACGTGCTATCGATGCGTCCATATAGATGGCATAAGGCTTTGCAAGATAGACTGGAGAGAGCATTCCCATTTTTGACAGATGCTGAAGTTTTAGCTGGAAAACTGTCAGTAGGTCAACGTCAAATGCTCGATTTTTCTATGACTGTTATTGCTGAACCAGATCTAATATTATTGGATGAACCTTGTGCTGGCCTCTCCAAAGCAGAAACTGAGACAATGATCTCAGCGATCGCTGATTTAGCAAAATCTTCAAAGGCAACATTTATTATTGTGGAACATGATATGCAGGTTGTAGAGCTTTTATCTGATCATGTTTTGGTTATGCATCAAGGTAGGCTGCTCGCACAAGGGTCATTGGAACAAATACGTGCAAACCCTGAAGTTAAGAGAGTTTATGCCGGGGGGTCAAAATAATGGATAAGACCATATTGGAGATTCAAAATTTAACAGGGGGATATGGTGACCTTATTATTGTTCGTAATATATCGTTGAGTGTTTATAACGGCAATACTGTTAGCATAACTGGCCGTAATGGCGTAGGAAAAACCACACTTATGAGGCTGATTTCGGGTTCTTTACCCTTAACAAGCGGAAAGGTGAATTTTCTTGGTAATAGTATTGCTGAAGTACCGGAACATAAACGTTTTAATCTTGGTATGTCATATGCACCACAGGAGAGGATTGTCTTTGATAATCTGAGTGTGAAAGATAATTTGACACTTCATTATCCAGATACTGATCTCGACCGCTACTCTAATTTATTTGAAAATTTTCCTCGTCTTCATGAGCGTTTGGGACAACGCGCGGGAACATTGTCTGGTGGAGAAAAGAAGTTACTTTCTTTTATTAGGGCAATAGCGGAACCAAGTAACCTTGTTTTATTGGATGAGCCCACGGAAGGTGTCCAATCAGATAATATCGAATTGATGGCCCAAGTAATTTGTAGCCAGAAAAGCCAAGGAAGAGGTTTTCTAGTTGTAGATCAGAATCTTACCTTTCTCGAATCAATTACAGACACAATTCATTTAATCGATCATGGAGAGCAAGTTTACAAAACTGATAATAAAAGATTTAGGGGTGAAATCGAAACGCGCATCAGTATTTAATTGTTTTGTTAGATTAAATACACATATAAACTTAAGCTTTCTATTTAGAAAAAATATTTGGAGGAAATTCATGGCAAATTTTGTTTTGGTGCACGGGTCTTGGGCAGGAGGCTGGCAGTGGGCAGATATCAGAGAAATATTAGAGAGTAAGGGGCATAGAGTTTTAACTCCCAGTTTAACTGGCATGGCTGATCGCCACCATTTAATTAATGAAGATGTAGGCCTTTTTACACATGTTGATGATATTTCTCGATTGATAGAATGGGAACAACTAGAAAATGTAATTTTGGCGGGACATAGCTACGGTGGAATGGTGATTACAGGTGTTGCAGCAAAAATAAAAGAACGTTTGTCCCATTTAGTTTACGTTGATGCGTTTTTACCTCGAGCGGGTGAGTGTGCTTGGGATATACTAACGTGGCAACCAGAAGCATTTGAAACCTTAAAAATTGAAGGGAAGCCCTGGCAGGTAGAGCCAGTTGATCCAGATATATTTTTCCCTGAGCTTAAGGGTTATAATATGGATAGGTTAACTCCAATGACAATTCGTACCCATACCGACCCTTTGTCGGATGTAGATAATGATGTACCTGGTACTTACATACAATGTACTCAGGAACCTTTTTATTTTGGGGAAGTTGCTGAGCGTGCGAAATCAGATGGTATGAAACATGTAGAAATTGAGGCAGGTCATATCGTTATTCTTACCCATCCGAAGGAAATAGCAGAAATTTTAACGGAAGCGGCAAGTGGGTCCTGAGTTTAGCTTCAAAGCGCGTTGTTAAAATTATAATTAACTATAGAAAAATAAATAAAATTTTTTATTTTGGGTAAATTAAGGTGCTGGTATGGGTTTTAATAATTTTGCTACCCCAGCAGCCATCGCTAAAAGGTGGTCGTCTTTGTCTGGCAACCCGTCAAATTCGATACCTACCGGTAGGCCCTGAGAAAGACCTATAGGCATGGAAATACCAGGGGCTCCTAAATTGCTGCCTAAATCTGTATTTCTAATAAAGGTTGGGAAAGTGGGTTGCTGGTTTCCGTTTAGCTCGACGGTTTCATCTTGACCTATAGGTCGAGCAGTCAGTGGAGTTGTTGGAAATATAATGGCGTCAATGTTTTCTTCGCGAAAATAATCTGCATATAGTTTTTGCATTTTGGGCCTGTGTTTATTTATTGCGTCTAAATAGGCTGCCTCAGGCATCGCTTCATCACCTTGTTGACTAGAGATAATACCAAGTACGTCGGGACTACCTATGCCAGCTATCAAATCGTCTAGGGAAACACCATAACCTGCATTTTTTAAGTAAGCCGGTAGTTCTCGCATAACTTCGAATAATGCAATGGGGAATCCGGTATTATCATTCAATTCCCAAATATCCGGAAAATCCTTTTCAATAATTTCGACCCCACTTTCCTCCAGTTTTTTTAAAAAACTAGATGAAAGTTCTTGCACTCCGGTCTCGAGATCCTCCCAGAACCGTGTCCTAGGTACGCCAATTCTTAATGACGTAAGGTCCACATGGTCTAGATTGGGCACATCTTTAACTGCCATTGCCGAGTCAAGATGGATTATATCATCTATATTTTTTGCGATGGGACCTATTGTATCTCTGGTGGACGAAATTGGAATTACTCCACTACGTGAATAACGGCCAACACTAGGTCTAAACCCAAATAATCCACAAAGGGCAGCAGGTATGCGCACAGAACCGCCCGTATCTGTTCCTAACCCAGCAGGAAATTGTCCTGAACTAATTGCTACTGCCGTGCCTCCGGAGGATCCCCCAGGTATCATTAGAGGGTTGTAAGGATTGCGTGCTGGACCGGTTACGGAATTATTGGAAGTAATACCGAATGCAAGCTCATGCAGTACAGCCTTTGCGGGGATAATAGCACCTTGTTTACGAAGTGCCTCAACGGCTGGAGCATCTTGTTTAGGTTTTTTTCCAGCTAATGCCCCGGTGCCTCCCGTTGTAGCTAGGTTTTTCGTATCAATATTATCTTTTAGGACTAATGGTACTCCATCAAGTGGTCGCGCCTCATTATCTTTTCTGCGCTTATCTGATGCAACTGCCTCTGATTTATAAAAATTTTCATCAAACTCTATTATTGCGCCTAGGTCAGATGTAGCCTCAATACGGTCTATGACGGCAGTTGCGATTTCGCTTGCACTAAATTCTCCTGCCGACAAGCCGTTAATCATCTCAGTTAAGGTCAGTTCATTTAAGTTCACGATATTTTCCCTGAGCAAATACAATCAAGTTTCAAGTTACCAATTTTATTTCGAGTGGCATGCTTTTTTATTAGTGATCGTACCTTTTTGAATTAGCTTAATCAATAAATATGCATTACTAGAATCCATTCACGGGGTTTTTTATATTATTAATTGTTGCAATAATGTAATTTGATTTTCTTTTTCACCTACTGGATAAGTTAATGCAGGTCAGTTCAACATTAGCTAAAGTAACAATAGTCATAGGTTTATTATTAATTTCTATTGTATTTTTATACTTTATTTCACCTATTCCCCAATGGAACAGTTATCATCAGTTTGCAGATAGTCGAGCTTTATTTTTTATAAATAACTTTGGAGATGTAGTATCTAACGTGGGTTTTTTTGCAGTTGGTTTTTATGGTCTTGTTACTGTTTTGAATAAAGAAAATTTTACCGAAAAAATTGATATAATTCCCTATGGCATATTTTTCATTAGTATCATAGGTGTTGGGTTTGGGTCAGCCTATTATCATTGGAACCCAACAACTGAAGCACTTTTTTGGGATAGACTACCTATGTCTATTGCATTTATGTCCTTTTTTGCGGCAGTTATCTGCGACAGAATTGATAAGCAATATGGAACTTTTGTTGTATTGCCTATCTTAATCCTAGCTGGAATTTTAAGCCTAATATACTGGAGGTACACGGAGATGATAGGACAGGGGGATTTAAGACCGTATGGTCTCATTCAATATTTTCCATTGTTTGCTATTCCCGTTATCTTGGTGTTGTTTCGGAGGTATAATTTCACATCCCCTAAATACATTCTTTATGCTCTAGTTTGGTACATTTGTGCCAAGTTATTTGAATATCTTGATGTAGTTATTTTTAAATTATTGGGTAATTTTGTAAGTGGTCACAGTCTCAAACATCTAGCAGCTATGTTTGCGGTCATGTGCATCATAAGAATGTTAAATAATGCCAGTAGAAAAACATAAATTATATTAGTTTAATAGTAATAAGAATGTACAAGTATGCAGTTGCAAATTTAATTTTTTCTAAGATGGGAAAAGTTCTTTGATATGACAATTCATAAACTTATAGACGGATTCAAATCGTTTCGTCAGGAATACTATATAGATCAACCTGATATTTATAAAGATTTGGTGGAGAAAGGTCAGCATCCAGAAGTAATGGTTATTGCTTGCTCGGACAGTCGCGTTAATCCCTCAATCATAACACAGGCTAATCCTGGTGAGATTTTTGTTGTTCGTAATGTTGCCAACTTGGTGCCTAATTATAGAACTGATCATAATTGTGCCACCAGTGCATGCATTGAATTCGCTGTTCGTGACCTAGGTGTAAAGCATATTGTTGTATTAGGCCACTCGGAATGTGGCGGAATAAAAAGATTGTGTGAGCATAAAGGAATTGGTCGTGAAAGAGATTTTATCGACGGATGGGTCTCTATTGCAGAGAAGGCAGGTGCCACTGATCTGGAAGGTTTTGAAAAACTTCGCCACGTTGAAAGGGCGGCTATTGGAATTTCATTAGAAAACTTATTAACTTTTCCCTGGTTGAAGCAGCGAGTTAAGGAAGGCAATCTAGAATTACACGGATGGTTCTTTGATTTGGAAACAGGAAATTTGCTTACCAAAACGGCGATCGGAGAATGGAATGTTTTGGCCTAATAAGATATTAAGTGGTTTATTGAAATAATGTAGTAGCGATGATTTAATGCTTTTTGCAAAATGCCACCCAAATATTGGCCATAAAATTTAGGTTTGTAAGTCCTATACTTCTTATACGAACTCCTTCATTCCTTGCTTCCTCGCTACCTCTCGAAACTTCCTCTTCGTTGGAATTATATGTATTCATGAGCTTGGTAGTTTGTTCCTTTATATTTTTACAAAATGCTTTTCTGATTTCTTGGTTATCCGTAGTTTTAAAATCAGCTCTAGCCTCATTAAGTACAATAGGAATTAAATACGAGACAGTGGCCGCTATTATCAAAAAGTTTCTTTTATTTGGTTTTGTCTTCATCGAGCAGCGATTGCTATATCATCTAATTGATTGAAGGGTTCAAACTTTTCAAAGAACTCGATAATTTGATCTTTGTTTCCCCCAAACTTTACGCCTTTGGACTCAAGAGCTTCTTTTATTGTTGTTTCTCCAAATACCCATTGTATCAGAAATTTACGATCAAAACTTATGTTTGCGTCACATTGTTCTGGAACTATCTCATGAAGCTGACATATACCTTTCCTTATTTCTAGGGCGCATGATTCCCGTGAGTCAGTAGTTTCAAATTTGATTGAGAATTTTGTATCCCATGCTTTTTCTGGCACTAACCGTACTGTCATTACTTTTAGTATGCCATCCAACGGGAAGCCACTAACTTGGTCTTTTGAACCCAGTACCATTCCTGCTTTACTCAAGTCTAGTTCGCTATTGAGTTCCATTGCTGAAGTTAGACCCCAATTACGCCATGTTGCATTCACCTGTTTATAAGACCAACTTCGCAAGGCTTCAGCTTTT
>MDTA01097963.1_pt1 | contig 10618 bp, 10 predicted proteins | sample 811151 | NCBI WGS metagenome assembly MDTA01 (sample SAMN05326648, study PRJNA326480) | marine metagenome | isolation source: seawater | place: Indian Ocean: South | collected 2010 | reverse complement strand
TTTCCCCATCTTTTAAACCAAGTTTTTCAAGTATATTATTCATAGACTCTGAACCAAATATCCTCATCAAATCGTCCTCTAAACTTACATAAAAAATTGAATTTCCCTCATCCCCCTGTCTTCCGGATCTTCCCCTAGCTTGGTTATCAACACGTCTAGACTCCATTCTTTCTGTTCCGATAACAAAAAGACCACCTAAATTTTTTATTTTTTCTTTTTGAATTTTTAATTGATCTTCATTTATACTACCTTTTTTACCTCCTAGTTGAATATCAACACCTCTTCCGGATATGCTAGTAGTAATTATAACCGAATTTAGTTTACCAGCATTAGCAATTATTTCTGCTTCTTGTTCATGATTTTTTGCATTTAAAATTGTATGAGGAATTTTAGATTTTTTTAATAGATTTGAATATAATTCAGATTTGTTAATACTAGAAGTGAAAACAAGCATTGGCTGACCATTTTTATAACACTCTGAAATTTTTTTTATAATTGCTTCATTTTTTTCATTTTCAGTCCTAAATATTTGATCATTCCAATCTTTTCTTATCATTTTTCTATTTGTTGGAATTACAGTAACTTCCAGATTATATATTTCATGAAATTCCTCAGCCTCGGTTAATGCAGTGCCAGTACAACCAGACAATTTTTCATATAATTTAAAGTAGTTTTGGTAAGTAATTGATGCCAAAGTTTGATTTTCAACTTGGATTTCAATTTTCTCTTTTGCTTCTAGTGCTTGATGCAATCCATCACCATATCTTCTTCCCTCCAGTATTCTACCTGTTAGTTCATCAATAATTTTAAGATGACCATCTTTTACAATATAATCTTTACCTTTTTGAAATAAATGATTAGCCCTTAAAGATTGATTTACATGGTGTACAAGAGATAAATTTGCTGGATCATAAAAGTTGTTATTTTTAAGAATTCCAGCAACTGTAAATATTTTTTCAACATTTGAAATTCCATCATTTGTCAAATAAATATTCTTATCTTTTTCATCAATTTCATAATCTGATTTATTTAATTTTTTTATTAGTTTATCAATTGCGTTATATTGACCAGCTTTATCTTCTGCAGCTCCAGAAATTACAAGTGGTGTCCTTGCTTCATCAATCAAGCAAGAGTCTATTTCATCTACAATTGCAAACTTATGTTTTCTCTGCACCAACTCATTAAGAGAAAATTTCATGTTATCTCTTAAATAATCAAATCCCAACTCACTATTAGTTGCATAAGTAATATCGCATGAATAATTTTCTTTTCTTTCACTATCACTTTGATCATTATTAATAAAACCAGATGTTAATCCTAAAAAATTATATATAACACCCATTTCAGTACAATCTCTTTTGGCTAAATAATCATTTACAGTTACTATATGTACGCCTTCTCCATTAAGAGCATTTAGATAAGCAGCAAGTGCAATAGTAAGCGTTTTACCTTCTCCTGTTTTCATCTCAGCAATATTGCCATTATGCAATACAACTCCACCCATTATTTGAACATCAAAATGTCTTTCATTTCTTGTTCGCTTTGATGCTTCTCTAACTAATGCAAAAGCCTCTGGCAGTATACTATCTAGAGTATCTCCATTTTTTAATTTATTTTTAAGTTCATTAGTTTTTTTTGGAAATTCGTCATCTCTTAGTTTTAAGACTTTATCTTCCAAAGCATTTACGGCACTAACTAATTTTTGGAGGTTATCTAAATCTCTTTGATTTCTGGACTTAATAAGCTTTGAAAAGATTTTTAAAGGATTTAGCATTTAGTTTTATTTTTGGTATATAATTAAATTATATCTATTAATATAGGAATAAAATATTTCATTTAAATAGCATTGTTATGAATTTTGACAATTTTTTTGGCTCTAAGAGAAAAAACTCAAAAATGAGTGACTTTCAAGATTTAGAGCATCTTGACGGGGTAGCATTATCGGTTACGAGTGCAAAACTTTACAATCCACCAAGAGATGATTTGGTATTATTTTATTTTAGAGATAGCGCAAATTTTGCATCTGTCTATACTCAATCTACAATATTATCTGAAAATATTAAGTGGAACAAAAACATTAATAGTAAAAAAATTAGAGCTCTTTTAATAAATACAAAAAATGCTAATGCTTTTACAGGAAAAAATGGATATCAAGGCTTAAAAGAAATAGCAGATGAGTTATCTGAACAACTTACTCTTAAAAAAAAAAATGATGATGAAAAAAGTGAAAAAATTAAACCAAAAGAAATATTATTTGGATGTACAGGAACTATTGGGGAAGAGTTTCCAACTTCCAAAATCAAAAACTCTATTCCAGATCTTATTGAGAAGGTAAAATATACGCAAAATAAATATATTTGGACGAAGGCAGCGCTAGGGATAATGACAACCGACTTAGTTCCAAAATTAGCAATGGAAGAATGTAAAATTGGAAATACGACAGTTAAAATTTATGGTATTGCAAAAGGTTCTGGCATGATACATCCAAATATGGCGACAACTTTGGGTTATATTTTTACAGACGCAAAAATTTCCTCAAAAGTGCTAAAAAAATTATTAAAACGAAATATTGACTCAACTTTTAATGCGATAAGTTGTGATGGTGATACAAGTACAAATGATATGGTTTCAGTTTTTGCCACAGGTGCTGCGAATAATACAATAGTTAATAATATTAAAGACGAAAGAGTAAAAGAATTCGAAAAAAATTTTCATTCAATTTTATTAAATTTAGCTAAGCGTATAATTGCTGATGGTGAGGGAGCATCTAAATTTATTACTATAAATATTAAAAATGCAAAAAAAGAAGAAGAGGCTAAGAAAATAGCTTTTTCTATTGCAAATTCTAATTTAGTTAAAACTGCCTTTGCCGGGGAAGATCCGAATTGGGGAAGAATAATTATGGCAATAGGGAAATCAAATGTAGTTATCAACTTAAATAAACTTAATATAAATATTGGACCATATAGAATAGTAGAAAAAGGTGAAGTTTCAGATAGCTATAATGAAGAAGAAGTAAAAGAATTTATGAAAAATGAAAAAATTGATCTAAGCGTTGAATTAAACATGGGTTCAAAAGAATTTACTGCTTATACGATGGATTTGACAAAAAAATATATCGAAATTAATGCAGACTACAGATCATGAGTATTGAAAAAATAAGAGAAAATATTAATTAAATATTATGATTAAATATAAATTGACTTGTAAGTCCTGTAATCAGAATTTTGATAGTTGGTTTGCATCATCAAAAGAATTCGACAAGTTAAAAAGAATGAAATTAATTAATTGTAGTTTTTGTAGTTCTTCACAGGTGGTTAAATCACCTATGTCTCCTATGGTTCTAAATAGTTCGATTGAGGAGACAAAAATAGATCCTAATCAAGAAAAATTGAAAAAATTTAAGAAAAGAATTAAAAAATATCAAGATTTTATTAAAAGTAATTTTGAATATGTAGGTAAGAATTTTGCATATGAAGCAAGATCTATTCATTATAATACAAAGAAAAAAAATGCAAAAGGAATTTACGGAAATGCAAGCCATGATGAAGTTAAAAGTTTGAATGAGGAGGGAATAGAAACACAAACTATTCCATGGATTGAGGAAAAGGAAAACTAAATTTTTTTAAATTGGATTATATAGTTCACTGAACAGTCTTTATTTATACTCCAAATATTTTTTAAAGGGTTGAAAACTACTCCGTCTAATTTTTTAAAAAATAAGGAATTATTTTTTCCATGCTGTATTAATTCTGTTGGTTTCAAAAATTTATTCCAATCATGTGTACCAATAGGAAGCCATCTCAAAACATACTCAGCACCAACTATAGCAAAAAGATAAGATTTTAAAGTTTTATTTAAAGTTGCTACATACATAAGTCCATCTTTTTTTAAAAATTGAGAACTTTTATTTATAAAATAGTTTACATCATCGACATGCTCAACAATTTCCATATTTAATATAATATCGAATTTTTTTTTTGTTTTTAAAACCTCTGGAGATGCGCAAATATAATCTATATTAAGATTATTTTCTTTTGAATGAATCTTTGCAATATTAATATTTTTTTGTGATGCGTCAATTCCAGTGACATTTGCACCCAATCTACACATTGGTTCTGATAGAAGACCACCTCCACAACCTATATCTAAAATATTCAGTTTTTTAAGTGGTTGATTTTTGGTTTTAATACCAAAATGTTGAATAGCACTATCTTTAATATATTTAATCCTAATAGGGTTAAATTTATGCAAAGGTTTAAATTTCCCCTCAGGATTCCACCACTCAGAAGCCATATTGGAAAATTTTTCTATTTCTTTTTTATTAATTGTGTTATTTTTCATTGCTGGTTGACATTACAACCAAGATGTATTTTATCAATATATTTTAAATTTATATAAATAATATTACCAATGAAAATTATTGTTTTAAAGTTTGGTGGAACTTCGGTAGGTACGGCAGAAAGAATAAAAAAAGTTGCTAGAATCATTGGCAAATACTCTAAACAAAAGTATAAAGTAATTGTAGTATCATCTGCCATGAGTGGTGTGACAAATGATTTAATAAAAAAATCAAAACTATTGAGTAATGATTTTAGCCTGTCTGAATATGATGTTTTAGTTTCATCGGGAGAACAAATGTCCTGTGCTCTTATTGCTGGGAGACTAAATCATATGGGTTATAAATCTCAATCTTGGATGGGATGGCAAATTCCTATTTTGACAGAAGGCAGACATGGTTCTTCTAGGATTATACAAATTTACAAAAAAAAAATAATGAATTTTTTAAAATCGGGGGGCATTCCAATAATTTCTGGATTTCAAGGTATTAGTTTAGATAAAAGAATTACAACTCTAGGAAGAGGAGGGTCAGATGCAAGCGCAATAATGTTGGCAAAATTTTTTAAGGCTGAAAAATGTATAATTTTTACTGACGTTGAAGGTGTTTACACTACTGACCCAAATATGATCAAAAGTGCAAAAAAAATAAGTTCCATTTCTTATGAGGAAATGCTTGAAATGGCATCTTTAGGAGCAAAAGTCATGCAACCAATATCAATTCAAGACGCAAGATTAAATAGAATTGATATAGATGTAAAATCTTCATTTAAAAATAAAGCTGGCACATTAATCACTAAAAGAAAAAATATCTCTAGAAATAAAATTATAACCGGGATTTCTTTTACCAAAAATGATGCAAAGGTAACATTAGTAGGTGTAAAAGATAAGCCTGGAGTTGCGGCATCAATATTTAAACCATTATCTCAAAATTATATTAATGTTGATATGGTTGTTCAAAATATATCTGCTAATGGTAGAGAAACTGATTTGACTTTTACGATAAAATCTGAAGATATTAAAAAAACTGAAAAACTTGTTAAAAATAATAAAAATATTGATTTCCGAAATTTATTAATAAATAAAAATGTATCAAAAATTTCAATAATAGGTGTTGGAATGATAACTACTCCCGGAGTAACATTTAGAATGTTTCAAGCTTTAGCAAACAAAAATATAAATATTCAAGTTATTTCTACTTCCGAAATAAAAATATCTGTTTTAATTAACAAGGAAAATACAAATAAAGCAGTATCAGTTCTGCATAAAGAATTTAAATTATACAATTAAAATGAATATTAGACCTTTTAGAAATATTAACAGAAAAAAAACAAAAGTTATAACTGTAGGTAATGTGAAAGTTGGAGGCGATAATCCAATATCCGTACAATCAATGACAAATACTTTGACAAAAGATGTGAAAGCTACCCTAGATCAAATTCATAAAATTGCAGAGGTAGGTGCTGATATAGTGAGAGTATCTTGCCCAGATACAGAATCTACAATTGCACTGAAGGAAATAGTTAAACATTCGAGTATACCAATAGTTGCTGATATACATTTTCACTACAAGAGGGCAATTGAAGCAGCTGAAAATGGAGCACACTGTTTAAGAATTAATCCAGGTAATATTGGAGATAAAAAAAAAATTAAAGAAGTAATATCTGCAGCAAAAAACAATAATTGTTCAATAAGAATTGGTGTTAACGCAGGATCTCTAGAAAAAGATATTTTAGAAAAACATAAAGAACCTTGTCCAGAAGCATTAGTTGAGAGCGCATTAAGAAATATTAAAATCATCGAGGATTTAGATTTTTTTAATTTTAAAATAAGCGTTAAATCATCAGATGTTTTTTTATCTATCAGAGCATATGAACAATTATCTCAAGTTACAAATTATCCTCTTCACCTAGGAATAACAGAGGCGGGCAGTTTTCTTCCTGGAAGTATAAAATCTTCAATAGGTATGGGTAATTTATTAATTAATGGTATCGGGGATACAATTAGGGTTTCATTATCAGATGATCCGGTTGAAGAAATCAAAGTAGGTAATGAAATTCTAAAATCTTTAAGTCTTAGAAATAGAGGTGTTAAAATAATTTCATGCCCATCGTGTGCTAGGCAAGCGTTCCAAGTTATTGATACAGTAAAATCCCTGGAGGACAAACTTTCTCATATAAAAACACCTATTACTCTTTCAATCATTGGATGTGTCGTTAATGGACCTGGTGAAGCTGCGTTAACAGATATTGGAATTACAGGAGGTGGCAAGGGCTCTAACATGCTTTACTTAAAAGGCATACAGACTGAAAAATTAGGAAATGAGGAGATTATCTCAAAGGTAGTTACTTTGGTAGAAAAAAAAGCCAAGGAAATTGAAAAAAAAAATAATGATTCCACTTAATAAAGTAAAAGATTTAATTTCTAGACACGCTATATTGGAAAAAGAACTTTCTTCTGGAAATATAGATAAAAAAAAATTTGCAGAAAAATCAAAAGAATATTCAGATTTAAATAATATTATCTCTCAAGCAAAAGCTTATAGCAACTTTGAAAATGAAAAGAAGGATCTTGAAAAAATAATTAATGAAAAAGAAAACGATGGTGAGATCAGGGAGTTAGCTGAAACAGAACTTAATGAATTGATTAAACAAAATAATATAAATGAAAAAAAGATAAGGTTATTTTTATTACCTAAAGATGAAGCTGATAAAAAAAATGCAATTATAGAAATTAGAGCGGGAACTGGCGGCCTGGAGGCGAGTTTATTTGCTGCTGATTTATTTAAAATGTACGAAAAAATAAGTAACAAAAAAAAATGGTTGCTCGAAGTAATCAGTATTTCGAAAAGTGATGCAGGTGGTCTAAAAGAAGTAATAGCATCAATTAAGGGAACAAATATTTATTCAACTTTAAAATATGAGAGTGGTGTTCATAGAGTTCAGAGAGTTCCCGATACTGAAACTCAAGGAAGGGTTCATACTTCTGCAGCAACGGTTGCGGTTTTACCCGAAGCCGAAGAAGTTGACGTGAAAATAGAGGACAAAGATTTGAGAATTGATGTATTTAGAAGTAGTGGACCTGGAGGACAAAGTGTAAACACAACTGACTCTGCAGTAAGAATAACTCACATACCATCAGGAATAGTAGTAAGCCAACAAGATGAAAAGTCGCAAATTAGAAATAAAGAAAAAGGATTAAAAATTCTTAGATCAAGAATTTATGAATATGAAAGACAAAAAAAAGAGGATGAAAGATCGAGAGATAGAAAAAGTAAAATTGGAACAGGTGATAGATCTGAGAGAATTAGAACTTATAATTTCCCTCAAGGGAGGATAACAGACCATAGAATTAATATGACGCTGCACAAATTAGAGGAATTTATGCAAGGTGAGATTTTTGACGAAATAGTAGAAAACTTAAATCTACACGCACAAGAAGAGCAACTTATCAATCTTAATTAAAATGACAAATATTCAATCATTATTATCTGAAGCAAAAAAAGAGTTAATTAATTGTTCTGTTATTTCTGCGGAAATTGATTCCGAGATATTATTATCAAATGTGCTAAAGGTTAAGAGGGATAAATTAATAATTAATTCGCAAAAAACAGTTAACTTTCAAAATATAAAAAAATTTAACAGCTTTATAGAAAGGAGAAAGAAAAAGGAGCCAGTAGCATATATATTAAACAAGAAAGATTTTTGGAAAAATACATTTTTTGTAGATAAAAATGTTTTAATCCCAAGACCAGATACAGAGATTTTAATTGAACAAGTATTAAAAAAATATCAAAAAATAAAAAAATATCAATTTTGGATGTAGGCACTGGCTCTGGCTGTATAATTATTTCCATATTGAAAGAACGTGAGAATTTTATGGGCTGCGCAATAGATATTTCAAAAAAAGCCTTAAATATTGCAAAATATAATGCAAAAATACATCATTTAGAAAATAGAATTAAATTTCATAAATCATCTGTTGACAAGTTTTTTAAAGGTAAATATGATTTAATTATATCTAATCCTCCTTATATTAAAAAGTTTGAATTAAAATATTTGGAAAATGATATTATAGGCTTTGAGCCAAATTTAGCATTAGAAGGTGGTAATGACGGTTTCTTAGTTACGAAACAAGTTATAAAAGGATCATCAAGATTGCTTAAAAAAGGTGGTAGTTTGATAATGGAGATTGGATTTGATCAAAAAATGGGAATAAAAAAAATATTGGAAAAAGAAAACTTTTTTGTAAATAAAATTATCAAAGATTATGGAGAAAATCATAGATGTGTAATTTGTACGAAATTATAATACTTTAGTATTTTATGAGATCTTTTAGAAATAATAACAAACGTTCAAGGTACAGAGGTAGTGGAGATAGAAATTTCAAAAGAAATGGAGAAAGCCAGTCTTTTGTTAGCAATGCTAATTTCCAAAGAAAATCACCTGGGAGAAATAATCAAAACGCTTCAAAATTAATTGAAAAGTATAATGATTTAGCTAGAGAAGCACTATCTAACGGAGATAAAATTTTATCAGAAAATTATTTTCAACATGCTGATCATTTTTTAAGAATTATTAATGAAAAAAGTAATAATCAGGTCATCGAAAATTTAGAAAAAAATAAAAGTGATAGTGAAAAAATAAAGAATTTTGAAGAAAAGCAAGTTACTCCAAAAATTTTGTCATCTACTTAATTTATTTTAGCTATCATTTCAGATTTTAGCACGTCTAACTTAATTTTTTTAACTTCAAATATCTCCCTTGCTTTTCCTTTTAAAATTTTTCCCGAAGGTAACTTTAGTGTCTGAGAATTAATTCTTGTTCCATTAAAAATAACCTCATAATGTAAATGTGGTCCCGTAGATTTTCCTGTAGAACCAACGTAACCAATTGTTTGTCCTTGTTTTACTCTATTACCTTTTCTAGCTACACTTGCGAATTTTGATAAATGAGCATAAACAGTTGTGTAAGTTGAATTATGTTTTATTTTTATACAATTTCCACCTCCACCGCACCAAGCAGCTTTTATAATCACCCCATCTCCAGATGCCATAATTGGTGTTCCCTCTGGCGCAGCAAAATCCGTTCCCTTATGCATTTTGTTGTAATTATCGATTGGATGTTTCCTCATCCCGAAACCTGATGATAGTCTTGCACCATTAATTGGAGTTTTCATTAATGCTTTTTTTACACTTTTTCCATTTAAATCAAAATGACCTTCTTCTTTCTCAAATTTAAAATAATAAAAAGCATTACTTTGTCCACTCAAGTTTAAATCAGCATATAAAATATTTCCACTGTTAAAAATTTTTTTATTCTCATCCTCAAAAACCTCATAAATAATTTGGTAGCTATCATTTCTTCTTATGTCTCTTTGAAAATCTACTTGGAATCCATATATCCTTGCAAACTCTACAATCACACTCGGTGGTATTGAAAGATCCATTGCACTTTTATAAAGACTTTGCACAATTTTACCTTCTTTAAATACTTTTCTTCTTTTGAGATTTGTTACCATTTCTCTTTTTAAAAAAGAACCAGTTTCAAAGTTTCTTATTAACTCAATTTTTTTTGTTCTACTTACAGGGTAAATAAGCTTAGAAATACTATTGTTTGAGGAATTTATTGTAAATTTCAAAATTTGGTTGGTTTTAATTGAGCCAATTTTTTTTTCTTTACTCAACTTGTTTAATACAAGGTTTATTTCCTTGTCCTTAATTTTATATTTTTTTAATATAGAACTTAGAGATTCATTTCTAATCACTTTATGCTCTATATTCTGAAATTTAGGCTGCAAATTTTGAAAAATGTTATTTACTGTCTTTTGAAAATAAAGATTATTAATTAAGTTGACGTATTCTTTTTTAGCTTGGTCTCTTGAAAAATTATAAATTTGAGTAATTATAATTGACACTAAAATTAACAATAAAACAAAGATAAATTCTAGATTTTTACCAATTTTAATATGCGATAATTTAAAATTTATTTTCATACAAATATTGCAATTAATAATTTAAATTCATTACAAAATCAAAAAAAACCCCTTATTTTATTGCCTTTTTAGCCTATTTTTTTACACCATACGACTTGATTTAATTCTATTTTAGATTATAAGCGGCACACTTTCTCAATAAAATTATTGTGAATTATTAGGCTTTTTAAGCCTAATTAGCTATTTGAAAAGTAAAAATTTAAGAAGAGAAGTGTGGACGGTTAAGGTTACCAAAATTTGTCGTACACACTTCAACATTATATAAATTTTATTCTTAGAATTTATA
>MDTA01133669.1_pt1 | contig 10621 bp, 10 predicted proteins | sample 811151 | NCBI WGS metagenome assembly MDTA01 (sample SAMN05326648, study PRJNA326480) | marine metagenome | isolation source: seawater | place: Indian Ocean: South | collected 2010 | reverse complement strand
TCTTTTGTTTCTTTAACACCAAAAAAACTTATAAAAAAACCCATTCGAGGACCATTTTCATCTCCAAATACAACTTCATAAATTAATTTAAACCAATCTCTTAAGTTTTCTGAATATCCATTATCTTTTCCAGTTGAATAAATTAAAGTTTGAATATCCTCTGGAGACATTTTGTCATTACATGAGCCTAAAGTTTTAATTAACGCCTCTAATGCTTTTTTTTCTTGTTGATTAGGAGTTTTGTATTTTTTTTTAGTTTTTATAACATCGTTAAAGTATTTGATAGCATACCCCACCAAACTATCAAAAATAGGGTGTTCTTTCTCAATAATATTATCTTTATATTTTTTTACAAACTTCCACAGAAGTTCTTTGTTTTCAGCGTTACTTGTTTCAACAAGATTTAATAACATAGAAAATGACATAATTAATTTTTCCTTAGGCACATTTCCGTTATGGACGTGCCATGTCGGATTCATCAATAATTGAAGTTCATCTTGGTTTTTGGCTTTTTCGATAAATTCCAAGTATTCATCAACAGCTTTTGGAACTATTTCATTATATAGTTTTTTTGCTCTTTTTGGATTCTGATACATATATAACGATAAACTCTCTGGGGAGGCATAATCTAACCATTGTTCTATTGTTATTCCATTTCCTTTCGATTTAGAAATCTTTTCACCTTTTTCATCTAAAAAGAGCTCATAAGCAAAACCAGATGGATTTCTTTTTCCAATTAATTTAATGATCTTTGTTGATAGTATTGCACTTTCTATTAAGTCTTTTCCATACATTTCAAAATCAACATCAAGAGCATACCATCTCATAGCCCAGTCTACTTTCCACTGCAATTTACAATTGCCGTCAAGAATACTAATCTCAAGCTCCTTACCATTATTATCAAAAATTATCGAAGACTTTGAATTATCAATTTCTTTTACTGGAATTTCTAAGACATGTCCTGTCTTAGGACAAATAGGTAAGAATGGGCTATAAGTTTTTTGTCTTTCTTTACCAAGGGTAGGTAAAATAATATTCATTATTCCATCATAATTTTCTAAGATAATTTTGAGAGCTGAATTAAAAAAACCTGATTTATAAAGTTGAGTTGAACTTTTAAAATTATACTTAAAATTAAAATTATCTAAAAAATTTTTTAATTTTTCATTATTATGTTCTCCAAAGCTATTATATTTTTCAAAAGGATCTGGAACTTGAGTCAAAGGCTTGTGCAAATTTTTTTCTAATAATTCTTTATTAGGTACGTTATCTGGTACTTTTCTAAGACCATCCATATCATCTGAAAATGTAATAATTTCTGTTGGAATATCGGTCAAATGTTTTAATGCATTTGCTATCATTGTCGTTCTTGCAACTTCTCCAAAAGTTCCGATATGAGGAAGACCACTTGGACCATACCCTGTCTGTAATGTTATCTTGCCTTTTTTTTCTAAAATAGACTTTCTTTCTCTTAGCATTTTTTTCGCCTCAACGATCGGCCAAGAGCTTGTTTTTTCTAAGTTTTCATTTTTAATCATGAATAATTCCAAAAAATCCTTAATATTAGATTTACTTAATTCTTATAGAGTTGAAATTTATTTACCATAAAATAATGTTCTTTCAAAATGTCTAATTACAAAACAGTTTTTTTTACTCTTGGTATACTACAAGTAATTTTAGGGGTATTTATGCTTATTCCAATTATTGCACAATTCATTTACCAAGAAATAGACTCCTCATTTTTTGGTGCATCAATTATTACAATTATTTTTGGGTCATTGTTTTTTTTATCAAATTTAGATCACAGTAAAAAACTTAATCTTCAACAAGCATTCTTATTAACTGCACTATCTTGGATAAGTATAGCGATTTTTGGATCGCTCCCATTTTGGTTATCCAATGTTGAGTTCTCTTTCGTGAACGCTTTTTTTGAAAGTATGTCAGGAATAACTACCACAGGATCTACTATAATATCTAATTTAGAGACTATGCCAAAAGGTATTTTATTGTGGCGAGCCTTACTACAGTGGTTGGGTGGGATTGGTATAATTGTTATGGCCATAACATTGATGCCAATTATGAATGTTGGTGGTATGCAATTATTTAAGATTTCAAATAATGACTCCTCAGAAAAAATTCTACCTAAGTCAAAAGAAATAGCCTTAAGGTTGATTTACATTTATTCTCTATTAACTATAATATGTGGGGTTACATATTATTCATTTGGAATGGGTGCTTTTGATAGTGTAACTCATTCTATGACAACCATATCTACTGGCGGATTTTCAAATTATAATCAATCATTGGGTTTTTTTAATAATATTCAAATTGAAATCTCTGCTATGCTATTCATTATCCTAGGCAGTTTACCGTTCATCGCATATATAAAATTTTTAAGTGGAGATAAAAAAATATTCTTTTCAGATGTTCAAATCACCTCGTTTATAAAAATCATTTTTATTAGTATAATAATTTTATCTCTTTATATTAGTTTTAATAACAATATTAAATTAGATCTTAGATCTATTTCCTTTAATGTCATTTCTATTTTAACAGGAACTGGCTATGTAAATGCCCAATTTGATAATTGGGGTAACTTTCCATTGGTGATATTTTTGTTACTTATGTTTATTGGTGGATGTGCAGGTTCAACTACTTGCGGTATTAAGATATTTAGAATTCAAATTTTATACAAATTTGTGGCAAATCAAATTAAAAAAATTATTTACCCAAAAGGAATTTTTATTTTAAAATATGATAAAAATCCTGTAGATAATAAATTTGTAGCTTCTATAATTTCTTTTATATACTTGTACTTAGTAATTTTTTTTATCATTACAGCATTGCTCTCCTTAACGGGACTAAATTTTATTACTTCAATTTCAGGTGCTGCTACATCAATTTCAAATGTTGGACCTGGTCTTGGTTCAATAATTGGACCAAATGGTGACTTTTCATCACTTCCAGATATTTCTAAAATAATTTTAACATTGGGTATGATACTGGGAAGATTAGAATTATTTGCAATTTTAGTTTTATTTTTACCATCATTTTGGCGTAACTAATTTAACTATGAAAAATAATAATATTTTCTTTCAAAAAAAACCCCTTAAAATGCTTTGTTTAGGCTTCTCCTCTGGACTTCCTATTTTATTAGTTTTTTCAACACTTTCTGTTTGGTTAGTAAAAGCAGGTGTTGATAGAAGTACGGTAACTTTATTTAGTTGGGCCGGTTTTGCTTATGCTTTTAAATATTTATGGTCTCCTTTAGTAGATAATTACAGATTACCAATTTTAAAAAAACTGGGACATAGAAGAAGTTGGCTTCTGTTTACACAAATTTCAATAATCTTATGTTTAGTATTCACTTCATTGACTGATCCACAAAATAATTTGTTCTTTACAGCACTTTTTATTACTCTTTTAGCTTTCTTTAGTTCTACTCAAGATATTTTAGTTGATGCTTTTAGAATAGAGTCTGTTCCTCAATCATACCAGGGACCAATGTCATCGATGTATATAGCAGGTTATAGAGTTGCTATGCTTGTAGCAGGTGCAGGGAGTTTATGGTTAGCTGCTTTTTTTGGTACAGAGCTTTACAATCAAAATGTATGGCAAAAAGTATATCTTATAATGTCAATTTTCATGCTAATCGGAATTTTTGCAACATTATCGTCAAGTGAACCTAAGATTAAAAAGAAATTAACAACTGACAATCATATAAATTTTTTGATCACAATACTTTTCTCTGTAATAAGTTTTATATCAATTTATTCTCTTTTAGATAATCCTTTTGAAAAAGAGCAAGTTTTTTTAAGTTTTATTTTTTCTTTTTCAAGAATGGTAATTTGTTTTATATCTGCTTTTTTAATATTTAATTTATTTATCTTAATTGGCTTTACTTCAAAAAAAAAATTACAAAAAGCTATCTTTCACCAATTTTTAATTTCCTTGATAGATATGGAAAATTTGCTTTTTTAATACTAATGTTAATCTCTTTGTACCGGATAGCTGACGTAGTAATGGGTGTGATGGCAAATATTTTTTATCTAGAAAAAGGTTATAGGATTTCTGAAATTGCTACTTTCTCAAAATTTTTTGGAGTTTTTGCAACAATACTTGGTGGTTTTATTGGTGGATATAGTTCATATAAATTCGGAACGATGAAAGCTTTATTTTTTGGAGCATTGATTGCTGCAGCAAGTAATTTATTGTTTGCTTGGCTTGCTGTTTCGCCAATAAGCATAAATTTTTTGATCGCTGTAATTACTGCAGATAATATTTCAAGTGGTTTTGCAGGTGCAGCATTTGTGATTTATTTATCCGGTCTAACATCATTAAAATTTACAGCTACACAATATGCATTATTTAGTTCAATAATGCTTTTTATTCCAAAATTAATTGCAGGCTATGCTGGAAGTTGGGTTGATGTAATGGGATACTCATATTTTTTCTCTTTAACTGCTTTACTAGGATTACCAGTTCTAGGTTTAATAATATGGATTAGTAAAGTTGCTCCAATAAGGAATTGAAATGAAAAAATATTATTTTAATAATTTTGTTGGAAATATCTATTCTAAACCCTCAATTAAATCTGAGTTAAGCTCGCAAATTTTATATGGTGAAAAATTTGAAATTATTTCAAAAAAAAATAATTGGATTAAAATTAAAACAAATTTTGATAATTATAAGGGTTTTATAAAGAAAGATAAATTTTACGAAAAACTTTCGCCAACACATAAAGTATATAATTCAAAAGCCAGAGTTTTTCAAAAAATAAAAAAAAAATTTATACCCATGAATAAGTTTTTATATTTCGCATCTGGTATTTCTATAATTAATGAAAATGGAGACTTCATAGAATTTAAAAAAAATATGTGGGTTAAAAAAAAAGATTTAAAAATAATTTCACATAAAGAGCGAGATTTTAAAAAAATCCTAAAACTATTTCTTAACTCTAAATACCTTTGGGGTGGAAAAACGATAAAGGGAATTGATTGTTCTGCATTGATACAAATTTATTTTTTTTACAACAGATTTTTTTTTCCTAGAGACTCCAAAGATCAAATTAAATATTGCAAAAAAAAGAAAAGTAAGAAATTTTCCAAAGGTGATATTATTTTTTGGAAAGGTCATGTCGGAATATGTCTCGATAATTCTAAATTTATTCATGCTTATGGACCCAAAAAAAAAGTATTAATAATGCCAACAAAGTTCACAATTAAACTTATCCACCAAACTGCAGGTCTTACTATTAAAAAGATTAGTAATATAAAAGAATATTAGTTTCTTCCAAAATCGGGTTTGTTTGTATCTTGTCTCAACTTGATGATTTTTGATCTAACTTTTTTAGTTTGAATTAATTTTTTTAGAATCGACTTATTTTGCCTTAAATTTATATCTTTTTTGAAAGCAATTAAATTTTTAACAAATAAATCAATAGCTTTAGAAACATTCTTTCTATTATCGAAAAAAATATCTCTCCACATGATTTCGTTTGAGGCTGCTATCCTTGAAAAATCTCTTAAGCCGCCTGCGCTATATTTAACTAAATCATATTTTTGCTTTTTTTCAAAATCTTGAGCTGATTTTACCAAATTGTAAGCAATCAAATGTGGTAAGTGGCTGGTGATTGAAAATATCTTATCATGCTTCTCTGAGTTCATAATTACCGTTTTCGAGCCCATTTTTTTCCAAAAAGAATTTAGAAATTTTAAGTGTCTTAAATTAGTTTTTTTATCTTTAATCAATACACACCATTTATTTTCAAATAGATTTGCCTTCCCATATTCTGGACCACTTACTTCTGACCCAGCAACTGGATGACTTGATGTCCAAGAAACTTTTTTAATTAGATTTTTTTTTATTATTTCTGCAGATTTTAATTTTGACGACCCAACATCTGTAATAATTTGTTTTGGGTCTAAATATTTATTAATTCTTAAAATTATTTTTTTATATTCACTCATCGGAGTACAAAAGATAATTAAATCTGATATTGGGACTGCATATTCAAGTTTTTTTACTTGTATTCCCGGCAATTTAAGTTTTTTTATTTTAGTTACATTTTTTTTTGATTTTTCATAAATTAAAATGTTCTTTGTTATCTTTTTTTGTGAAATTTTTCTCAATAAAGAAGATCCCAGTAAGCCGCAACCTATTATCAATATATTTTTCATTTGCCAAATATACCTTTTACTGACTTAATAAATCTTAAATTATCTGATTTTGAGCCTATAGTTAAACGCAACATATTTTTCATTCTATAACCATCCTCAGTCGATCTAAGAATAATTCCTTTCTTTTTAAGTTTTTCATAAAAAATTTTTGCTTTTATTTTACATTTCTTAAAGTCTAATAATAAAAAATTTGCAGAAACTTTATTTGAACTAATATCATAATTATCTAAAAAATTTTTCAATTTTGTTGCATAAATAACATTGTGTTTAATCGATCTCTTTAAAAATTTAGTATCCTTGAGTGTTTCTTCAGCTGCTTTTTGTGCAACTTCATTTACATTAAATGGTGGTTTAATGATATTTAGGGCTTTAATAATTTTCTTTGATCCATAACCCCATCCAACTCTTAATGAAGACAATCCATAAATTTTTGAAAATGTTCTTAATATAAAGACATTATCTTTATTTTTAAATAAATCTAAACCAGATTTATAATCACTATCTAACATATATTCTGCATAAGCGTCGTCTATAACAAGTAAAATATTTTTTCGTAATTTTTTTCTTAACTCAACTAACTCTGATTTAGTTAAATATGTCCCTGTTGGATTATTTGGATTAGCTAAAAAAACAATTTTAGTATTTTTTGTTACTTTTTTAATAATTTCTAAAATCGAGATTCTAAACTTGATTTCTTTTGCAAACACAACTTTAGCACCAACTATTTTTGTGTAAATTCTGTACATTAAAAAACTAAATTGAGGAACAATTACCTCATCTCTCGATTTTAAAAATAATTGACATAACATTTGAATAACTTCATCAGAGCCTGCACCACAAATAATTTTATCTTTGTCACAATCAAATTTTTTTGAAATTTGACTTCTTAATGCAATTGACTTCCCATCTGGGTACCTAAAAAAATTTAATTTTGATTTAGAAATAATCTTTTTTACTCTTGGACTCATTCCTAAAGCTGACTCATTTGCAGAAAGCTTAACAATCTTTCTAATTTTATTGATACTTGATTTACCAGGTTTGTATGGATCTATTCTAAATTTTTTAAATTTAATGCCAGTCATTTTTTTCTAAATTTAAGCCCTTTATAAATAAAATAACATTTTTTTATACACTTTAAGTGCAAATATTTTTTAAAATTGACATACCAAATAACTTCTTGTACAAAATTTATGCGCTGATTTACCTGAATTGCGAGCGCTTTAAAAAAACCGCTAAAAAAGTTTTTTTCTCACAATTCAATTTTGGCACTCATTATGAATATTAAAGAGAATATAAAAACACTAATTATTAAAAAACCTCTTAAGTTGGATTGTGGTCAAACAATAAGTGATTTTCCTCTAGCATATGAAACATACGGAAAACTCAATGAAAATAAAGATAATGCAATTTTAGTCTTTCATGCTTTAACTGGAGACCAATTTGTTACTGGACTAAATCCAGTAACTAAAAAAGATGGATGGTGGTCTTATGCTGTTGGTCCAAACAAGTCAATTGACACAAATAAATATTTTGTAATGTGCGCGAATGTAATTGGTGGATGTATGGGATCATTTGGTCCAAGTCATGAAAACCCCAAAACAAAAAAAATGTATGGTACTGATTTTCCAGTAATCACAATTAATGATATGGTCAATGCGCAAATTAATTTATTAGACTTTTTTGGTATAAAAAAACTTTTTTCAGTTGTAGGTGGTTCTATGGGTGGGATGCAAGTTTTACAATTCATTAGTAATTTTCCAGATAAGTCTAAAACCGTAATACCTATTGCATGTACTTCAAGTCACTCGGCACAAAATATTGCCTTTAATGAACTTGGTAGACAAGCTATTACAGCAGATCATAATTGGAAAGATGGAAAATATATTTTACAAAACACAGTACCAGATAAAGGATTAGCAGTTGCAAGGATGGCGGCACATATTACTTATTTGTCCAAGAAAGGACTTCAGGAAAAGTTTGGAAGAAAACTACAAGAAAGAGATGACCTTAAATTTGGTTTTGATGCTGACTTTCAAATAGAAAGTTATCTACGTTATCAAGGTTCTGTATTTGTAGATCGATTTGATGCAAACAGCTACTTGTATATCACAAGAGCAATGGATTACTTTGACCTAGTTAAACAACATAATGGTAATCTATCTAATGCGTTCAAGAACACACATGCTAAATTTTTTGTTATATCTTTTACTTCTGATTGGCTTTACCCAACTCAAGAAAATAAAGATATTGTCATTGCCTTAAATGCAATTGGTGCAAATGTAGGATTTGTGGAAATTAAATCAGACAAAGGACATGATTCATTTTTACTAGATGTGCCAGATTTTTTAAAAGCTCTTAAAAACTTTTTAGACAAATCTTATTTAGAGGAATAAATTTGAAACCAGAATTTAAAGTTATATCTGATTTGATAAATAGAAATTCTCATGTGCTCGATGTTGGTTGCGGGGATGGTATGTTAATGGAATTACTAGCGAAAGAGAAAAATGTTAATATAAGAGGAATAGAAATTTCAAAGATTAAAGTTCAAAATTGTATTGCTAAAGGATTAACAATAATTGAAGGTAATGCTGAAGAGGATCTTAAACAATTTCCAGATAAATCTTTTGATTACGTTGTTTTAAGCCAAACCCTTCAGGCATTTCTGAAACCAGAAAAAGTTATTGATGAACTCTTAAGAATTGGTAAACAAGCTATTGTAACAATACCAAATTTTGGTTATTGGAAAATAAGGTTACATCTTTTATTGAAAGGCACAATGCCTGTAACAAGAACATTGCCTGACGAATGGTACAATACTCCTAATATTCACCTTTGTACTATAAAAGATTTTGTTTATTTCAGTAAATCAAAGAATTTTAGGTTGTCAAAATCTATTGCCCTTAAAAATAACCAACCATCGCATATCAAAAATTATAATTTAAATTTTAAAAATTTGAGTTCAAATCTTGGAATTTTTTTAATAGAAAGATAAAAATGGAAGTAAAAATAATCCCATGTCTCAATGATAATTATTCATATTTAATATTAGATAAAAACAAAAAAAATGCATGTGTGATAGATCCGAGTGAGTCCATGCCAATTGTTGAAATTATTGAAAAAAATAAACTCAATTTAAAGTATATCTTAAATACTCATCATCATTATGATCATGTGGGTGGAAATAAAGAATTAAAAAAAAAATATGGCTCAAAAGTAGTAGGTTTCAACAACGATAAAGATCGAATTCCTGAAATTGATATCTTGGTAAAAAATAATCAAATTTGGAAAGATGAAAATTTTGAAGCAAAAATTTATCATATCCCTGGACATACACTGGGTCATATAGCTTTTCATTTTTTTAAGGAAAAAAAGATTTTTACTGGAGACACATTATTTTCTTTGGGATGTGGCAGAATTTTTGAAGGAACTTATGAGCAAATGTTTAATTCATTAAATAAGATTAAAAAGCTCCCAAAAGATACTGAGATTTATTGTGGTCATGAATATACTCTACAAAATGCAAATTTTTGTTTAGCAAATGACTCAGATAATTCAAAACTGAAAGAAAAAATTATAAAATTAAAAAAAATATTAAATAATAACTTGCCAAGTGTTCCGACTATTTTAGCTGATGAAATTGAATGTAATGTATTTCTAAAAGCAAAAGATTTGGAAAGCTTCACAAAACTAAGAGATTTAAAGGATAATTTTTAGCTTATTGACCTTGACTATGGTGTCACTCGAACTATATTGCGATAATTAAATTACAGAGAAATATGTCCTACGCAGTCATACAAACAGGTGGAAAGCAATATAAAGTAAGATCAGGTGAGATTTTGAAAATCGAAAGATTACCAAATTCAAAAGCTGATACAAAAGTAGAGTTTAGTGAAATATTAGCCTACGGAGATGACAAAATTATTGAGGTAGGAGCGCCTACAGTTCAAGGAGCAAAAGTGGAAGCTAACTTAATTAAAAATAGCAAAAATAGAACTGTTTTAATTTTTAAAAAAAGAAGAAGACAAAACTCAAGAAGAAAAAATGGCCACAGACAACAATATTCTATGATAAAAATTAACAAGATTTTTTCAAAGGATGGTAAAATTTTATCTGAGGCTGAAAAAATTACAAAACCCACGAACAAAAAAGAAGAAGCTAAAAAAAAGTAAATAAATAATTGGTAATAAATTATGGCAACAAAAAAAGCAGGTGGTTCATCAAGAAACGGACGTGATAGTGCTGGACGAAGACTTGGTGTGAAAAAATATGGTGGAGAAACTGTAATCCCTGGAAATATAATTGTTAGACAGCGAGGTACTAAAATATTTCCTGGAGAAAACGTGGGAATGGGGAAAGATCACTCAATTTTTTCAGTTGTTAAAGGTAAAGTTGTTTTTAAAAAGACTAAATCAGATAGAACTTTTGTTTCAGTAAAACCCAAT
>MDTA01110427.1_pt1 | contig 10621 bp, 14 predicted proteins | sample 811151 | NCBI WGS metagenome assembly MDTA01 (sample SAMN05326648, study PRJNA326480) | marine metagenome | isolation source: seawater | place: Indian Ocean: South | collected 2010 | reverse complement strand
ATTTAATCAAAGCGGTCCAATGACAATGGGCGCTAGCCAGGTTTGTGGATTTCTTAAAAGTGACGCTTCCAGGGCAACCCCCAATTTGCAATTTCATGTTCAACCTATTAGTACTGATATATTAGGAGCCACAAAAATGCATGATTTTGATGGAATTACACCTACAATAGCAAATATAAGACCAACAAGTAGAGGTGAAATAAATATATCAAGTAGTGATAGTAGGGATAATCCAAAAATAAAAATGAATTATTTATCAACCCAGGAAGATAGAGACGTTGCAGCAAAAGGTTTAAAAATTGTTAGAAAAATAATGTTAGAAACAGAAGTTTTCAAAAAATATGAGCCAGAAGAATATAGACCTGGTGTTCATATAACTGATGATGAAGAATTAGTTCAAGCAGGAAGTGAACATACTCAAACAATTTTTCATCCAGTCGGAACATGTAAAATGGGAATTGGTGACGACTCAGTTGTTAATGAAAAACTAAAAGTAAGAGGTTTGCAAAACCTAAGAGTTATTGACGCTTCAATTATGCCAAATATAACCTCTGGAAATACTAATGCTCCCACGATAATGATAGCTGAGAAAGGCTCAGATTTTATTTTAAAAAGTTAAAAAAATGAACGAACAAATAATAATTTTAATTCAAATTATACTTATTGATCTAGTTTTAGCTGGTGATAACGCTGTTGTAATCGGTATGGTAGCGTCCCAATTTGAGGAAGATAAAAGAAAAAAAATTATCATTTGGGGTATTGGTGCTGCGGTTGTTTTAAGAATAGTATTTACATTAATAGCTTCATATTTGCTTCAAATTAATGGATTAAGATTAATAGGAGGTTTATTGCTCCTTTATATTGTTTACAAACTTTATGCCGATGTAATCAAGGATAATAAAGAACATGAAAATATAAAAGTAGATAATTCGTCTTTAACGAAAGCAATTTTTACTGTCATGCTAGCTGACATTACTATGAGTTTAGATAACGTAATAAGCGTTGCTGGAGCGGCAAAAGGCCATTATCTTCTATTAATATTTGGTTTGGCATTATCTATAGCTTTAATGGCATTTATGGCAAATTTAATTGCTAAATGGATAAAAACCTATAAGTGGATTGCTTGGCTTGGATTGTTCGCTATACTTGTTGTTGCAATAGAATTAATTTACGTAGACTTAAAATTTTTTCTATAAATTATGTACTTAAAAAATTATAATTTGAAAAATAAATACTCATTAGTGACTGGAGCTGGAAAAGGCTTAGGTAAAGCTTGTGCAATCGCTTTAGCTGAAGCCGGTTCGAATTTAATAATAATGAGTAGAACTAAGAAAGATTTAGTTGAAGTTTCAAATATAGTTAAAAAATTTAACGTCAAATGTAAATCTTACGTTTGCGATATCACTAATTATAAAAGTGTTAAAAACATAATCAATAAACAATCACGAATAGATGTATTGATTAATAATGCAGGAACAAACATTCCAGAAGAATTTTTAAAAGTTAAAAAAAGTAATATGGAGTATTTAGTAAAAATAAATACAATTGCAACTTTTCATTTGGCTCATTTAACATCTTTAAAAATGCTTAAAACGAAAAATAGAAAAAATTGGCGGAGCAATTGTGAATATGTCTTCTCAAATGGGTCACGTAAGTGGTCCTAAAAGAAGTGTATATAGTATGAATAAATTTGGTTTAGAAGGTTTAACAAAGGGTATGGCCTTAGAATTGGCTAAATATAACATAAGAGTTAACACTGTTTGTCCGACTTTTGTTGTTACGCCTATGACAAAAAAATTTTTAAATGACAAAAAATTTAAAAAAAATATGCTCAAAAGTATACCGCTTGCAAGATTTGCTAATTTGTCTGAAATAGCATCTGCAGTTGTATTTATGGCTTCAGATGCAGCTTCAATGATAACTGGAACATCATTACTAGTCGATGGGGGTTGGACCGCTAGATAAAACTTATTCCTCTTTAATTAAAGTTTTTTGAGAAACTCTGAAATAGTTTAAAACTGGACTGGCTACAAAAATTGATGAATATGTTCCAATCAAAACACCCAAAATCATAGCGAAAGAAAAACCTCTTAAAATCTCTCCTCCTAAAATAAAAATTGAAAATAAAGCCAATAGTGTAGTTATTGAGGTAATTATTGTTCTCGATAGTGTTTCATTAATTGAAATATCTGCAATTTCACTTGTTTTAATCTTTGAGAATTTAAGTAAGTTTTCGCGAATTCTATCAAATATTACTACTGTATCATTCATTGAATAACCAACAATTGTAAGAACAGCTGCAACAATAGAAAGATTAATCTCAAATGATAATATTGAAAAAATACCTAACGTGATTGTTACATCATGGATTAATGCAACAATGGCTCCTACGCTAAACTGCCATTCAAATCTAATCCAAATGTAAAATAGCATGGCAGCCAGTGATAAAAAAATAGCTATCAATCCTTTTTGCAACAACTCGCTACTTACTTTTGGACCTACATTTTCTATTCGTCTAAAGTTTACTTCTTGCTGCAAATCTAATGAAATTTTTTCTTTGATTGTCTTTATAAAGTTTTTATCTTGATCCTTGGTTTTTTCTATTTTAATTAAAAAGTCACCTTTTTTTCCAAATTCTTTAACGTTCAAATCTCCTCTTACTAGTTCAGAAAGAGACTCCCTTATACTTGAAATTTCTACATTTTTGTCTGTTCTTATTTCAACTAAAGTACCACCTTTAAAATCAATTCCATAGTTAAGGCCTTTGAAAGCGATAAAAAAAACACTTATTAATACAGCAATAAAAGATAATATATTTGCTTTCTTAAAAAAATGAGAGAAATTAAGTTTTTTATCTATCATAATTTAAAATATTTACCTGTTTTATTGTTTAAAACAATTACTGAAGTCAGATGTCTAGCAATGAAATACGCTGAAAATAAAGTGGTTGTTATTCCTATTCCTAAAGTAACAGCAAAACCTTTGACTGGACCTGATCCAAAAATAAATAAAATTACTGCTGCTATTAATGTTGTAACATTCGCATCTATAACAGTAATTTTTGCTTTGTTGTAGCCAGTATCAAAAGCGTGAATAAGAGATTTCTCAGTTTTTAACTCCTCTTTAATTCTTTCATAAATAAGAACATTTGAGTCCACGGCCATACCAACAGTCAAAATAATACCTGCAATACCAGGTAATGTTAAAGTAGCTTCAAGCAATGTCAAAACACCAACTAACATGAATAAATTTGCTATAAGTGATAAATTAGAAATTAATCCAAAAATTCTATACTTAAACAACATAAATAAAATTACTAAACAAAAACCAATTAATAAGGAAATAATTCCAGCTTTAATAGAGTCTTTACCAAGATCAGGCCCAACCGTTCTTTCTTCAACGATACTAATAGGAGTTGGCAAAGCACCGGATCTTAATAAAAGTGCTAGGTCTGTTGCGTCCTGAAAAGTAAAACCTCCTGTTATATTTCCAGATCCTGCAGTAATTGCCTCTCTTATTTGAGGGGCACTAATTACTTCGTTATCAAGAATTATAGCTAATCTTTTACCAACATTTTGAGTAGTCACTTTTCCAAATTTTTGTGCACCTAAGCGATCCAAAGTAAATGAAACTGATGGCTGATTTGACTGTGTATCAAATTGAGGTTGAGCATCAATTAAATTGTCTCCACTAATTACAACTCTTTTATTAATGATTAATTCTTCACCTGTTTCAGAAATTGTTAATTTTTCTGATCCAAAATCTTTATCTTGTGATACTAGTCTAAATGTAAGTTGAGCTGTTTTACCCAAAAGTTCTTTAATCCTCTCAGGATTATCAAGTCCAGGGAGTTCAATTAAAATTCTTTTATCTCCTCTTTGAATGATTGTTGGTTCTTTAGTACCAACTTCGTCAATCCTCCTTCTTACTATTTCAATAGATTGTTTTAGAGCAGAGTTATTGAGATTAACAAGTCCATAATTAGAAAATTTAATATCAACATTTTCACCATTATAATCTACTTCTAATTCGAATGTATTGTATTGAGGTATAAAGCTATTAATAATATTGTCCTTTTTATCAAAAAAAATTTTATCAAATTTTTTCTCCAAGTTATTATCCATTTTAAAAGACAAGCTTGTGGGAGAGACAACAAAATTATTATAATCAATATTATTTTTTTTTAAGATTTTTTTTAAAGGTAAAACTTTGCTTTGAAGCTTTTGATTTATTAAAGGAGTTGTGTCAATTTCTAGTAATAAATAAGAACCACCTTGTAAATCTAAACCTAGATTTACTTTTTTGTCCATCAAATTATTATTTTTTAAATTTAATAAAGCGAAAAAAATAGAAAAGATTAAAATTGAGTAAATGAATAAAATTTTTATTTTTGTAAAATTAAGCACAAAAAAAATTATTTTTTTGTTTCTTTTTTCAAGAGACTTGTAATTGTTGTTTTTATAATTTGGACTTTTACGTTATCTGCTAGAATTACTTCTATTCTATCGTCTTCTAGAACTCTATCAATTGTTCCAATTATCCCCCCAGATGTAATTACTTCGTCGCCTCTTTTCAAAGAAGCTACCATTGTTTGATGATCTTTTGCCCTTTTTTGTTGAGGTCTTATCAAAAAGAAATAAAAAATCACAAAGATTAGTATAAGCGGTATAAATTGTGCTATTCCTTGTCCATTCATAATAATTTAAGAATAATTATAATATAATATTTATTTTAACAAGCTCTTAAATTGATAAATAATTAAATTTTCTCAAAATTCTTCATATATTTTCTCAAAACAGAAGGAATTGTAATAGTGCCATCTTGATTTTGATAATTTTCGATTAAAGCAATCATTAATCTACCAACTGCTAACCCAGATCCATTTAGTGTTGCAACGTATTCTGTTTTATTTGAATTTTTATACTTTGAATTCATTCTCTTCGCTTGAAAAGTACCGCAAGATGAACAACTTGATATTTCTCTATATTTTTTTTCTGAAGGTATCCAGGCCTCAATGTCGAAAGTCTTTTCAGCACTAAAACCCATATCACCAGATGACAAAAGAATAATTTGATAAGGTATATCTAAAAGTTTTAGAATTTCTTCAGCACAATTTAGCATTCGATCTAATTCTTTCATAACCTCAGGTGGTCTAACAATTGAAACGAGTTCTACTTTATAAAACTGGTGTTGGCGTAGCATTCCTTTAGTATCTTTTCCGTAACTACCTGCCTCTTTTCTAAAACAAGGTGTTGCCGCAACAAACCTCAATGGAAGATCTTTTAACTCAATAACAGTATCTCTTACTATATTAGTTAGAACTACTTCTGCAGTTGGTATTAAAAATTTTCTATCATTAGGATCACCTAGATTTAATTCAAACTGATCATCTTCAAATTTTGGTAGTTGGCCAGTTCCAAACATTACGTTTTCATTAACGATTAATGGTGGAGACACTTCTTTATAAGAAAATCTATTTGTATGAATATCTAACATAAAATTTATGAGCGCTCTCTCAAGTAAAGCATAATTAGAATTTAAAAAAACAAATCTTGAACCTGAAACTTTTGATGAGGTCTTAAAATCAATTTGATTATTTTTTTCTCCTATATCTACGTGAGATTTAATTTGAAATTTAAAATCTTTAATTTTTCCATATTTTTTAATAAATTTATTTGACTTGTCATCTTTTCCGATAGGAACATCATCATGAGCTATATTAGGTATATTAAATAATATTTTATCAACTTCATTTTGTGAAAAAGACTGTTTTTGTGTCACTTCATTTATTTCTTTTGTTAAAATTTTTGATTTTTCAAAATTAGACTCATCTTTGGATTTAGATAATAATTTTTTTTCTTGTTCTAATCCCTCTTTTTTTTGAATTAACTCTCTATTTTTTTTATCTAATGAAATTAATTTTTCAAAATCAATATTGCTATTTCTTTCGGATATTTTTTTTTTAAAATAATCTAAATTCTTTCTAATATCTTTAATGTTATGCATCTTTTTTTCTTTCAATTAATCTTACGGTCAATATAGATAATTCATACAAAATTAATAAAGGTAAAGCTAAACCTATTTGTGTTATCGGATCAGGAGGTGTTAATACAGCTGCTATTGCAAAGATAATTACCACAACATACTTTCTTCTTTTCTTTAAATACTCTGAATCTAAAACTCCTATTCTAGCTAATAAACTTAAAACTACTGGAAGTTGAAAGCTTAATCCAAATGCAAAAATTAATCGCATTACTAAAGAAAGATACTCATTAACCTTTGCTTCTAACTGTATAGGAATATTTCCGCCATTGGCGACAGACTCAAAGCTTAAAAAAAAATTAATAGCTAAAGGCATTATTAAATAATAAACCAAACATCCTCCAAAAATAAAAAGAACTGGTGTTGAAATTAAATAAGGAAGTATGGCTTTTTTTTCATTTTTATATAAACCAGGAGCAATAAATTTCCATATTTGAGTTAAAAAAACTGGACTTGTAATAAAAAATGCTGCAAAGAAAGCAACTTTTAAATAAGTTAGAAATGCCTCATGAAGGGCTGTAAAAATTAATCTTCTGTCTAAGCCGCTTTCTATGACTGCTGAAGAATAAGGTTTAACTAAAAAAGCATAAATATTTTCAGAAAAATAATAACAAATTAAAAAAGAAATTATTAAAAAAATGAAAGATTTTATTAATCTAGATCTTAATTCACTTAAATGAGAAACAAAAGTTTCTTGTTTTTCGTTTTCCATATTATTGTTTGTCTTCTTTTATATCTTTTTTATTATTTGAGTCTTTGTTTTCCTCGAAAGTATCTATTTTTGTAATTTGATTAACATTTGATTGGACCTCTGAAAAATATCTCTTGATTGATCCAGTCCAAGAACCAATTTTTTTTAATACTACGGGAAAATCTTTTGGACCTATAACGAGAACTGCGATTATTACTATAATGAGTAATTCAAACCAACCAATTTGTGGCATTGTTAATATTAACTTTTACTAGAATTGTCTTTATCGTCAGACTCTTTAGTGGAGTCAGACGTTTCATTGGACGTATCTGACATACCTTTTTTAAAACTCTTAATTCCTTTTGCAACGTCTCCCATTAAATCTGAGATTTTTCCTCTTCCGAATAAAAGGACTACAAGAATTACTACAATTGCTATTTGCCAGAAGCCAATACTCATACCATTCTTATATACAATAAATTAGTTTAAATAAATGTATTTTATTCTTTATTTTTAGGGGATTCATCAATTGCCTTTTCTATCTCTGAATAAATATCTTCTTTCTTGTTTGAAAGTTGTTCTTTATAAAACTTTCCTGTTCCAAAAATAGATGAGTCAATACTAGATGTATCTATCAAACCTGCAGAGCTTAATTCATCAACTGTTGGTAAATCAGTCAGTTTTTGAATATTAAAATGGTTTAAAAAATTGTCAGTAGTAGCGTACTGAATTGGTTTCCCAGGAACATCTTTTCTTCCCGCCGGCCTAACCCAATCTAATTCTAACAAAATTTCCATGGTGTTAGTTCCAAAAGCAACTCCTCTAATTTCTTCAATTTCAGATCTTGTTACAGGCTGGTGATATACAATAATTGCCAATGTTTCTAATGTAGCACGAGATAACTTTCTTTCTGTTGATTTTTGTAGAGACATTAATTTTGATAAATCCTCAGGTGTTCGAAAAGACCATTTGTTTCTAAAAAAAACTAAATTTATTCCTCTAGACTCGTAGTCTCTTTGTAAATTTTCCAAGATCTTTTTAATGTCTTTTGTTGTTTGAACACGTTTTTCAATAGTTTCGATATCTAAAGGTTCTTCAGCAGCAAACAAAATAGCTTCAATTTGCCTTTCAAGTTTACCCAAATTTCTTTTAAAAGGAATAATGTTATTATCTTTTTTAATTTTCTTCATTTAATTACAGTTTTTTTATTAGCACTTTATCATAAATTTTTTTCTGCATTATACTTGTTGATCCTTGTTTAGTAAGTTCGAGGCTGGCAGCAAATATCCCAGCTAAACCACTTTTTTTCATTTTTTTATTAAAAAAATGTTCGGGAATTAGTTCTTCAATGTTTTTCCAATCTTTAATAGATGCAAAATTCTTTTTTATTTGATTAATTGCTTCATCTGTAGTGAACACTGGTAATTTAGGTATATTTATTGTTTGAAAATCTTTTTGCATTTTGATGGTTGAGTATGCTTTTAAAAGTTCATACAGACTTACTTTATAAATTGGAGTGTTTATGGACTTTATTCCACCTTTAATTCCTCTATAAAAAATATTCACCCCTATTCTGTCTTTATTAATCAATCTGTCTGAAAAAAGTCTTATAAGCTCTAATTTTTTTAATTGTAATTTAAGTTTTTCAGCTACTTCCGTCGCTTTAAATAAGTCATTTTCTTCTTCAGGCAAAAGTAATTTTGATTTTAAATATGCCAACCAAGTTGCCATAACAAGATATTCAGAAGCTAACTCTAGATTTAAATTTTTTGCTTCTTTTATATAATTTAAAAACTGGTCAGCTAATTTAGTAATAGAAATTTTTGTGAGATCAACTTTTTGGGTTTTTGCTAAATCTAAAAGGACTTCTAAAGGTCCAGAATAATTTGGAATATCTACCGGTATAAAGTTATTTTTGTTTGATTCCATATTATATTTTAACTTAAAAATTTATAAAATTCTGATGTTTTTTTTTTAGTAAATTCATCAATATTTGGTACAATTTTTAATAATTTTCGAGACTCTGATATTTTTCCTGAACAATATAAAACTAAATTACAACCTGCTTTTAATGAAAGAAGAGCATTTTCATAAATATTCTTTTTAAGAGCTTTCATAGAAATATCATCAGAAATCAATATACCTTTGTATCTAATTTCTTTTCTTATTATATCCTTAATTATTTTCTTAGAATGTGTTGCACAATCTTTTTTATCTATCTTTTGATACAAGATGTGAGCAGTCATTGCAAATAAGCTACTAATATCTTTAAAACATTTAAAATCTGTTTTTTTTAAAGTTTTTAACTTTTCATTAATAATTGGAAGTTTGAAATGGCTATCTGATTTAGCTCTACCATGACCAGGTATATGTTTGATAATCGTTGCAATTTTATTTTTTTTTAGAGTCTTAATACAAATCTCGCCCAAATTTTTAACAACATTTGGATCTGAAGAAAAACTTCTATCCCCAATTATCTTATGTTTATTTTTATGAAGTAAATCTAAAACTGGTACCGTGTTTATGTTCACCCCAATTTTTGTAAGAATTATAGAAATTGAATTATAATAATTTTTCAAAACAGAATTTCCAACAATTTTATTAGTCTCAAATAAATGTCCAAAATATCTTTGGCTATAAATGCTGTTATCAAATAAATTTGATAGTCTAGTTACTCGCCCTCCCTCCTCATCAATTAAAATAGGATACCTTTTATCTTTAATAATTTTTCTTATTGATTTTGTTAATTTTATAACTTGTTTTAAGGATTTTATATTACGTTTGAATAGAATTATTCCCCATGGTTTTTCGTTTTTTATTAAAATTTTTTCTTGAGAACTCAATTTTAATCCTGAAATACTAATTATGATTGCTTTTCTATTCATTTTTTTTGAACAAATCCCAAAAATTTCTCTTTATTTTATTTTTATCACTATTAAAATCACTATTAAATTCAATTATATTATCAGTATCATTTTGAAGAGTTGGTAGATTTGTAGCATTACTTTTTATTTTTGACTCTATTAAAGATCTATTTTTTTTTATTTTTTTTTTATTCGTTTCAGAAAAATAAGTAGAGAATGTGAAATATACTCCAACCACCATAAACGCAATAACCCCAATTTTTAAAATATTTTTAATCATTACATTTTCTTAGGTAATGATACTCCTAAAATTTTCATTCCATTAGATATTATCAAAGCAACAGAGCTTATAATTAATAACGTTGAATTATTGTTAATTTTTCCGTTATTAATAAATTTAAATTTTTTATCTTCATTTCCCTTGCTCCAATATGTATGAAATAAATTTGCTAACTCATATAAATAAAATGGTATTCTGTGAGGCTCAAGTTTTTTCGAAGCAGTATCTACAATTTTTGGCCAATCTAAAATTTTTCTAAATAATTTATTTTCATAGTTATTAAAAGACAAATTTTTATCAAATTTGAATTTCTTTTTTTCATTAAACTTAATTGTTCTAAAAATTGATGATATTCGTGCGTAACAATATTGCACATAAAAAACTGGATTATCTTTTGTTTTTTCCAAAACTTTATCAAAGTCAAAATCTAATTCTACATCATTACTTCTGTTCAACATCATAAATCTAATAGAGTCTTTGTCCACTTCTTCCAGCAAGTCTGTTACAGAAATAAAATCACCTGCTCTTTTTGACATTTTAAATGGTTCGTTGTTTTTATAAAGTTTGACTAATTGACAAACCTTACATTTTAATAAAACTTTATTGTCAGACAAAGCTTCAACTGCTGAAGTAATTCTTTTTACATAACCAGTATGATCTGCCCCTAAAATATTTATTAAATAATCATAATTTCTTGAAACCTTATAGTTATGATAAGCAATATCATTTGCAAAATAAGTCCAT
>MDTA01050479.1_pt1 | contig 10621 bp, 12 predicted proteins | sample 811151 | NCBI WGS metagenome assembly MDTA01 (sample SAMN05326648, study PRJNA326480) | marine metagenome | isolation source: seawater | place: Indian Ocean: South | collected 2010 | reverse complement strand
TTGCCGTAAGAGTAGAGAGTGAAATTTGGCCTAGAATTCTTTTGGAGCTGAAGAAAAATAAAACTCCAAATTTTCTACTAAATGCTAGGTTCTCGAAGAAATCTATATTGAGAATTGAACAGCAGGCTAAATCTGCATCTTTTTTACTTTCGCTTTTTGATCATATTCATGTGCAAGAAAAATCAACTAAAGAAACAATAACTAATGTTGGAGTAGAGAATAAAAAAATAAAGGTAACAGGAAGTTTAAAAGATAGTCGCGAGAGATTACCAGTTGACGAAAATGTTATCAAACAATTTCAAGCAATAACTGGCGAACAAAAAATTTGGTTAGCTGCATGTACTCACCCAGGTGAGGATGAAATTGTTTTGAAAGCCCATAAAAAGATTGGTGGTCTTTTACTAATAGCTCCGAGGCACGTAGAACGAGGAAAGCAGATTGCAAGCTTAAGCCGCTCGATGGGATTTTCAACTCAATTGAGGTCTAAAGGTGCCAATATTAGAGTAGAAACGGCTGTTTACGTTGCCGATACCATGGGGGAAATGGGGATATGGTATTCACTTTCTAGAGCAGCTTTCATTGGGGGGTCCTTGGTTGACAAAGGCGGTCATAACCCAGTTGAGGCTATGCAATTTAATACATTTATTTTGCATGGTCCGCACATATACAATTCCGAAAGGAAGTACGAGCAACTCCAAGAAGTTGGGCTTTGTTTTCAGGTTTCTGGTGAAAAGGATATTGTTCAAGAAATTTTACGTTTGCAAAATTCAACCAATAAAATTGAGCCTGAATTTGATTTTTCATTTAATGCTAAAACAGCCTTGGAAGAGGCTTTTTTGGCAATTAAATTATCATTAAACGGCAAGTTATGAATTAAGACTAATTAAGCTAGTGGTTCTTTCCATCGTTTATGAGTCCACAGCCACTGATCCATTCTGGTTCTAATTCTTTCTTCCAATAAATCATTTAATTGTTGTGTCATTTGCTCGGGTTCTCTGTGAAGTATAGGTTCGTCAAAGTATAGTTCAAAATTAAATCCATCAGATTTTCTCTCTGCGAAAAATGGGATTAATAAAGCGTCATATTTAACTGCCATTTTTGCAACAGAGGTGGCTGTGTAAGCTGTCTTTCCAAAAAAAGATAGTGGCTCACCACGACCCATAACTTGATCAAACAAAACAGCGATACAATTTCCTTTTTTAAGAAATTGCACCATCTCACTCATGCCATTCCGCCCTCTTGGGAAAAGTGGTTGTCCAATTTTTGAGATTTTTTCTAAATATAATTTGTTAAAATAACTGTTCTGCATCGGTTTGTATAAGGCACCAACTTGAATGTTCTCGTATCGCAATTTCGCCCTTACAACATCGTAATTACCGTAGTGACCGGAAACGAGTATTATGGGTCGGTTCGAGTCATTTGCTGATTTAAGTTTTTTATATCCTGGTCCCGTTATTTTTGCTTTTTTTGCAAAAGCTGAAAAATCATCAGGTGAAAATAATTCAAAGACAGTTCGACCAATGTTTTTATTGATTGAACTGATTAATCTCTTTCTTTCCTGATGGGTTAAATCGGGCATGACGAATGAAAAATTCGCATCAATTCTTTTCGAATTTCCAAGAAGGGGAGAGACAAATATTGAAAAAAAGCTAGAGCCAAGATTAATGCGATTTTTGTAAGGTAAAAACGACAAAAACCAAAGCATCAATCTAAAAAAAAGAGTTGAGCTGATATCTACTATATTTTTTAATTTTTGTTGCGTATTGTTGTCCAATTTAATACTGACCTACCTCAGTTGACACCTTATCTACTTCACAAACTTAAGCAGGTTCAATCATTTAAATAATTAATAATAATTTTTAGTATTTGGATTACTGAATGAAAAAACAATATAAATCCCTTGTTAAGCTGGACGAAAAAATATCTGAACAGTTAAAAACCATGGAAGGCAGGGAGTTTTACTGGCATAGTCTTTTGGCTGAAGCACAAAATTATGATCTAATTGATTTGTTGCTGAATAGTATTGTTTTAGAAGGTGATATAATCGAGTTTGGTGTTTGGCGTGGTCATATGACAAAAAGAATGGCAGCAGTAGCAAAAGAAATAGGCTCAAAGAAAAGAATATATGCCTGTGATAGTTTTGAAGGCTTTGGTGATGAAGTGATCACGTCGCAAGATACTTCAATCTTTAGACCCGCAGTTAAATTGAAGAAAAAATTTAATGCTGCCAATGATGTTCCAGATAAGCTAGACGAATTTTTCAAGTGCTATGATCTAAATGGTATGTGTATAAAGGGTTTTTTTAGTCAATCACTGAGTACGATCGATAGCACTGTTAAGTACTGTTTTGCGCACGTGGATTGTGATGCTTACACATCTCATTTAGACTGTCTGAATTATGTTTATCAAAGAATGGTTAAGGGTGGTTGTATCGTATTTGATGATTATGACAAGAAACCTTGGCCAGGTGCCACGAAAGCAGTTGATGAGTTTCTCTTAGATAAACCAGAAAAAATAAATTTTAGAGATAAGAAAGAAAATCCCGCGTGGTATATAATTAAAACTTAAATTTGGGAAAACTATCAGTTTTTGATTTCATTTTCATATACGCCCCAAATCCCACTTTTTAAGACCCAGCCTTTGTAGCCGTCGTCAATAATTTTACACCAATCTAAGTTACATTTATCCACAGCTGCGATGTTGTATTGAGGCACCTTGGCAATGATCTGCGCTTCATTTGAAGGCAATAACCTCATTTCCAAAAGCTTATCCTTTACCAAAACGTAACGGATGCCTGATAGAAGAGTGTAATGAACCCAACCACCCAGACCTTCGAAGTCACGCACTTTACGCCAATTTTCATACTCTGCATATATTTCTAATGGTATATTTTCCCTCTTATAAATCCAGTCAATTTTATGAGATAGCGAAGGGCCCCTTCGTGCATTGGCCTCCTTGGCTTTTAGCGAGACATATCTTGGAATAGGAAGATTTGTGACCTGTCCCCGTTGGATTTCTTCAGAAAACCCCTGAAATGGTAGAAAAATGACTAATGCGAAAGTAAAAAGCAAAATAATTTTTGACACAAGGATTTCTCTCAACAAAGGTTTTTGAACAAAATTAATTTTATTTATTCTGACACTTATCTAAATATTTGAAAAGCATATGACGCCAGTTACTAATATTAAAAGTTTAGTCATGGGCATCAATCTCTTGAAATGACCGATCTTCAACCAATGCCATAAAGTTTTTAAAGATTATACAAAAAACTGAGCTCCATTCGCGGAGATAGTCGAACCATTGATAAAGCCGGACTTTTCAGACGCAAGGAATAATACGCATCGTGCAATTTCCTCAGGCTCTCCCAAACGACCAGTGGGTATTTGAGAAACTGTTGCTTGAATCGCTTTTTCAGGCATAGCCATAACCATATCGGTCGCAATGTATCCAGGGCATATTGCGTTGGCAGTTATTCCGTTCCGTGCTCCTTCATGTGCAAGCGATTTGACTATCCCCAAGTCACCGGCTTTTGTCGCGGCATAATTCACCTGAGCGAATTGTCCCTTTTGACCATTTATAGAGGATATTACTATTATCCTACCAAATTTTTGTTCTCTCATAGCGGACCACAAAGGGTGGATCGTATTGAAAACACCTGTAAGGTTTGTATCAACTACTTGTTTCCATTGTTCTGGGGTCATTTTATGAAAAGGCGCATCTCTGGTTATACCAGCATTGGCAACTACTGTGTCGATGGAGCCAAGATCATCTTGAACTTTTTTTAAACCATTGGTGCTTTCTTCATAGCTGGCAACGTCCCATTTGTAGGTGTTTATTCCAGTTTCATCTGAGAATTTTGAAGCTACTTTATCATTACCAGCGTAAGTAGCACCTACTTTGTAGCCTTCATTTTTTAGTGCTTTGGAAATTGCAGCTCCGATGCCACGAGTTCCACCTGTTATTAATGCTACACGTTCCATATCAAACTCCCTGAACGATTAATAAATAAATTCGCCAATATTTCATATATACGCAATTATATTACTTCTTAAATCTATCTAAAATTTAACGCTCAAGGCACATCGCGATACCCATGCCCCCACCAATACAAAGTGTTGCAAGACCTCTTTTCACATCACGTCTTTTCATTTCGAATAATAATGTGTTGAGAATTCTTGCACCTGAAGCACCAATTGGATGCCCTATAGCAATTGCGCCACCATTTACGTTAACTATTTCAGGATCCCATCCCATGTCTTTGTTTACAGCCAGAGCTTGAGCAGCAAATGCTTCATTGGCTTCTACAAGGTCCAGATCTTCAACGCTCCAGCCTGCTTTATCAAGGGCTCTCCGAGAAGCGTTGACGGGGCCAACTCCCATTATTGCAGGATCTAAAGCAGCCGTCGCATAAGATTTTATAGTCGCAAGCGGATCTATACCTTTTTTCTCGGCCTGCTCCCTCGACATCACCAGAACGCCTGCTGCTCCATCATTTATTCCTGACGCGTTTGCGGCAGTGACAGTTCCTTCCTTGGCAAAAGCGGGCTGAAGTTTTTGCATTCCCTCTATGGTTACCCCATGTCGGATATACTCATCTTGATCAACTTCAATATTACCTTTACGATGTGTGACGTTGAAAGGTACAATTTCATCATTAAACTTACCTAATTTTTGCGCATTTTCAGCTTTATTCTGCGAAGCTACGGCAAACTCATCTTGCATTTCTCGACTAATTTGCCATTTTTCTGCAACATTCTCGGCAGTCTGACCCATATGGTAACCGTTGAAGGCATCCCAAAGACCATCCTTTATCATACTATCGATATACTTAACGTCACCCATTTTTTGCCCAGAGCGCAGGTGTGATACATGTGGCGACAAAGTCATATTTTCCTGACCTCCAGCTGCTACGATGTCTGCATCCCCAAGCATCACATGTTGAGCAGCCAAGGCCACTGCTCGAAGTCCTGATCCACAAACTTGATTAATACCCCAGGCCGCACTTTCGATTGGTAATCCTGCATTTATATGTGCTTGCCTGGCTGGGTTCTGACCCTGTCCACTCACTAAAACCTGACCTAAAATAGTTTCTGAAATATCGTCTTTGTTAACACCTGCGCGCTCTACTAAAGCTGAGAGAACGGCTGCCCCCAAATCATGAGCAGGAACATTTGCAAATGTTCCACCAAAACTACCCACGGCTGTTCTGGCTGCTGAAGCTATGACGATATTATTCATGAGACGAATCCCTAATTTCTAATTGATAAACTTAAAGCGTCTTTTAAATGTTTTGCCGCATCGCGGCAACCTAATCTTGGAATGAAAAATACTCCTATTTTCAAATCTTAATAAAATTAATTTGTGTTTTGGGAAGATCTTTTTGATCTTAGTCGAATATTTGAAAAATGAATTACTAACTTTTAAAATTGCTTTATCCGTTGACTCTTCCTCTCAAAACCTTATATCCGCCATTTATTGGTGTTGGTGGTCTCCGTGAGGAGAAGCCTGTCGTGCCACGTATTGAAAAATATAGAGGCAAAAGGACAACGCCCTTCAAAATGGTTTAAAGCCGATTTAAAAGGAAGGAGACCAGCAGATGACTAAAAGAACTGCTGCCAAATATAAAATAGATCGCCGTATGGGCGAAAACATATGGGGTCGACCAAAGTCACCAGTGAACCGTAGAGAGTATGGTCCAGGGCAACACGGACAAAGAAGAAAAGCTAAGCTCTCAGATTTTGGGCTACAATTGCGCGCAAAACAAAAATTAAAAGGTTACTACGGAGACTTGACTGAGAAACAGTTTAGACGAATATATTCTGAGGCTGAGCGCGTTAAGGGAGATACTGGCGAAAATTTAATTGGTTTATTAGAAAAGCGTTTAGATGCCGTGGTTTATAGGGCTAAATTTGTAGCTACAATGTTTGCAGCTCGTCAATTTGTAAACCATGGTCATATTTTAGTAAACGGTAAACGAGTTAATATCCCATCTTTCCGAGTGAAGGAAGGCGATGTGATTGAAGTTAGAGAAAAGTCTAAACAAATTGCTGTTCTACTTGAAGCTACTCAACTGCCGGAGAGGGATGTGCCAGAATATATTGAGGCTGATCATTCAAAGATGTCGGCAAAGTTTATCAGAACACCGAATTTAGGGGACGTACCTTATCCAGTAATTATGGAGCCGAACCTCGTCATCGAATATTATGCCCAAAATTAAATAGATTTTGATCCAAAAATAGGGCTGCGACGGGGCACCGGAGCAGCCTTTTTTTTTCTGGAAAGAAATCTAAAGGGCTTATACAAAGATTTATGTTTCGGAGATATTGAATGGTAAAAATACAACCTCAGCCAGGTATTATGAAAATAGAACTTTACGAAGGCGGTGCATCGCATTTGGGAGGGCTGGAAGAAGTAATTAAGCTGTCTTCTAATGAAAATCCATTTGGTCCTAGTCCTAAAGCTATTCAGGTCTACTCCATATCAGGGAAAGATCTTCATAGGTATCCATCATCATCGCATGAAAGGCTACGAAGCGCTATATCAAAAGTCTTGGGTTTGCCATTAGATCAAATAATTTGTGGTGTAGGGAGCGATGAGCTTATCTCTCTATTGTGTCAGGCTTTTGCCGGTTACGGTGATGAGGTTATTTATACCGAACATGGTTTTGCAATGTATAAAATATCAACTCTTGCTACCGGTGCTAATCCTGTGGAAGTCAAGGAAACAAATCGGACAACCGATATAAGAAAGATCATTGATAGTTGTAATAAAAGTACCAAACTAATCTTCATAGCTAATCCAAATAACCCAACTGGCACAATGATATCTTTAGAGGAAATCAAGCAGCTTTCTGAAGAGATACCAAAGCAAACACTTTTGGTTCTTGACGGAGCTTATGCTGAATACGTTGATGGTTATGACGGTGGCGCAGACTTAGTGAAAAACTGTAAGAATATCATTATGATCAGGACTTTTTCAAAGATTTATGGATTAGGTGGGATGCGAGTTGGCTGGGGATTTGGACCTAAACCGGTAATTGAAGCTCTACAAAGAGTACGTGGTCCCTTTAATTTATCCGCCCCGGCACTGGCCGTTGCTGAAGAGGCAATGAATGATCAGCAATATATAAAAAAATGTAAGGAAGAAAACAACAATACTAGAGATTGGTTTATTGAAAGATTGCGTGAGCTAGGATTGAGTTGTGATGAATCTTTTACAAATTTTGTTTTACCACGTTTCAAAAATCAATCACAAGCAGAGCTTTGTGATACATATCTTAAATCGAAAGGTTTTATAGTGCGGAGAGTAGATAGCTATAAATTACCAAATTTTTTAAGAATTACAGTTGGAGATCGGAAAACGTGCGGAAAACTGTTAAGTGTAATTGAAGAGTTTTTAGTGGGGCAGAGATGAGCCAAATATATGACCGTGTTGCTTTGATTGGTTTGGGTCTTATAGCCTCATCGATCTTTTGGGCATCAAAAAGAAATAATGACTCAACTTACATTACTGGTTTTGCAAGATCAAAGGAAACACGTGATACTGCAAAAAAAATTGGTCTTTGTGATAAAGTTTTTGATACTGTTGAAGATGCAGTTAAGGATGCAGATTTAGTTATTTTATGTGTGCCAGTAGGTGCAATGGGGCAGGTCATTTTGAAAATTGCGCCTTTCTTAAAATCTGGTGCAACTATAAGTGATGTTGGCTCGGTAAAACGGAGGGTTATCGATGTTGTTGAGCCACATTTGCCAAGTGATGTAAGTTTTGTTCCTGCCCATCCACTTGCTGGTACTGAGCATTCTGGCCCAGAAAGCGGGTTTGCTTCTTTATTTGATAACCGCTGGTGTTTACTTACCGACCATAAAACTGCTGACAAAACGGTTCAAAATAAAGTTGTGAGATTTTGGGAAGGTTTAGGCGCCAACGTGGAATTTATGGATGCGGATCACCATGATTTGGTGCTTGCAGTAACAAGTCATGCCCCTCATTTGATCGCTTATACAATGGTTGGAGTAGCAGAAGATTTAGGTAAGGTAACCGACAGTGAAGTAATTAAGTATTCTGCAGCAGGATTTAGAGATTTTACAAGAATAGCAGCTTCGGACCCGACAATGTGGCGAGATGTTTTCTTATCAAATAAAAAAGCAACTTTAGAGATTTTAGGGCGATTTACGGAAGAACTTTTTAACTTACAAAGAGCCATTAGAACTGAGGATGGGGATAAGTTATTGAATTATTTCACGCACACACGATCAATTCGTCGTGGAATTATTGAAGCTGGGCAAGATATAGAAACCCCTAATTTTGGACGTGATATAGACTTAGATCAAAACAAAAAGTAGTTTAATTGCAAATTATTCTGAGGCGAGTAGCTTGAGTAAAATACCTATGAAAAATATTGATGATATTCTCTCTATGGAGGAAATATTAGAGATTTCTGGACTTGATATGATGAAGGGAATATTAAATGGGTTTTACCCGCCTGCACCGATCTCAAGGCTACTTAATTACCACGTGCAGGCTGTTGAAAAAGGTAAAGTTGTTTTTAGAGGGACACCTAATTTAGGTTCTCGTAATCCGATGGGAACTTTACACGGTGGGTGGTACGGAACAATTTTAGATAGTGCAATGGCATGCGCGATAATGACAACATTACCTAAAGGGAAAATTCAAACAACTTTAGAATTCAAAGTGAACATCATTCGTCCAATACCTGCCGAGTTAACTGTTGATGCTATTGGTACTGTTGAGCATGCAGGAAGGTCTACGGGTGTTGCTGTAGGGAGAATTATCGATGTAGATACTGGTAAACTATATGCTTCGTCTTCGACTACTTGCATGATTATGACACCGAAACTGAAATAAAATTTTTATAGTAAAGCTAGGAAATTTTATATACAGTTCTAGTTTTCAATTATTAAATATAATTACGAAGTCTTTAAATCATGCGCTATATATTTACATCTTTATTTATTTTGGTGTTTTTATCACCGGTTTTTGGGAAAGAGAACCCAGAATGTCCTCACCGAGGAACCGATCCTTCAAAGTTCTGTCTTCCTGGTCAAACTTGGAATGAAGAGATCGAAGAATGTGTAAATTTAGTTTAATCTTGTATCGTTGAAAGTCTTGGAAATAGTTTACCTATCAAAATTTTGGTAGAGTTCGTAAAAAGAGTTATTTTTACTCCTTCCAACCAATTTGTAATTAAGTTTTTTAAAAGCATCCTTGCATGCTGGATAATCCTCCTGGTTGACATGCTCGATAACAATTTTAGTTGGTAGTTCTTTCCTTTCTGCTGCAAGTAAAAACGGCGCCAGAGCTAGATCTTCGTGACCTTCCACATCAATTTTTAATCCATAGATTTTTCCAATTTTATTTTCACTTAAAATGTTTTTTAAAGTTGTGATCGGAATTCCATCGTTAATTTTTTCATTAATTGCAACAATGGCATTATCGTCGTTCCGAATAGTTAATGCTCCTGATCCAATTTTATTACTGACGGCAGAAAATATTGTTTTTAAATTTTTTAATTTGGATGCTTTCACATTGAAATCTAACTGTTTTATCATAATTGGGTTAGCATCAATGGCTATAACTTTTCCCTTTGGCGAACTAAGCGCTAGCGGTTGACAATATAGCCCTATGTTTGAACCAATATCAACGAAGTTAGAATATTCACTGGATCCTTTTAGCAAGAATTCAATATCATCAAAATTGTATTTTGGATTTACTAGCAAACCATCCTGTATGTGGTTTCGCCTATCGTAATGGAGCCGGAACGCACATTTTCTAAAATAAATATCTAATGGTTTTTTTCTAATTGAGTAAGTGAGATATGCAATCAATCTTCTTAACTGACCGCGTTTAAAAAAAGATTTTTGCGCAATAAAAATAAGAATACTCTGAAGAAATGTGGGAGCGAACGTACCAAAACTATCTTGATTTATTTTTTCATAGTTTTTTATTTCTATGCTGGATAATGGGCGCCAAACTCTTTTCATAATTCTTTCTTTTTATTTTCAATATATAAAAATGGACTTTGTTGCAGTACTAGTGACGTATATAACTTCTTTTTGAATTGTTAGTATCATAAAAATTATTTACTACTATCAATAATGGATAAAACGCGCACCAAATGCTCATCAACCCTGCTTATAGAAGACGAAAAGGTGAGAGTAACTAGATTTGACTTTGAGCCAGGTCAAGAAACTGGTTGGCACGAGCACGGTTATGATTATGTAATAACCGCCATAACAAATTGTCATATTGCACTGGAAAATTTGGATGGAACACGGTCTACTGCAGAAATTAAAGGGGGAGATGCTTATAATAGAAAAGCAGGAGTTCGTCATAATGTGATAAATTCGTCTGAAAAACCAATGACCTTTATCGAAATTGAACTTAAGAGCTCAAGCTAAAACGTAAATGTCTAGTGTGTTCGGTTATTTTGAGAATATTAAGTAGCCCGAAGCAGTTTTTATCTTAAATAGGCGAAAGCTTTTTATTCGATTTATAGGTTTAAGCTAACTTTAAATCTTTCAGAGCTGTCTTTGATGCAAAACAAACTACGGCGCCGGATTTTTCAATTTCGACTAAACCAATATTTTTAATATTTTCTTTA
>MDTA01040360.1_pt1 | contig 10621 bp, 12 predicted proteins | sample 811151 | NCBI WGS metagenome assembly MDTA01 (sample SAMN05326648, study PRJNA326480) | marine metagenome | isolation source: seawater | place: Indian Ocean: South | collected 2010 | reverse complement strand
TTATTTCAAATTTATCAATAAAATTATCTTGGTATATGATAGGACGAAAAATGAAAAAAAACACAGAAAGTTTTACAACACTTCCAAACAGAAAAATACTTGTTAATTGTAATTTTTTTTTTGCCTTTAAGGAAATTAATAGAAAGGAGAAAATCGAAAACAAATAGAAAAAAAAATAGGATTTATAAATCAAGTAAAAGTTCTCTTTTGATGAATCTAAAAAAAAAATGTGGGACTGGAGCAACAAAAATAAAATTGATGAATGAAGAATAACAAACTTTCTAAAAGTCAATTTTATAAAAATTTTGATTGTTTAATTATGAAATATACGATAATAAACATCCCAACTACTGAAAATATCAAGATTGGAAAGTTAGACTCAATATTAAATCTTGTTTTAACCTCTTCCCCCAATAGATATGCTGTATACATAATAATAGCTATTTGAAAAAACAGACTAGAAAAAATCAGCCATTTATTAGGCCGTTTTCTCACGATTTTCGACTATTGACTTAACTTCTGGGGTGTTTTTCATAAAACATTTCGCATTGAAAATTGCTCCAGCTTCAACAACAAGTTTATTGATTTTAACTTCTCCTTCAATTACAGCTGTTGATTTCAAGTTTAAGACTTCACTTGCATATATTTTCCCATTAAATCTGCCTTCTATATCAACGTTTAAACATTTAATATTTCCCTGAATAGACCCTTCTTTACCAATAACAACCTTCCCAGAAGTTGTGATTGATCCATTTAAACATCCGTCTATTCTAAAGTCGGCATTTGATTTAATTTCCCCCGTTATTGTTGTTGAGGCTTCTATTTTGTTAGGTTGTCCGTTAATTTCACTAGCTTTCATCTTATCAAAATCAATTTATTTTTGGTTTCCAAGTTTTTTGTTTTTGAATTTCTTTATATTCGGAAGACAAAGCTACAAAATTATCTAAATTCTTTTGAAAAATTGGCAGATCCGACCATCTTTTTGAAAGAAAATTGATTTCTGGATATTGGTTTTCAGTATGTATTACAATAAAACTAAATTTATCAGTATAAGAATCTACAGAGATTTTTTTTATTCCTTCAGATCTTTTATTTAGCTTTAAAATCATTTTTTCTCTTAATCTATATAGATCTATTTCACTTGAATTTGAAAAAACAATTATCCATTTAAATTTTTTAACATTAGATCTTCTTTTCGTGATATTTATTCTAATATCAGTTAATATTTTTTTAACCTCCAATGATTCTCGAGAATTTGGATACTTTTCTAAAAATTTTTGTAGTTCTTTTTCCCACTCATTTATTCCTCTCAACCTGCCAATTGAATTTATTATTAATAGTTCAAATTTCAATTCAAGCCCAGTTCCTATAAGCCGCTTTCTATACTCATTTTTATTCACTATGATGTCAAGAAATTCCTGAGAGATGAATTTTTTATGCATTGAAATATAAAAACTAGAGGGATCTGATTGTTTTTTAAAATATTGGTTTTCAATTAAATGAGAAGTATATACTGATTCAGGATATTTTCGGGTCAAATTGTCCTTAAACTTATTAGCAAGCACTGTATCTTTAGTTTGGTGAAGTGTGTATAGATTATATAGGGCAAGAATTTCTTGATTTTGATTGGGGTTCAGCTTCAACAGTTTTAATAATCTATTAACTGACATCTCTTGATTTAGAAATTTTTCTTTGTACAACAAACCTGCATCTAAATAGGCCTGTTTTCTGACTTTTTTTAAACTGTCAATAATTTCCGTTTTCTTCGGTAAAAGGTCAATGTAATATGAAGCTGATTGAACTTTAGTTTTTTTAGTTTCAGAAATATTGTTTTCATTGAGTCTTTCATTTGTAAGATTTGACATCACTGGTGATAAACTATTCCAGTTGTCTACATTTAGTAGTTTACCCCAAAGTGATTTAAATAAAACTTTACCCTGATCTAATTGATCTTTATTGTAGAAGTAAAATTTAACTTGAGAATCTTTCTGTTTTCTAAAAATACCTCTTTTGACAACTACGTTGTTTTTCTTTAGGGATTCCGTTCTAATTTTTTTTTCAATATATCTATTAAAAAAATTTAATTTTTCCTTTTCATTCATTGATAAAATTGATAAGATGCTGTCATTTTTGGTAATTATTTTTTCAAGGTTGATAATTCTGTCAAGTGCTTTTCTCTCTCTCTCTGTCATTTTTTTTACAAATGATTCTTTCTCTATTAATTGAATTAGACTATCTAGATATGCTCCAGATTTAATAAAGAATCCTTTTTTTAAAAAATAGTTTGACAATTCTCTGTAATTAGCTTTTCGTGTTATTAGATCAACATTTTTTGAGCTTAATGATTTATTATAGGACAATATTCCAAGGCTGTCAAAACCTTTATCAATATAATAACGGCCCTCAAATTGGTTGATTAAGTGTAGATAAGGAAAATTTTCATAATCCCTCTTTAACTTTTTGGTAATTTTTATTGGGCTCATTTCTAATCGGCTTGACTCAATTTTTATTGCACTTAGCTTTGAATGAATCAAGAAAAGTCTAGGAACTTTTCTCCCTAAATCTACAATTGAATTATAAACTTTTTGGGCACTGTCCAACAAATTAATTTTTTCTAAAAGCTGACCATGAATAAATGTGTATCTTGCTTTTTTGTCAATTTCTTTAGAAAAAACACTTGCCTTTGAGATAAACAATCTTGCTGAATCTTCTTTTTTGATATTTAAATATGCATGAGCCAAGGATGCATTTATTTCTGAGTAAATCTTTCGAAATTTAATTGCCTGGGGTAACAAAGCTTTTAAATTTTTTATTGCGATTTGATTGTTGTTAAGTCTAATGTTTGATTTTTCCCTCCATAGTTTTGCTTTTAAGAAGGTTTCTTTGTCATCATAAATTTTCAATACATATTCAAAAGCTTCTATTGCGGGAGAAAATCTTAGATCAAAATACCTTGCCTTGCCTAAAATAAAGTAAGCTTTTTGAATCTGAGAATTTTTTTGTAAACCATCAAAATTCATGGAATGTTTTTGAATTGCCTTGGTGGCTTTTTCCTCTGCAAGAATAAAGCTTGGAATTTTTTGGTATCTCTCTAAATTATCATCTAACAATCCAAGAGGTTCAGTTGAAATAATTTTGCCAAAATCTTCTTCAGCATTTTGGGCTATTAATAATTCACCAAAATTTAATGCTTGCTCTGCATTGAATATTACGTTATACTTGGAATTTAGTTTGTGGTATTCTTTATTGAAAAATTTATCTTTTGAGGTAGAACAATTTATTAAAACGCCAATTATAAATAATTTTAGAAAATAAATCCGAAAAGCCTCCAATTTAAATGTTTTTATTATTATAAAACTTTAAAAATAAGTTTTTAGTGTTTATTTGAAAATAAACTATTCGTAATTTTAAAGTTATTATTAATATCAAATAAAATTATAAAATATAATTACTACATGGATGATAAATCAAATTCAAAAAAAAGAAAAGGGCTAAAAATAAACTTAGATTTTGAGGTCCACAATATTAGTATTGATGGGAAGAAAACCATATTACAAACATTATTAGATGAAAATATTGATGCTCCACACTCTTGTTTGGGCGGCATTTGCTCAACATGCATCGCTAGAATTAAAAGTGGTAAAATTGAAATGAATGAAAACCAAATTCTTACTGAAGAGGAAATTGAAGAAGGATTAATTTTGACCTGTCAAGCTTACCCGAAATCTCCATATATTGAAATTGATTATGATGACGTCTGACTCATAGTTTTTTTAACGGTTTCTATAATTTTTTCAGGCGTTATTGTTCTCATGCAATTTTCATAACCCGCTGGGCAAACATTCCCATACACAGAAGTTGGAATTAGTGGGTAAAGACTTCTGTCAGATAAAATACTTCGTTCGCTATTTTGATTCCAAGGAGAAAAACCTGTGTAGGGGTGAGTTACACCCCAAATAGTAATAACAGGTATATCGTAATTTGCCGCAATATGACCATTTGCAGAGTCCATCGAAATCATGATGTCTAAATTCGAAATTATTTTTAGTTGATCTGAGAAAGAATATTTACCTGCTAATGAATAGACATTCGAGTATGCTTTCTCCCAAACGTGTAATTTTTTTTCTTCCTCTCCATCTGATCCTAAAAGAAAAACTTGATTTTCTCTTTGTAAAAATGAAATTACTTTTTGGGTCAAATCCAAGGGGTATATTTTCCCTACATGCTTGGCGAATGGGGCGATTCCTATCCATTTTAATTTTGAATTGAAAAAGGAGTCATTAAATTTTTTGGGTGTAATGCATTTTAAGGGAAATTTATGATCCGACAAATCTACAGGAAAGCCAATTTTTCTTAAAACATCTACATATCTGTATATAACAGGAATTAAAGGTGCTAAAACTTTGTTGCTTTTTCTTGTAAGCGACTTTTTTTCAATTCTGCCTTTATTGATATTTTTATACCGAATTGATGAAAAAAAGAAAAACAATTTTAAAATATTGGTTCTCAAAGATCCATGCAAGTCAACTATACCAGTTGGATTAAATTTTTTAATGTCTATGAAAAGGTTAAATAATCCTATTAACCCTTTGTGTCTGCCATTAGAATCCAGCTCTAAAGTTTCTAAGTTTTTAAATTCACTCAATAATGGTAAGTAAAATTTTTTTGTCACAAATGTTACACTTGTATCCGGATATTTTGATAAAAAGCATCTTATTACCGGAATAGAAATAGCAACATCCCCTAAAGAGGAAAATCTCAAAAAAACCAACCTCTTTGAAGTTTTCAATCTTTATTTTTTTTGTAAAGGATTGGGTTTAGATCTTCATCATTATACATTTTCATTTGTCTGTAAACCTTCATTAACTTTTTACCCTTTGAAATGTCGATAATAAGTTGGTCTATGGCCAAACAAAGATCTGATTTTTGCTCATTTAAAATTGAAAGTTTTTCTGAGCATTTCATTCTATGATCTCTACTGGCTGAAGTTCTATTCGCTTGTTCAGCCATATGATAAATTTTTAGTGCCAAAATAGATAATCTATCTATTGCCCATGCGGGGCTTTCAGTGTTAATAGTAGCATTCTTTTGTGGATTTACCTTTTGGAAATTACCTATAAAGTAATCATCAATAACTTCTACGAGATTTGTCCTTTTTTGATTTGATTCGTCTATCTTTCTTTTTAAATCTAAAGCCTCTTTTGGTTTTATTTCGTCATCTCTTATGATGTCTTCATAATGCCATTGAACTGTATCAATCCAGCATTTTCTATATAATATACCCTGTAAGGATTTTTTTTCAAAAGGATTAATTAATTCCTGATTAATATCATCTAATTTATGATAGTCATCTATGCATTTATCAAAAATTGAAACTAAATCTTTCGCTTTCAAGATTTTTAAATATACAAAATTACTCATTTAATCTCGATAAAGGTTTATCATGTTAGAAATCAAAAAATAACACATTTTTTTTTAAATTGCAGTAAAATTAAAAATGGTTAAAAACTTTTTCGAAGGAATACAATGGCTTTTTGAAAAGATTTTGTTTCTTCCACACGAGGTTTTAAGAGAGGTTGAGCTCTCTTCATGGTGGATAGCTAATTTTGTTAACTTTTTCTTTCTATTTATCGGCATTATTGCTCTGGTTTATTGGTCTAAAAAACTTAAAGATTTTGATGACAAAGGAGAAGAGGACAAAGATATAACAGCCCATTCTTTTCTTTAAAAGTCAAACCCTATATCATTTCTAAAGGTTTTCCCTTCAAAATCAATTTTTGATATGCTCTTATAAGATTTTTCTAAAGCTATTTTAAGAGACTTATCCAATGATGTCACCGCGATTACTCTTCCACCAGAAGTAACTATGTTTTGACCTTCTTTTTTAGTCCCACAGTGAAAAATTATACTCTCGTTTTTGCGATCAAGCCCAAAAATCACCTTCCCTTTTTGATATTTTTCTGGATACCCTTTTGAAACTGTCATTACTGTAGAGGAAAACAACTCACTGACTTTTAAATCAAAGGTATGTAACTGAGACCTTTTTAATTGTAAAAATATTTCTAAAAGGTCGCTTTCTATTCTAGGTAATATTGCTTCGGCCTCTGGATCACCTAACCTGACATTATATTCTATAACGAAGGGCTCATTTTTAACTATCATTAAACCAAAAAATAAAAACCCTGTATAATCTATGTTATCTTTTTTTAGTCCTTTAATCGTGGGGTGAATAACCTGATTTTGTATTTTTTTAAATAATTTTTCGTCAACAAATGGCACAGGCGAAATTGCCCCCATACCTCCAGTGTTTAATCCGGAATCGCCGACACCTATTCTTTTATAGTCTTTAGCCATTGGAAATATCTTATAAGACTTCCCATCAGTTAAAACAAAGCTTGAAACTTCAATGCCTTTTAGATGCTCTTCGATAACTACTCTCTCGGATGCTTGGCCAAACTTTTTTTTGATTATCATGTTTTCTAGAGTTTTCTTCGCTTCATTTAAATCAGATAATATCAAAACTCCTTTACCAGCTGCAAGGCCATCTGCCTTTAAGACGTATGGTGGACCAAGAAGGTTAAGAAAATCATTTGCTTCATGAATATTACTTTTGTTAAAGGTTCTATGTCTAGCTGTTGGTATTTTATGCCTAATCATAAACTTCTTTGCAAATTCTTTGCTTCCCTCTAAAATTGCTCCATTTTTTTTTGGTCCGATTACCACAAAATTTTTATCTTTTATTTGTCCGTTTAGGTAATCATGAAGCCCTTCTACCAGGGGATCTTCCGGTCCAACAATAACAATTGAAATTTTATTGGACAAAATTAAATCTTTAATTGCGCTGAAGTCTAACGGTGATATTTCAACATTTTCCCCTAAATGGGATGTTCCTGGATTTCCTGGGGCTATGAATAATTTTTTACAAAATTTACTCTGAGCGATTTTCCATGCAAGAGCGTTTTCTCTACCACCAGAACCTATTATTAGTACATTATGAGATTCCATCCAACAAATATAGTAATCATATGAATTTAGCTATTAAACCACTTTAAACTTAGGATCTGAAAATCGATTTGAATCTAAATCTCCTTACGAATTGACCTTGATCCCTTGTCACTATATATGGTGTTTTTTTAAAATAGCCATTTAGAAGCCCTAAAATACTCCAAAATAAAAAAGATAAAGATCTTTTAATTAAAAAACCTTTGATACAGGCTAGAGCACCAATTATAACACCGTACCGCATTTTATAAAATGCTTCCCCCTGAAGAAACGAGAAATTTCTAGAATACACATTCCCTATTGGTCTTAAATGTTTCACTTTTAAGTTATTCAAAATTTTCACTTCATACCCGTGGTAACTGGCAAGAATTTCATCGATTGTATCCCATCCCATCTCAGGAAGTAGTCCTCCGATTTTTCTGTAGCAATCAGCACTGTAAGCCTTTAACCCTCCACGAACATGGTTCTTTTTCATTGGGTGAGCTTTTACCCATATATTCTTCTTAGAAAGTTCGACTAGAGTCCCGCCTGCGATTCCAATATTGGGATTTGAAAAGACATCTCTAACTGTTTGAAAGTATTTAGGTGGAAGAATTAAATCAGCATCTAACTTAAGGATGAAATCATATGACTTAGTTAATTTTGAATATCCGAAAAGAAATGCATTGATAACCTTTGGCCCGGGCATATGCTCATCTGAAGATTTATGACTAAAAACCTTTATAAAATCATTTTTTTCTTGATAATCTGTCATTATTTTTTTTGTTCTGTCATTTGAGTTGTCATCAATCAGGATCATCTCCTCTGGCAATAAATTTTGTGAGCAAACCGATTTTAAAAAAAAGGGTAAAAGTTTTTCTTCGTTATGTACTGGAACTACAATGCTGAATGTTTTCATTTATATTTGAGAGTTTCTTAATGGGCTGTATAGTGGACGTTTAACCCCAGCAGAATTAGAATTTATCGGTATAATATGATTTGAGTAATTATTTTCTTTAACTATTTTTTGAGCAAACTCGTACCAGGACATAACTTCATCCCCTGCACAATGATAAATACCTTTTTTAGGTAGTGAAATAATTATTTTCATGATAAATTCAGCAAGCTTTTTTGTATTTGTGGGAGTTCCATATTGATCTTTAACTACTTTTATTTCATTCCCCAAGGATACTTCCCTTAGAATATTTCTGTAAAAATTGTGTCCAAAGTTTTTAGAATATAACCAAGAGGTTCTAATAACATATCCAAATTTAGCATTCTCAACAACGTACTTTTCGCTTAAATACTTGGTCTTCCCGTATGCATTCAAAGGGTTGGCTTTGTCATTTTCCAAATATGGTTTTTTTTTAGTACCATCAAAGACATAATCAGTTGAAATGTGAATCAAGATAGATTCACTATAATTGCAAACCTGTGTTAGTTTTTTTATACCCTCCACATTTATTTTATGTGCTAATGAAGGATTTTTTTCAGATTTCTTTACATCAGTAAATGCAGCACAATTGATACAAAAACTTGGACTATGTTTTGTAAACACACTTTGAATTTGAGACATTTTAGTTATATCAAGTTTTTCTTTAGGTAAAAATATCCACTTAAAACCGTTTAAATCCATAGATTTTTTTTCAAGTGTTTTACCCAACTGACCACTAGACCCCGTTACTAAAATTTTTTTATTTTTTAACATTGTTTTCAAATAATGGCCAATTTGAATCTTTGTTACTAAGAATAGAATCTTTTTTTAAAAATGGCCACTTTAGGTTAAACTGAGGATCAAAAGGCGAGAACCCTCTTTCAAGATTGGGTACATGAGGTTTATCTACTTTGTAAATTACCCTTGCAAAGTTAGATGTAACCGCAAAACCATGAGCAAATCCTGATGGAACAAATAACTGCCTCCCGTTTTCATGAGATAATTCAACCCCATAAGAATTTAAATATGACAAGGAATGCGGTCTTAAGTCTACAATTATGTCCCAAATCTTACCACTTAAAACCCTAATTATTTTATTTTGTGAATATGGCTCCTTTTGATAATGCATCCCCCGGATAACATTTTTGCGTGAAAAGGACTCGTTTTCTTGGACAAAAAAATCAAAGTTGATTTTTTGTTTCAATGCATCATGGTTATAGGTTTCTAAAAAATGACCTCTTTTATCCTTAATGATCTTTTCTTTTAACAGAAAACATCCTTGAAATGGAGACTTTATGATTTTCATTTTATAGATTTAATTTAAGAATTTCACCGTATTTGCTTTCTGCTATAGATTCAACCAAGATGGATAATGTTTCATTTGTTATGAAATTGCTTTGAAAAGCAGCCAACTCGGGAGAACCTACTAGTATTCCTTTCCTTTCTTGGAGTGTTTCTACAAATTGATTTGCTTTCATTAGTGAATCAACTGTACCTGTATCTAACCAAACAGTGTCCTCGGATAAAACTTTAACCTCAAGGTTTGATTCCTCTAGAAACGCTTTGTTTATGTCTGAAATTTCTAACTCTCCTCTATTTGAAAAATTTAAATTTTTTGCCTTTACAACCACGCTTGAGTCGTAACAATAAATACCTGGAACAGCATATGCAGATTTTGGTTTCTCTGGTTTTTCCTCTATCCCAACTGCTTTAAAATTGTCATCAAATTCAATTACTCCATATCGTTTAGGATTACTAACTCTTAAGGCAAATATAAATCCACCTTTAATGTCTTTTCTAGACAAAATTTCGTTCTCAAAGTCACCTCCGAAAAAAAAATTATCACCTAAAATTAGGGTGACGTTCGATTTCCCAATAAAATCATCCCCAACAATAAACGCGTCTGCAAGTCCTTTGGGATAATCTTGTGATTCATAATGAAAAGAACAACCCCACTGTGACCCATTACCTAAAAGCCTTTTAAAAATTGGTAAATCGTCTCTGGTTGAGATAATTAATATTTCTTTAATTCCACACTTGATTAGTGTACTAAGAGGGTAATATATCATAGGCTTGTCGTAAATTGGTAAAAGTTGTTTGCTGACTGATAATGTCATTGGATATAGTCTCGATCCGGTACCTCCTGCTAAAACAATTCCCTTCATAAATTTTTATTTTTTCAAATTCAAAAAGTGAGATACTGTAAATTTTAAATTCTCTATGAAATAGGAGTCTTTAAAAATTTTGTGGTCTTTAAAGATTTTACTTGTCTTAAGAGAATATCTAAAATCGTGCCCTTTTCTATCCTTTACGAATTTAATTTTATCCATGTATTTTTTCTTGTTTTTAGATGGGATTATTGTATCTATAATCTCTAGTATTAATTTACAAATTTCTAAGTTAGACATTTCATTAGATCCACCAATACAATATTCTTCCCCAGGTTTGCCTTTTTCCAAAATTAAATTAACAGCCTTACAGTGATCATCAACGTATATCCAGTCTCGAACATTAGAGCCATCAGAATATATTGGTATATCTTGATTGTTTTTAACACAGGAAATTATTTTTGGAATTAACTTTTCGTCATTTTGATAAGGTCCAAAATTGTTCGATGAGTAGGTTATAATTGTTGGCAAATTAAATGTTTTATAAAAGGCCTTTACAAAATGATCTGCCCCTGCTTTTGATGCGCTATAAGGACTA
>MDTA01172556.1_pt1 | contig 10623 bp, 7 predicted proteins | sample 811151 | NCBI WGS metagenome assembly MDTA01 (sample SAMN05326648, study PRJNA326480) | marine metagenome | isolation source: seawater | place: Indian Ocean: South | collected 2010 | reverse complement strand
GATATATCAAAGAGGCATTTGACATTAATTTCATTGAAAATATTTATAGAGAATACAGTACATTAAATGAATTAATAGTTAAATATAAAATCAAAGAAATTCATTTAAATTCAGAAAAATTTAACCAAAATATTTTTAGGATAGTTTCAAAAACAAAAAATGTAAAATATTTTTCAAGCAGCTTAAAAAATACATTCTTTACAATATTTAAACCGCTTTTAATATTTCCATCAATTTTCATAATTATTTATCACATTTGTAAAACACATTTTCAAAAGAGTCTTTTATCAAAATTTAAATCAAAAGAAAAAGATAAAAATTCTAAAATTACTGTTATTGCATCTGGAAGGAATTCCGATCTTAGACTTATAGAGAAATTAAAAGATTTAAAAAATATTCATTGGTATATCACTACAAATTCTTACACAAAAACTTTAATAAAATGTATTGAATCGATTCAAAAAAGGAATGAATCTTTCTTTATACAAAAAAGTTCAATTTTGATGAGTATTACTATTTTTTTGAGAAGCATAGTAAATATTTTTTCAGTAATAATTTTTTCATTTAAGAAAATTAAGGTAAATGGTATTTTTTCAAATTATAACCCTTTTGATTTTATAGATATTTATGGGTATTTATACTTTTTAACAGCTGTTAATTATTTGAAGGTATCATCCAATATAATTTATAAAAAAGATTTAAATAATTTTTCTAAGCGAAATATTTTTATGACAGCTCCAGGAACTTCATATATTGAGCTAAATAAGCTATTAGTTGCCAATGGCTTTGAAACCAATCATTTTCAACATGGCATGATGATTGAACCTTTCTCATATAAATTTAATGTCACAAAGAATTTTTTATTTTCAAAATTAGATGTAAAGATTATGAATATGATATGCGAAGATGGTGTAATAAACGAATACCCAATTTCACAAATAAATAATTTTTCATCAGTTACTTCAAAAAATTTTAATGATATATTAAGCATTGGTGTATTATCGACAACATTACATTATTCAAGTAATAAAATTTTGAATTATTCATTAAAAAAACATGATCAATTTCATCAAGAATATTTTTTAAAGATAATAGAACGTATAAAAGATAAAAATCCAAAATTTCATATTAATTTTAAATTTCATCCAAATCAGGAGCACTACGAAATTGGTAATTTTATTGATCAATACACAGAAAGTCTTGATGAAATAATCTCAAAATCACATATAATTATTACTCCAGTATCTTCAACAGTGCTCAATCTAATTTTAAATAAAGTCCCATTCATTCTATATAATCCTAAAATTTATTTGGAGGATTCGTTTATCAGTATAGTTGACAAAGATTTAATTGTATCAAATTCAGATTTATTACTTAAAAAAATTGAAAAATTTAAAAATGACAAAAATTATTTCGATAAAAGAATTGAAAATATGTACTCAAGCTATAAAAAGTTAGTTCATAAAAATGAATAAAAAAATTCTCATTTTAAATCACCACGGTATTGGTGATGTTCTTATGAATGTTCCACTTATTAAGACATTACACAACCAAAATTTTGAAATTGATATGACGTTCAAGAGTAAGTTAGAACAATCCTTAATTGAGCCAATGAACATAGTTAAAAAATCTTATTTATATGATTTTAGAAGAAAGAAATTTCCAAATAATATTATTAACCTAATATTATTTATGAATCAATTAAGAAAAGAAAAATATGATATTGGATTTTCAACATGTGGTACTAGCATATTTTACTCAAAATTGTTGTTTAAGTTTTTAGGTATAAAAAAAATAATCATTTCAGAAGAATCAGCAGAATCAAATAATCATAAGTCAAAAATAAACTTACATTTATTGACACAATTAAAAATTCATCGTGACGATTTTATAGATGATTTTTCAATTCAATTTCCCAAAAATTTTAAAAGTTTTTCAGTTCCAAAAAATTATATATGTTTACATCCAGGATCTGGGCCTTTTGAAACGCATAAAAGAATGAAATTAAAGGACTTCAAAAAAATATTTAATTTACTTCCTGAAATGAATTTTATAATTACTGGGAGTGAAATTGAAAAAGATCAATGTGAGGAGCTGTTTAATGTTGCAAAATTTATGAATATTAATATTAAAAATTATTGCTCTAAAATGGATATCTTTCAAACTGCATTCTTGATAAAAAAATCATCTTTTGTCATTGGCGGTGATAGTGGCATATTACACTTGGCGAATAGTGTAGATATCCCGGTAATTGGTTTTTTTGGACCAACAAATTCAAAACACACTGGTCCGATAAATAAAAATAATATTTTTATTCATGACAAAAAATGTCAATGTAAATACCCTCAAATTAATGATGGTTGCGATTGTATGAATAATTTTTCAACTTATGATATAGAAACAGCTATAAATTCAATAAATAAATGAAAAAAATATTACAAGATTTAAAAAATGGTGATATCATTATTCAAGATGTACCAAAGCCTAAAATTAAAAGTAATCACTTAATTATTAAAACAAATGCATCTTTAATTTCAATAGGTACTGAAAAAACCTTACTTTCTTTCGGGAGATCAAATTATTTAGATAAAGCAAGACAGCAACCTGAAAAGGTTCAACAAGTCATCAATAAGATAAGGGTAGATGGCTTAAAAGAAACATTATCATCTGTAAAATCAAAACTCGATACTCCTCTTCCTCTTGGATATTGTAATGTGGGTGTAGTTGAGGAGGTTGGAGATAATATTACTGAATTTAAAATAGGAGATAGAGTTGCATCTAATGGATCACATTCGGAATTTGTGTTAGTTTCACAAAATTTATGCGAAAAAATACCTAATAATGTCACAGATGAAGAAGCCTTATTCACTGTTCCTGGTTCAATAGCTCTTCAAGGCATAAGATTGTGTAAAACTGAGATTGGAGACACGGTTGTTGTTTATGGACTAGGATTGCTTGGATTACTAGCTATTCAGATTCTAAAAGCTGATGGTTGTAATGTTATTGGTATTGATAAAAGTGCTGAAAAAGTTAAACTTGGAAATGACCTTGGTATTAAATGTGTTCAAAGTTTCTCAGATTTACAATCATTAGTAAATAAAGACACACTTTCGATGGGAGCTGATAAAGTTCTAATCACTGCCTCTACTAATAGCAATCAACTATTACATGAAGCAGCTACAATCTCAAGAAAAAGAGGAAAGATTGTTCTTGTTGGAATTATAGGTAGGGAATTTAACAGATCAGATTTTTATGAAAAAGAATTAGAATTTCAAGTTTCATGTTCATATGGAGCAGGAAGATACGACAAACTCTATGAAGATCAAGCAATTGACTATCCTTATGCATATGTAAGATGGACTGAAAAAAGAAATTTTAATACAATTCTTAGATTACTTGGTAATAAATCTATTTCTGTTGATAAAATGCTATCAAGTTCAGTTGAGCTATCAAATGCTGGAGATATGTATGATAAAATTTTAAATGACTCTAGTCTTATTGGAATAAAAATTAATTATTCAAATGATCCTACAAGAAAAACAAAGATTATATTTAATTCAAAATTTAAATCAAGTAATAAGATATCAGTTGGTTTTATTGGCGCTGGTAATTTCACGAATGGTGTTTTACTTCCAAAAATAAAAAATTTAAGCAAAGAATTTGATATTGATTTAAACACTATTGTAAGCCAAGAGGGTTTGTCATCGACAAATTTGGCAAAAAAATTCAATTTTAATGCCTCTTCTACAAACATTAGAGATGTTATTGATAACGATGACATAAATACTATTTTTATAACTACTCAATCAGATACACATGCAGATTTAGTTATTCAAGCGTTAAAAAATTCTAAAAACGTATTTGTTGAAAAACCGCTTTGTATAAATAACAGTCAATTAAAAGAGATAAAACAAACTTTGATAAATAATAATAGTTCAAGGTTAATGGTGGGTTTTAACAGAAGATTTTCAAAACATATTGAATTTATCAAAACTAATCTTAACAAGCATTCTTCTAAATGTTTATCAATTCTAGTGAATGCAGGATCATTACCATATGATCACTGGCACCACGATATTAATGTTGGTGGAGGAAGATTAATTCACGAAGGTGTACATTTTATTGATCTTGCTAATTATTTAATTGGGGAACAAGTTTCTAACGTTTTTACTAGCTCAATATTAGATGATAAAACAAACGATAAATTTACAATTAACCTTTCTTATAGTAATGGTTCTATAGCTTCTATTCATTATTGGGCCAATGGTAATAGTAGATTCCCAAAAGAGAAAATTACTATTTTTGATGAAGGTAATATTTTAGAGTGTAATAATTTTAAGTCTTCAAAAATTATTTTTCCGAAAAAAACACTTAAAAAATCCTATTGGTCGCAGGATAAAGGCCACGAAAAACTTTATAAAAAATTTTTTGAATCAATAACCAATAATAGTGAACTGCCCATTAGCATTGATAGTCAAATTAATTCCACTTATATATCTTTTCTTGCAAATGAATCAATTATGAGCAGTAAAATAATCCAAGTAAGTGATACTAAATAAAATAAAAAAAAATAACTCATTTGAATCAATGCATTTCTATGATGACGAGTTAAAAATCTTTTCAAATAGTTTCAATCTACTTATAGAGGACAAGTTTGGAAAACAGGTAGTTGAAATGCCTCTACCAAAACTAAAAAAAATATTATCTAAGTTTAGAATTTTAAGAAGATTATTTAGGATTGATCAGTTCACTATAAAATTAATTGATAAAAAGAATAAAGATATGATAATAATTTATAATGGAAGTGTTTATCATTATAATGGAATTGAAAAAAAAATTACTAAAACCATGTCTTTAAGGCAAAGCAATCAATTATTAAAAGATTCGATTTGTATTACACCTGATAAGTGGATTTATTTTGGAGAATATGGTGCAAATAAAAAAAATAAACCTGTACCTATATATAGATCAAAAGACTTAGGTAAGAGTTGGGAAACAATATTTCAAATTCCAAGCGGTGTATGTAGACATGTCCATGGATGTTATTGGGATAAATTTGAAGAAAAAATCTGGATTTTAACTGGTGATTTTGAAAACCAAAATCATATAATTAAGGCAGATAAGAATTTCAAAAAATTAAAATGGTATGGAGACGGCTCACAAAAATGGAGAGCATGTAACCTATTTTTTACAAAAGATAAAATTCATTGGATTACCGACACGGAATTTCAACTAAATTATCATTATTCTATGTGTAGAAATTCAGAAGAGCTAAAAAAATTGGAAGAGTTTCCTGGTCCAGTGTGGTATATAAAGCATTTAACAGGCTCAAATTATTTGGCTGGAATTACTTGCGAAAATGGAATTGGTTCAAATGATAAATATGGATTTCTATACTACACTAATGATTTAAAAAATTGGACAGAAATAGAAAGATTTAAAAAAGATTTTTTACCGAAAAAATTATTTAAGAATGGTATCATTTCGTTTAGTGATGGTGAGCAAAGTATTCATAATTTTACAATTTCAGGTCAAGGCTTTAATAAATTTGATGGTACATCAATTATTTGTGAAATAAGAACACCTTTAGATCACATGATTAATGCTATTTCTTTACCATCTTTTAAAAAAGATAAAAATTATACCATAACATCAGGTAAAAAATTATTTAAAGAATTATGCTTTGATGACTTTTTTTTGCTATTTAATAAAGAATTCAAGGATTATACTGATGCTGAAATAATTACAAATGAAACTATTTTAAGATTTTGTGAAATCAATCATAAAAATTTTTTAATCTCTTTAAAAAAATTTGATTTAAATCATAATCTTGTGGACTTAACAATCTTTCTTTTTATTAAAAATTATATTCAGTCAAACGATTTAAGGTTTTTAAATATTTCTTTAAAACTCATCGATAAAATTCCATCAAAATTTTATTTTAAACAAATCAATAAGCTAGAATTCAAAAGAATATTAAAAAACTTAGTAGGTTCAATATAAAAGATGAATGAAAAAAAAGTCATAATTTTTTCTCCAAGCATTTACAGTTTTTACACTATTTGTGTACTAAAGTTAATGCTACAAAAAAAAATAAATATAGATTCAATTATTATTTTAAATCTTTTTAATAAGCAGAGATTTAAAAATGAGTTTGGAAGGGATGGAAGGAGACTTCTAAAGAAAATTTGGAAAAAACTTTTTTTAAGAGATCTTGCATTTAGTAATGATAGAGTAAATTTACGTTCTCTGAAAAATGATCTTGATATTAATGATAGCAGTGTAGTTTCAATGGCAAAGAAAAATAATATTAAGATCATTAAAGTAAATAATTTCAATTCACATGATTTAATTGATTATGTTGAATCAGTGAAACCATATATTGGGGTATTCACAGGTGGAGGTTTACTTAAAAGAAAAATTATTAATTGTTTTTATAAGGGTATCATCAATTGCCATATGGGGTTATTACCGAAATATAGGGGGATGGATGTTGTTGAATGGCCTATCATTGATAAGAGTTTCAATTTAGGACTTACAACCCATTTGATTGATAAGGGAGTTGATACTGGAGATATTATTCGAACAAAAACATATCATTTTCGATATTCAAATTTTGAACTACAATACATAAGAGATGAATTTGAAAAAAATATGTGCGAGATGATAGTTGAAGATGCAATCTGTGTTCTAAATGATAAGGCTGTTTTTAAAAAACAGGATCTTATTGATGGAAAACAATATTTTATTATGCATGATAAACTAAAGAAAAAAGTTAAAGACATTTTAAATGAAAAAGAATATTCATGAAAATAAATCTTCTTTATCAAACATTACGCAAGTTATCAATAAGTCAAATTTATTATAGAATTAATTTTTTATTTAAAAAAAAATTTAATGTTTATCAAAATTTTTATCTTAAAAAAAAAGTTAAGCTATTTCATGACACTAAAGATATTAAAAATGATGCAGTCAATAGAAATTATTTATATGATAATGGATTGCACTTTGAAATGGATGTTGTTGAAGACATCATTAAAAATAAGTTTATTTTTTTAAATCATAAAATTGATTTTGGTGAACAAATTAATTGGAACTTATCAGAAGATGAATCAAAGTCAAGACTCTGGACCTTTCACCTCCATTACTTCGATTATTTAGTAGATATTGCAAAATTATATATTGTTAAATCAGATAAAAAATATTTTCAATATATCAAAAAAACTTTATTGGATTGGAGCTCCCATAATTCGTTAAAAGATAAAAATTTTGACTATGCCGCATGGAGTAGGTATTCCGTTTCATGCAGATTAATATCTTTAATTAGAGTTTATGCTTTATTAAAAAATTCTAATTTAAGTGATAAGCTTTTTTTCATTTTTTTAAGAAAATTAATCATTAAACACGTATTATATCTTAAAGATAACCTTGAGCTTGATATTCTCGGAAATCATATTATAAAAAATTATAAAGCATTGGTGTTTGCATCTATTTTATTTAATGACAATCAATTACATTTGTTTACTGAAAAAATTTATAAAAAATATATTTTAAATCAATTTACATCTGTATCTGGGATGCATAAGGAATTTAGTCCAATGTACTCATCAGTAGTTTTAGAAGATCTCCTTGATATATACAATTTAAATAGAGATAAAAAATTAGAGGATGTAATTAGTAAATTATTACATTGCATTGATTGCTTAAATGACAATGACAAATTATTCTATTTCAACGACTGTGTTGATAACTTTGCTAAACCATTTTCATACCTAAAAAGATTTGCAAAACAATTGGGTATTTCATTTGAAAAAATTAAAAAAATTAATGATTTAGATGGTTTAATAGTTTTTTCTAATTGTGAAAAAAATAACATTAAGCTCGGAATAAATTGTGCTAATATACCTATACAGGATGGTCATTATCATTGTTCAAATTTAAGTTTAGAATTATTCTATAAAAATTTAAAATTTTTAACTAACTCCGGTGTTTTAGGATACTCAAATAATCTAAATCGCAATTTATTTAGATCAACCAGTTATCATAATACTCTTCAATTTGGTAGTTTTGAACAATCACAAATATGGTCACTGTTCAGAGTTGGAAAAAGAGCTAAATCATCATATAAAATTTCGAATGATGATTTAAGGAATTTGTTTATAAGAAGCAATGTTGTTCATTATAATGGCATTGTACACAAAAGAACAGTAGAATTAGACAATATGAATTATACATTAAATATTTTAGATCAAGTCAATTCTGATAAAGATGTTTCACGAGTTTACTATCATATTCATCCAAAATGTATTATTAAAAAATTATCAGAAAATTCATTAGAAATTTCAAGAGAAAACGCAAAAATACGTTTAAATATCAATGAGGAATTTGAAATTGTAGAGACTCCTTTTGCTGAAGAATTTGGTAAAAAACAAAATCAAAAAACTATATTTATTAAGAAAAGTAGTAGCTGTAAAAACATTAAAACAATATTAACATTCGAATGAAAAGATTTTTATTTATCACACATTTTTTTGAACCTGAAATAGGTGCTGCATCTAGCAGGATAACACAATTAGCAAGAGAACTGTCTTTAGAACATAAAATCACAGTCTTAACTGCATGGCCTAATTTTTTTCAAAAAAAATCTTTCAAAATATTTGAAAAGAATGAAAACATAACCATCATTAGACTGCCCATTTTAAAGACTTTAAGTAAAAATATTTTTTTAAGATTATTATCAATGATAAACTTTTCAATTTATTTAATAATTTTATCCCCTTTAATTTTTCTGAAAAACTTTAACTACATATATGTTCAAGGTCATCCTTTAATTAGTACTTTATTCGGTGTTTTAATTGGAAAAATTACCGGAAAAAAAATAATTTTAAATGTCTCTGATATTTGGCCTAGGACTGGACTGGATTTAAATGTTTTTAAAAAAGGATTGCTATATTCATTACTTCTCAAAATTGAAAAATTCAATTATATGAATTCACATTTAATTATTACGCAATCAAATCAAACAAAAAAATATATCGAAGACAATTTTAAAATTTCATCAGATATTATTGTTTTTTATAATGTTCCTAAGAAAGTTTCAAATAATTTTGATGTAAATAAAAGATTCAAATACAAAATTTTATATGCAGGCTTACTTGGACATGCTCAAGGTATTTATGAACTTTGTCAAAGCATTGAACTAAACGAAAATAATTGTGAGCTTCACATATATGGTAACGGCGCTGAAAAATCTAAAATAAAAAATTATATTTCTGGAAATAGCTCAATACATTTATATGATTTTATTAACAATGATAAGTTAAATTCTAAAATAAAAGATTTTGATTTTGGTATTGTAAGACTCAAAAATAATATTTTTGGCGCTCTCCCTTCAAAGATCTTTTATTACTCTTCAAATGGCTTACCAATTATTTATATGGGTGATGGAGAAGCTAAAACTATAATTGATAAATATAAATTTGGGTGGACATTTGAATCTTCTGATTTTAAACAACTAAATGAGCACCTAAGAGATAGAAAAATTAATAATGATAATATAAAAGAATTTAGAAAAAGTTTATTTGAAAATTATAAAGCTAATTTTAGTTTCAATAGGCAATTTAATAATTTTAAGAGAGAGTTATTTAAATCATAATGTATTTTTATGTAAAATTTTTTTTCGATATTTGTTTTGCGTTAATAATAATACCAATTTTAACTCCTTTATTTATTTTCATTTCTATAATATTGAAAATTGAAACACCTTCTGAAAATATTTTTTTCATCCAAGAAAGAATTGGTTATAAAAATAAAAGATTTAAGCTTTTTAAGTTTAGAACTATGAAAAATGAAGATAACCCAAGAGATGATTTTACAAACATCAATGATAAAAGAATAACTTATTTTGGTAAAGTTCTTCGTCAAACTAGGTTAGATGAAATTCCTCAATTTATCAATATAGTTATGGGTAATATGAGTTTGATAGGGCCAAGACCAGAGCAACCTCATTATGTAGATGATTTAGTAAAAAAGTATGGGTCAAAGTTTAATATAAGACATAGTGTTAGACCAGGAATTACAGGTTTAGCTCAAGTTGAATATGGTTATGTTGCCGATCTTGATGATTATATAAATAAGATGAATTATGACTTAGCTTATGTAGATAAATTTGGTTTACTAATTGATTTAAAGATTTTTTTTAAGACATTCGTAGTGATGATTTTAAGAATTGGTTCTAGATAATCAATACCTATATTCATCTTTCTTAAATGGCCCTTCAACTTTAACCCCAATGTATCTAGCTTGAGATTTTGTAAGTTTAGTTAAATCAGCATCTAGATGTTTTAGATGAATTCTTGCAACCTCCTCATCAAGCTTTCTTGGTAAATCATATATTCCTGTTTTAGGTTTATTTTTTGCAAGGAATATTTGAGCTAAAATTTGATTTGAAAAAGATGTAGACATTACAAAACTTGCGTGCCCTGTTGCACATCCTAAATTAACTAGTCTTCCTTCAGCTAATAAAAATATTTGTTTTCCATTTTTAAAGGTATATCTATCAAGCTGAGGTTTTATTTGATCTCTTTTTGCATTTGATTTATTTAATGCATCTACTTGAATTTC
>MDTA01088410.1_pt1 | contig 10623 bp, 6 predicted proteins | sample 811151 | NCBI WGS metagenome assembly MDTA01 (sample SAMN05326648, study PRJNA326480) | marine metagenome | isolation source: seawater | place: Indian Ocean: South | collected 2010 | reverse complement strand
TATTCCTTCATGACATTTGATGGAGGGACAACAATCTTTGGTGTAGTTGGAGGTCAAAACTTCTCATGAGTCCTATTGCATTTAATAACTTTAGATTCACTGATAGCACACTAGACCTAAATGGTCCATTACTTTCATTTACTGAGGCACCAGCTGATATTACTGTGGCAATCGGTGCCACAGTTTCACTTACTGGAGTATCTACATTATCAATAACACCTTTTAGTGGCACTATCAATTATCAGTGGTACAACTCTACTGATGGAACTGCAGTAATAAATGGTGAAAGGACTAATGAGACAGGAACTATCTCCACAATAACAGGTTCCACATCAGAAACTTTATCTATCATTAATGCGCAATATCTAGAAGATAATGCAGATGCATATTACCTTGAGGCAACATATACACCTGCTGGATATGGTGTTGAAACCATCGGTAATCCAGCAAATGAACCATTAAATTCAAATCCTGCAACAATATTTGTAGGATTTGCAATTGATATTAATGTGCAACCTGCTCCAAATATTGATGCAATAGCAACAGATTTTACTGAATTTACTGTTGTGGCATCCACTAGTGCCAATAATCCTACCTTTGATTCAAGATTAACATATCAATGGTCCCTTGATGGATCAAGTCTTTCTGATGATACCACTGTTCAAGGTTCAAAGACTGATACATTACTAATCAAGAGAGCAGTTGGATCTTACAGTATTAAATGCACTGTTGGTCATCAAGATTCAACAGACACAGTGGACACAGATTCTGTGACATACACCACCAAATCATCCACTGGATATGTGTATTCTGAACTTATTACAAATAGGGGAGGAATCACAAGTAGATCTGTCTCCAATTATAATCTAAATGTAGGATCTTTCAATGCCAATGGTCCACAACACTTGAATTTCATTTATAGTCCCAATGAAGATCTTGATGTAATCATTGAGATGACCTCTTCAGCAGGAAATAGTTCTGGTGCAAATGCTGGTGGAAATGGTGGATGGGGAGCTTTTAAACTTAAATTGTTGAAGGATGTAGAATATTTACTTGAACTGGGATCCAAGGATGGAACATATGATCCAATTGGAGGTAGAGTTGCTTCACCAGTTAATGGTGCATTGGGTGGAGGTATGGGTATATTGTATAAACAGAATAGACCAATTGCAGTATTAGGCGCAGGTGGTGGAGCTGGTGCTGCTGGTAATGGTGGAGATGGTGGAGGATTGAATATTAGTGGTCAGAGAGGTGGTGGAAGAAATGGTGGTCAAGGAGGAACAGGTGGACCTAGTGGAAGAGGTGTAGATAATTTAAGCTCTACACAAAGTGCATCTGGAGGTGCCACTGCAGCATGTATTTCTAATACTAATGGAGATTATTTTAGAGATACACTTGGATTAAGTGATTGTATAGATTATTGGACATATTATGGAGGTAAGGTAGAATTTATTGATCAAACAGGTGTCCAATTTAATGGACAGAGTGGACTACCTTCATCTACATCACTGTTTAGAGGATTTAGACAAGGATCAGCAGGAAGAACCAATGCTGGTTGGGGTAAAGATGGTAATGGTGGTGGTGGAGGTGGTGGTGCAGTTGGTGGAGATGGATCAGCAGGAAACCAAAGTGGTGGTGGAGGAGGATCAGGATATGCTAATACTGGTGAAGTAGAAGTCCTAAGAACATCATCAGGAGCATGGGATGGTAGTTCTTATGCCAAAGTGCAATTATATACTGATACACTAGCTCAACAATATAGAAATGGGGTATATGATCCTGGATCAAATTCAGAAAATATACAGCAAATTGAGTGGAATGATACCAGAAATCTTGGATATAAGCAGGGTACAGAAAATGAATCACAAACCAATTCAGGTGCTAAAATAAACACAGGATCTGGATCACAATTAAATCCTGTAAATGCAAATTGGATTGAAAAAATTACTGCTGATAATGGACTGGTTAGGAGCAATCAATTATTCTTTACTCCAGAGGGAACAAATTCTTCCAATCTCTCATACTTTATGTTTAATTTACTATACAAGGATGTAAAGCACAAAACAAGTGACAATAGTTATCTGCTTAACAACAGAGGCAATAGAGATTCAAGCAAAGGAACCACAAGAAGATGGTATACTGAAACTCAAAATTTATTGATTAGTGAACCAGGATTATATACAAATGATAAGAATGAGGCATTTGTTCCATACAGACTTGAATTCAGTATCTCATTGTCTTGTGATAATGTTAAGTATTCCAATGAACAAATAAGAACTGGTACTGGTGGATTTAATCAAAAACCATCATGTGTTGGCACTCAGAATGGTTGGTATACAAGGACAGGACGACCAATATCAGAGACTGGAGGGGGTGGATTTACTGGTGCAAGAGCCATAGAAATTTTCTTTGATGGTGAATTAATACCAACTACCCAAATAAATGAAGATGGATATGTAATCTATGGTGATTATGCATATACCTTTGGTGATTATAGAGCTCCTAGTCACTATGGATGGAGAAATGATAATCTATGTGGGTATTCAGGTCCTGAGGGTGTTGGTAATGGTGATTTTGGTAATGCTTTTGATGTGAAAAGATATAATTATTCAGCTACTTCTGGATTTGGTGGAAGATGGAAGGTACTAACCATCCCATTTGGAGAGGGTGGATTGAGTTATGATTTTACCACTTTTGATTCAAGAAACAATATAAATTTCAACAGCAATCAACTTGCAAAATACTTCAACACCCCTGAAGCAAGAGGTATATTAACAGATTACAATGAAATTAATTCATCAGGAAACCCTAGATATAATTACTCAAATCCAAAAATTGAATATATCAGATCAAGAATTATCAATCTTGATACAAACAAAATTAATGATTTGAATTTATTCATGGAGTTTGAAAATGTTGATGGAGCAGTTAATGACAATTTTGTAGAAGTTGGCAAGTATGTAGTAACATAATAAACGTATAAATAATAAAAAATAGAGGGGAGAGTGAACCTCTGGAGACCATATGGCTGTCAATAAAAATTTTGTAGTTAAAAATGGCCTAGAGGTAGCAGAGAATCTTATCTTTGCAAATTCTGATAAGGTTGGCATTGGGTCAACTGCTCCTCTCGCTAAACTTGATGTAAGAGGTAACATTAATGCCACTGATGTTTTTTCATCAGGTGTAACAACTGTTGCTACTGCTTTTAATGTTGGAACTGCTGGAACAATTATTGCTGGGACCACTAATGGTCTGGTAGGTTTTGGCACTGCTGTACCAGCATTTATAGTTGACATCAAGTCACCTGTAAGCACAGGTCAAACCACACTTAATGTCTTTGGTGATGCTGCCATCTCTGGTGACATCAAAATTGATAATAACATTAATTTATCTGGTGTATCAACATTTAGTGGTGCTGCTGCCTTTGGTGGTTCTGCTACTTTTGGTGGAGATGTTACTATTAGTGGTAGTCTCAGTCTTACTGGCATTGCTACTGCTGAAACATTCAGTGGATTCAGCAATCTACAGTCAACACATTCAGCAACCACAAAGGTTTTTAATGTTACTGTAGCAGGTAAAAGCTCTAACCACAGATATGCTGGTCAAGGTTCAGGGAATGCTTATTATGTTGATGGTGTTGAAGCACCATTTTTGACACTGACACCAGGTAGAACTTACAGATTTCTGATGAGTTCTAGTGATATGTCTGCTCACCCTTTCAGATTCTATCTGGAAGCAGACAGAACCACAGCATATACCAATGGTGTAACATCCACTGCAACATATACTGAAATCACTATCACTGATACAACACCCACGGTGTTGTTCTATCAGTGCTCAGTTCATGCTTACATGGGCAATGCTGTTAATACAAACAGCAATGTTCTCTTCACTAGTGGTATTGCAACAGCAACAACTGGTTCATTTACTGATGTTTCAGTCACAAGCGGAGCAACAGTTGGATTACTTACAGCAACAAATGCCACTGTCTCGGGTGGTGTCAATGTTTCAGGTGCTCTCACTGCTGCAAGTTTAGTTGGTGATGGATCTGGTATCACAGGATTCCCTGCTGGATCAGTTGGTGTATCATCAGGTGGAACAATTATTGGAACTGGTGCAACAATTATTGACTTTACTGCTGCAAATGCAGTCATAACTGCCACGCCAACATCAGCTGGCATAAGCACAGTCACTGTCACACCAAGTGTCTCACTTGGTTTGGTAATCGCAATAGGCGGTTAATAAATAAAACTAACACATAAAGAACAATGGCAGAATCTTTTTCAAATTCACTAACAAGAGCTGCTGGCAGTGTCAACTCTGCTAGTGGTGGTGCAATTGGTGTCACCACTAATCTCATTACTGGTATTTCAACCAGTGGAGTTTCTGTTGGTGATCTGATTGATAATGCCAACTATATTGCTGGCACAAAGGTAGCAACTATTGGTGCTAGCCAAGTAACTGCTGATAGAGATTCAACAAACTCTGGTGCAGCATCAAGTCAGATTGTCAAATTCTTAGGAATGACAACTGCTTTTACATCAGCATCCTCTACAAAGAGCATTCTGATTGGTGGAACCTTTGCTAATAACACAAACAATCAGGTTAGTCTGACAGTTCATGTTTTTGATAATAGTTCTTCCACCTCTACAGCACTGGCAAGTAAAGTTCCAGTCCCATCTGGTTCATCATTTGTTATCACAGATGCTGGTAAGACTCTTCTGGAGGGTGATGATGCTATCAGAATTTATTGTGATACTGATAATGCAATTGATGCAAGTCTGAGTATCCTTACAGGAGTTAGCTAATGGCAAATCAAGGACATGGATATATTGGAAGACAACCAGGTGAATCATCTGTAATTGTTGCTCGTCAACAGTACACTCCAAGTGTTTCAACTACAGATTTTACATTTGGTTCTGGATATACAGTAGGATATATTGATGCATATCTGAATGGTTCCAGACTTATTGAAGGCAGTGATTACAATGCTACTGATGGATCAACATTAATTTTGACCAGTGCTGCACAGAGTGGTGACGTCCTTGAGCTTGTAGCATACAAGAGTTTTAGTGTCACTGATGCTGTTGTTGGTATTCAGTCTGCAGGATCAACCATATCCAGTAGTGCTGCAAATCTCAACTTTGTTGGGACAGGAAATACATTTGCTGTCAATACAAGCACAAATACTGTTGACATCAGCATCTCTGCTGGTGCTGCAACAACAATGGTTATTCCAACAAGATCTGGAACACCAGTGCTTATAAGATTTACATCATCAGATAAAACTCTGACTGTTGCTGGTAGATCAGGTGATGTATTGATCAACCTTTAATCAATCGTAAACCCTAAATAAAAGAAAAGCAAGAAAATGGCAAACAGATTCCCACTGATAGTTGATAGTTCTGCTTTACAGATCAAGGAATTGCCTGCGAATGACAATCTTGATTTAGCAAACAGTAGCATTGTTAATGCTACATCATTACATGTTGTTGATTCATCTGTTACAGGTGGAATTAATGCTTCTGGTGTTATCACAGCATCAAGTTTCTCTGGTGATGGGTCTAGCCTAACTGGTATCACTGCTGGTGCAACACTAAGTGCAGCATCTGGTGCTCAAAGAATTGTCGTAACAAGTTTAACCAGTGGCACAATGACTGCTGCTGGAACTGATGCTGATCTTGCTTGGAATTCTACTACAAACACTTTAAGCGCTACAAATATTAGTGTAAGTGGAACATTAACATATGAAGATGTAACCAATGTTGATTCATTGGGGATCATAACAGCAAGGAATGGTGTTAGGGTATCTGCAGGAGGTATCAATGCAGTTGGTGTTGTCACTGCTACATCATTTGAAGGGGATGGATCAAACTTAAGTGGTATCTCTGTTGGACTTACTACAGAAGCAGGAACTGCATCTGGTATTGTTACCACAATCAATCTCACAAGTGCTCAAGACCACAAAGTTACTGCTACTGGTATCTGCACAATCACAGTAACTGGGGGGACTGAAGCAGACTCTCACACTTTAAGAATTGTCAATTCTGGTATTGCCACTGTTGGATTCAGCACATATTTCTTATTCCCATCAGGTGCTACACCATCATTACCAACAGCAGATGGAGCAATTAGTTTAATTTCATTTACAGTTCATAGAGCAGGAGCAATAGGTGTTGGAACACAACTACTTGCAGGTGCTTCACTTAACTTTAGCTGAGGGGAATAAATAAATGGCTGTTGCATTAACTCAGTTAGCACCTGCTTCAGAGGACAGGGCATCTGGTGCTCAGGTTATTGATGGTAGTTTGATATTAAATGGTGATAAAGAATATAACTTTATAAGAACCCCAAGTGCAGGTAACCGCAAGACTTGGACCTGGAGTGTTTGGGTAAAAAGAAATTTGTTTGGCAATGATAATTATCTTTTCTTTAATGCATATTCTGCCTTATCAAACTATGCATATATGGGATTTAGATCTGATGATACTTTTGAGTACTATGATTCAAATAGTAAATATCTAACCACATCATCGAAGTTTAGAGATACTGGTTGGTATCACATTATGGTTAGCTTTGATACCACACAATCTACTGATACAGAAAGAATTAAAATATACATAAATGGTTCAAGAGTTGAAACTTTTCAAAGAAGTGCCTATCCCGCTCAAGATAGTCTTGGTCCATTAAACTCCAATACTGAACACAACTTAGGACGTTGGCCATATACTCCTGAATATTTTGATGGACAAATTGCACAAGCCTACTTCATTGAAGGCCAGCAATTGGATGCCTCATATTTTGGATTCACTGACCCACTCACAAATACTTGGAGACCTAAGAAGGCAAGCATCACTGGACCAAATGATGGAACAGTTTGGAGCAGTGGATCATATAGTGGTACAACACCATCAGCAGGATATGGAGTAGCAGAAGCTTTTAATGGAGTTGGATTCCCAGGAGATTCTTTTGGTTCAGGAGTTCAGTGGGGATTTTTCCCAGGAACTGCAACTCTTACTTTACCTAAACCAATTACACTCACATCAGATTCTACGTTTGAAATCTACTCTTATCATAGTAGTTCTTCAGGAGGTAGCATTTCCTTTACATGCAGTAATGGAACTGTTACACCATCTTTGACAGTTAATGCCACTAATGTTATTGGAAGCACTGTTGTAAGTAATCCATTTAGCACATTTGGTGCTCAAATTACTGCAATCACTCTTGTTTCAAGTGGTAGTGATTGGACAGCCATTGCTGGAATTGCAGTTGATGGTGTAGTGCTCATGGATAATGATAAAACAAATTTTGGACCTAATGGTTTCTATCTGCCAATGGATGGAAACTCACCAGCTGGAGATGATCAATCTGGAAGAGAAAATAACTGGACACCAAGAAACTTTGGTGGTTCAGTGGGACTTGATAAGGCAACAGGAGCACTTCCTATTTTGAATACCAATGGTGGTGGAACTGTTGCAAATGTTGGTGTCAGAACTGATGTACACAGCTCCAATGTAGTTCTTGCTCTTCCATTAGTTGGTAATGCTAATGATGTGAGTAATGTTATCAATCCTGGTAGTAGTGAAAAGACAATTACAGTAAATGGTAATGCCGCTGCTACAAAAGAGAGTAGTAATTTTTACAATGGTAGTTTTGATTTTGATGGAAGTGGTGACTATTTGACTGCTTCTAATAGTAGTGACTTCAACCCAGGCACAGGTGATTTCTGTATTGAAGGATGGTTCAAAACTTCAGCAAGTGTCAGTTATCAGACACTTATCAGTGTGTATGGTGCTCCCTCCTCCTATCATGGATGGTATTTTGGTTTAGATGCTGCTGGCACTGGATTTAGAGCAGCCATTACTGATGGTAGCAGTGGCATACTTGAGATGACTGGTGGCACTAATTTGAATGATGGTGCCTGGCACCATTTTGCAGTTTGTCGCACAGGAACTACTCTTCAACTTTTCATAGATGGATTTTCAGTTGCAACTCATACTAACTCTTATAATATAACAGCTACATCTGATTTGCGTATAAGTGGTTATGCAAGTGTGTCTAGGGATTGGAATGGACAATTACAAGATATTCGCATCTATAAAGGAACAGGAAAATACACCAGTAATTTCTTACCAGCATCAACCTCTCCTGATATTCTACCAGACACTCCATCTGGTGTTGCTACCAAGACAGCACTCACCAAGATTACTGAAGGTGCTGTGAGTTTTGATGGCACTGGTGATTATTTAAGCCAATCATATTCATCAGACTTTGTATTGGATGGAGATTTTACAATAGAATGCTTTGTATATTATGTATCTGGTTCTGTAATGGTTGATTTTAGTAGATCTGGAAGTTATCAAGATGCTTGGCAATTATACAACCAATCTCCAACATTCTATGGATATAGTAGTGGTGGTAATGCTGTTATGACGAGTGATACTGCATTAATAAGGGGTTGGAATCACCTTGTGGTAACGAGGACGATTTCTAATAACACAGCAAGAATGTTTATAAATGGAGTACAAACTGCTTCATCAACAAGTTTCAGTCATACTTATGGTAATGATACATCAAATGTTTTGAGCGTTGGCGCTCAAAGTTATTCTGGACCAACTGCATATTTTACTGGTTACGTATCAAACCTTCGTATCATCAAAGGAACAGCACTATACACATCAAACTTCACACCACCATCAGCACCACTGACGAATGTAACCAATACAAAACTTCTGTGTTGTCAGTCAAATACTTCTGCGACTGCTGCTGCTGTAACTCCTGGAAGTATCACAGCAAATGGAGATGCACAAGCAACCACTTTCAATCCATTCAACACTGATGTTAACACAATTCGTGGACAAGAAACAATTCATGCTACACTGAATCCACTTGATCAGAATGGAAGCAGCACTGTTTCCAATGGTGATTTAGACATGGGTAATAGTCAAGGTTCATCTGCTTGGGGAACTGTTAGAGCAACAATTGGCGCCAGCTCAGGTAAATTCTATGCAGAGTATACCTGCACTTCAAGTTCTGGTGGATTTAGACAAACAGTTGGAGTTGTTTCACTAGAGGTTCCTAATGGTACTTCTATTGGAAGCAATGTAGCTCTTAATAACCTGAGTGATTCTGCGGCATACTTTAACAATGGTCAAAAGAGCATAAATGGATCAACCTCAAGTTATGGTGCAGCATGGACTACAGGAGATGTTGTTGGAATAGCACTTGATGTTGATGAAACTTCAGTTACTTTCTTTGTAAATGGAGTGTCTCAAGGAGTTGCTTCCAGTGCTCTTGCTAGTGATGCTTCCTTAACATTTGGTGGAGGAAATATCTCAAGCAATGAAACTGGCACTTGGAACTTTGGACAAAAACCCTTCAAGTTTACACCACCAGATGGTTTCCAAGCACTGTCAGGATCATCAGTAAGACCAGAAAAGGTTACTCCTGATGGTACTAAATTTATTGCTGCTGTCCCTTATGCAGGAAATAGTGCCACAAATAAGATAACAACTGGCTTTGCCCCAGACTTTGTGTGGATTAAAAATAGAACTAATGCATATGCACACTGCTTGTTTGATACAGTGCGTGGTGCAGGAAAGAGACTTGAGTCAGATGCTACTTATGGAGAAGATGATTATAATCTCTTGAATACTTTTAATGATAATGGTTTTACACTTGGTGTTCAAGGTGGAGGAGGTGCATTTGTGCAGAACACAACTGGGACTAACTCAATGTCTTGGAGTTGGAAGGCAGGTGGAAATAAAAACACCTTTAATATTGATGATGTAGGTTATGCAAGTGCTGCAGCAGCAGGATTAGATGGTGGAAGCACTAATCCAACTGGTGCATCTGTTAATACTAAATCAAAATTTGGAATTTATACATTTGATGGAAATAGTTCAAATAGAACGATGTCTCATGGACTTGGGCAACAACCTGATTTCATGATTTGTAAGAAAAAATCAACAAGTGGAAATTCCTGGGTGGTTTGGCACAGTGATATTGCTAATACTGAATACATATTATTAAATTCAACCGCTGGTAAGGCTACTGATGCTACACTTTTTAATTCACATGCCAGTGATAGTAGTACTCTTTGGACAATAGGTTCCAATACTACATTCAATGAAACTGGTCAATCATCAGTTGCATATCTATGGTGTGATGTACCTGGCCTGCAGAAATTTGGAAAATTTACTGGTAATGGAAATGCTGATGGACCTTACGTAGAATTAGGTTTTTCACCCTCAATATTAATAATTAAGGACACAGCTGGTAATGACTGGTACATCTATGACAATGAACGTTCAAGTTCAAAACCATTATTCCCTAATGGTACTTATTCAGAACAACCAGATGATAGACCAATAGATTTTCTCAGTAATGGATTTAAAATTAGATATAATCAATTCTTCAATGGTGGTAGTGCAAACATGATTTATGCAGCATGGGCAGAAGCACCATCATTTAACATGTATGGAGCATCATCCAATGCACGCGCTACTAAATAACTAAAAAAGTATTACGATGGCAATAGGCAATCCTATAACTTTAACTGGCAATGTTGCCTCTAAGTCTGTCACTGTAACAGCCACTGCAGATCAAACTGCCTTTACTGTC